>Ga0247723_1000802_pt1 | contig 20158 bp, 26 predicted proteins | sample MSEWelMarce5H_FC_FD_189079 | JGI IMG/M metagenome (GOLD analysis project Ga0247723, IMG submission 189079) | Subsurface sediment microbial communities from gas well in West Virginia, United States - MSEEL Well Study Marcellus 5H_FC | ecosystem: Environmental > Terrestrial > Deep subsurface >... | reverse complement strand
GCAACCAGCCTTCTATACCCCAAGAAAATATAAAACAACAGACGGCGATGAACTCATTGAGTTCGCTGAGGCACACTTCCAAGTGCTTAAAGGTTTCAAGGCTGGACTTCCTTTAGAGTTCACCGACTGGCAGAAGTGGCTGATGCGTGGACTACTGGAACGCAATGACACCACGATGCGTTTGAGATACCGCCGTGCGCTAGTTGGTCTGCCTAGAAAGAACGGCAAGTCATTGATGATGAGTGCGCTCGGTGTGTATTCCATGATCGCTGGCGAGGCAGGTGGGGAAATATATGCAGTCGCTAATGACCGTCAGCAGGCAAGAATTATTTTCAACGAAGCGAAACAACAGATTCAGAACAGCCCGTTGTTGAATAGTGAGGCAAAGATTTATCGTGACGCTATTGAGATGCCACGATTCGGTTCAGTGTTCCGTGTTCTCTCTAGTGAGGTCAAAGGGTTGGCTGGACTAAACCCATCCGTTTCGCTTATAGATGAAATCTGGGGACAGTCCAACAGTGATCTACTGGATCAGATGCAGTTGGGTTCAGGCAACCGTATTGAACCAATCAGCATCAGCATCACTACAGCAGGGTACGATTTGGATTCTCCTGCAGGTCAGATGTACCAGTACGGCAAACAAGTTGCTGCAGGTGAAGTGGATGATGAGTCGTTCGGGTTCTATTGGTGGGAAGCACCAGCCGACTGTGATCTGAATAACAAGAAGGCAAGACTCATTGCTAACCCGAACCTCGCTGAAGGTTTGTTATCGCACGAGGATTTTGATGCAGCCGTTAAACAGTCCAGCGAAACATCTGTTCGCCGTTGGAGGTTGAATCAGTGGGTTCGTTCTCAGGAGTCTTGGCTACCAGAGGGTGCATGGGCTCAGTGCGTTGCACCTCAAATACAACTAGACACCGAACTGCCTGTATGGGTCGGAATTGACATGGCGTTGAAGCGTGACACCATCGGAATCTGTATCGCACAACCTCAAGGTGAAAGGTGTGTCGTTAGGGCAAAGATCTGGAATCCAGAAGTAGATGGAATTGACATCGCTGGAGTGGAAGCGTACCTACGAGAGATCCACAACACTTATGAGGTTCGGGAGTTTGTGTACGACCCTGCGTTCTTTGAGAGATCAGCCGAAGCACTATCAGATGAAGGGATGAACCTCGTAACCTTCTCACAGTCTGCAGCCCGAATGATTCCTGCGTGCGGTAATGCCTACGAAATGATCGTTGCCAAAAAGATCGCCCATGATGGATCACCAACCTTCACGGATCAGGTTTTATCTGCAGCGCAACGAATGAGTGACAAAGGCTGGACACTTTCCAAAGGAAAGTCAAGGAGAAAGATAGACTCGTGCATCGCTATGGTTATGGCATTAGATCGTGCAACAAGAAAACCCCCAGACGAACCCACCCCTTCAGTATTGGATATATGGTCATGAAACTTAGAGAAGTAATTACTACAGCAGTTGAATTAGTCGGTGCTATTTGTATCGTTGTCGGTATCGCCTCGTTTAGTGTTCCGATCAGTGTTATTGTTCTCGGTGTTCTCTTGGTAATTGGTGGAGGCTTGGCAGCATGAGTTTGTGGAAAAAATCTGAACAGCGAGCACTGCCAACAAGCATTGACCCGTATCAGATAACTGCTCGCCCGTTGTTTAACAACTGGTCAGGTGAAATTGTTACAGAGATAACAGCCGTTGCACATAGCGCAGTACTCGCTTCAGTCACTATCCTTGCTGATTCCATCGCAGCGATGCCAGTTGAATTGGTAGAGAAAAAGGCAGACAGACTTGTACGACTCCCAACACCTTCTGTCTTTGAGCAACCCAACGACCACCAGAATATGTTTGAGTTCGTGCATCAAACAATGCTTACTCTTGCGCTACATGGCAACGCCTACATTTATGCACCAAGAGGAGCAGACGGACTTCCCGTTGAGATGCGAAACATTCATCCCCACGCTGTCAAAGGAATAGCGATTATCGATACAGGCGAAATGATTTATGATCTGGGGAAAGTTCAGTACAGCAGTAAGGATGTTCGTGCAATTCATTGGGCGATTCTGCCTAACCAGTTGCGTGGCATCAGCCCACTGGAAACTATGCGCAACACTGTCGGCATGGGTCTTGCGATGGATCGTTTCCTCGCACAGTTCTATGGTGAAGGTGCAACCCCATCATCAGTATTAGAAACCGACTCGTCACTAACGATTGAACAAGCACGACAGATCCGTGACAACTGGGTTGAATCTCATTACAAGCATCGCAAGCCTGCCGTATTGCAGGGTGGTCTGAAGTGGAGAAGCATCACAACGAGTGCAGCAGATATGCAGATGCTGGAACATAAAGAATCAATCATCCGTGACATTGCTCGTGTGTACCGAATCCCATTGCATCTAATTCTTGGAACGGGTGGAGATTCACAGACATATCAAAACATTGAGGCATTAGGTTCAGCATTTTTCAAGTACACATTGCTCGGATGGGTTCGCCGTCTGGAATCTGCGCTCAGTGAAATGTTGCCACCGTTGCAGTCTGTTCGTTTTAATCCAGAGGAGTTCCTGCGTGCTGATCTGATGACTCGTGTCAATGCACAGCAGAAGCAGATCATGTCTGGAACTATGACACCTAATGAGGCTCGTGAGATTGAGAACCGTGAACCGTATGAAGGTGGCGATCAGTTTGTTCTTGGTGTTGCTGGAACAGTTGTCGCAGGTGTTGAGGGTGGAGATATGCCAACACTCGGAACAGATGCAGAACCACCTAAGAGGTAATTCATGAAAGCGTACAAAGTTACAGTCACAGATACCGTTGTCCAACTTGTTCCAAGAGATGACTTGAACAGACCCGTTTATTTACAAATTGAGGGCAACAAAACTGTTTATATCGGTGGTCCGAATGTGACTGCAGCACAAGGTTTCCCTATCGTGAAACACACTGCACCACTTGAGGGTGGACTTCCTGCAGGCGATGGTTTGTGGGCTATCTGTGCAGTAGCAGAAACCGAAGTCGTGCGTATCATCACGATTGACTCGGACTAATCATGCCCTACGGAATATCAGCAAACCAATCCGACTGCTCTAATTGGGCTGCAGTAAAGATTGAGTCGGATGGATCTGCAACAACTCTTGAGTGCTACACCACAAAACAAGACGCAATAGATCGTATGGTCGCACAGTCTCTTGCTGAAGGAATGGAACCAGCAGGAGAAGTTGGAAACCAAAGACAACTTGTGGAAGTTCAATTAGAGGACGACACCGATGAAATGCTTGAAGGCTTATCGGACATGGACGAAAAAGGATTGAACGGCAGACAGTTTGCAATGTATGAGTTCTATGAGGAAGTCGTTGAACAGTTCGGGATATTTAATCAAGGCGATGGTGCTAATGGTGCGCACTATGTTGCAAAATCACCATTCACAGATAGCGGTCTGATCTGTGGCAACTGCGTTTTCTATGAAGGCGGTCAGATTTGTGAAATCGTTGAAGGTCGCATAGCACCTAACGGTATTTGCAAACTCTGGATAATCAATGAGGAACTACTCGGAATCAAATCAGAGGATTCTGCACCGATGATTGAACCAGAGGAGGAGTACGAGGAATCAGAGTTTCGTGCGATTGATCTTTCTGCACCAGCATTTATGAGAGCATCAGCGAAGCGTGGTCTTGCTTTACATGAGCAAGGTTTGTCTGGCGATGGTCTAGTTCCTCAGACTGTTGAGGATGCAAGGAAAATGGCTGCAGGTGAAGTGACCGAAGCGAAGTGGCGCAAGATCGGTGCGTGGATCGCCAGACATATTGATGATCTGGATGCGGTGCAGGGTGATGAAATCACTGCAGGTCTTGTCGCAATGCTGCTCTGGGGTGGTGGTGCTAGTAAGGCTTCAGCACGCCGTGCCCAAGATTATGCATATCGCATTGTTGAGAGACTGGATGAGGAAAGAGCAGCAGCACCACCGAAGGATCAAATATTCGGTAGCGAAAAGAATCCTCAAGGATCAGCAGCCGATACTGGCTCAGGCATAAATCTAGGTGAATCTACTGAGAAAGCATTACAGACAAAGGCTGATGAACACAACAAAGAAATGTCTGATGATGATCGCCCTAGTTGGACAAAGGTTCGTGTACCCGCTTTGCGTGCCGTTTATAGGCGTGGTGCAGGTGCGTTCTCTACTTCTCACCGACCTAACATGACTAGAGGGCAATGGGCTATGGCAAGAGTCAATGCGTTTCTATATCTCTCTAAGAATGGGAAACCAGAGAACGCTAACTATGTGCAAGACAATGATTTGCTGAACTCTGATCACCCAAAGTATTCAGAGGACAACGAGTAGCATCTGTGGCAAGATTTATATAAGACAAGTAAGGTGGAACTATGAGCGAACTCGTGCAATGGATAGCAACAGAAGTGGATGAGAAGCGCAGCATTGCGTATTCTAATCTTGAAGTTCGTGCAGAGAATGAAGGCAAAACCATTGTTGGTTATGCAGCCGTCTGGGATTCTCCGTCAGAGTACATGGGGTTCACTGAGTTTGTTAAGCGTGGTGCGTTCTCAAAAACTTTGAACGATGGTGCAGATGTGCGCCTGTTGATTGATCATGAAGGTGTACCGTTGGCACGCTCTAAGTCTGGCACTCTTGCACTTGAGGAGGACGAGCGAGGCTTGCGTATTGAGGCTGAACTAGATCCAATGAATCCTGATGCAGCACGAATCATGTCAGCAATGAAGCGTGGAGATCTATCGCAGATGAGTTTCGCATTTAGAACTGTCAAGGACAACTGGAATAGTGACCGTTCGGTTCGTGAATTGCGTGAGGTTCAACTGTTTGATGTGAGCGTAGTTACCTTCCCTGCATATGAGCAGACCGTTGCAGAGTTGCGCAAACGAAATGAGCCTGTTATCGTTGCACCAGTTTCTACTTTGAGCCTGAGAAAAAATCAGGTCGCATTGCAGAAACTTCGCAGCCGTTAGACAGCCGACTTAGTTAGTCACTGACCTCCTAACACTGAAAGGAAATACACACACATAATCAGATGATCTTGGAGGTCATATGTCATTTAGCAAATCCCTTATTGAAAAGCGTGACGCTTCACTTGCAAAAGCAGAAGCAATCGTTGAAGCAGCACAGGCTGAGGCTCGTGAACTTACTGCAGAACAAGATGCTGAAATCGCTTCAGCACTTGACGAAGTGCGTTCACTTGACGAACAAATTGCAACCCATAGCGAACTTGAAAAGCGTTCGGCTCAGGCTGCAGAACTTCGCAAAGAAAAGAAGTTTGATGCAGTTGCATCACCAGCAGTAGTTAAGTCAGAAGCACGCACCTACAGCCCACAGGCTGAAGTTTCGTTCGTTGCTGACGCTTACGCTGCACAGTTCAACAATGACTTCTCTGCAAAGGAGCGTCTCGCACGCCACATGCAAGAGGAAAAAATTGAGCGCCGTGATGTGACCAGTGCAAACTTTGCTGGTCTCGTTGTTCCACAATTCCTTACTGACTTGGCAGCACCGTTTGCTCGTGCAGGTCGCCCGTTCTTGGATGTTGCTCGTAAGCATCAACTTCCTGATTCGGGTCTAGTTATCAGCATCAGCAAGGTAACAACTGGATCAAGCACCGCAGTACAAACTGAAGGCGCAGCAGTCTCCGAAACCAACATGGATGACACGAAACTAGATGTTTCCGTAGTCACTGTTGCTGGTCAGCAGAATGTAAGCCGTCAGGCTCTTGAGCGTGGTACGGGAATTGATTCATTGGTGATGGCAGATCTCGTTTCTGCATACAACACCAACTTGGATTCGTTGTTCGTAACGACCAGTGCAACATCATTGATGAACACCATCTCGCAGGTAGTCACCTACACAGATGCATCGCCAACTGTTCCTGAGTTGTATCCGAAACTTTTGGATGCTGTACAGCGCATTCAGACCAACTACTTCGGTGGACCAAACTTCATCCTGATGCACCCACGCCGCTTGGCTTATATCCTTGCAGCGCTTGACACCACGAACCGCCCATTGGCTGTTCCAGTTGGCAACGGTTCATTCAACGCTGTCGGTGTTGGCAACGGATCAGTTGTGTACGGAAACTCTGGCTACACGATTGCAGGTCTCCCTGTAATTACCGATGCCAATGTGACCACAACCAACGGTGTTGGTGGCAACGAAGATGTCATCATCATTGGTAACACGCAAGAAGCACACCTGTGGGAAACAGGTGATGGTTCGCCAATGATGTTGCGCTTTGAGCAACCAAAGGGTGCTGAACTTGATGTTCAGATGATCGTGTACGGCTACAGTGCATTTACTGCTAACCGTTATCCAAACGCTTTCGCACTCGTTGGCGGAACTGGATTGATCACCCCAACCTTCTAAAGCCGATACCTACATTTCGGATTAGACCGAAAGACCGCCAGCATCTTGAACGGTGTTGGCGGTCTTTCTTTTTCTAGCGTGTATGATTTCCGACATGAACAAACAAATTGAATCACTACTAGTTGAACGAGCAGGATATGTTCAGCGAAAATTGAAGGATCGTGTCGCTGCAGTTGATTCTGTACTCAATGCACTTGGATATAAATCAAAAGCATTTGAGGTTGAAACAGCATCGGTTGAACCAACAACAGAGCGCACTGTTCGTAAGGCTGCACCAAAGCGTAAGGCGTAATCAATGGCAATCGTTAATGGTTATTGCACACTCGCTGAAGTCAAATCAGCACTTCGCCTGACAGACAATGCGGATGATGGATTACTTGAGAAGGCTATTGAGTCTGCGTCAAGGCGTATTGATGGTTACTGCAATAGATTCTTTTACAAGACTGCATCTACAGCAATTAATATCTATCCGATCAACGAATATCTGTTGAGGATGCCAGAGGATTTAGCAACTAACACTGTCACTATCAAGATTGATACAACAGCGAATGGTACTTATGCGACGACACTTGTACAGGGTGTTGATTACATTCTTGAACCGACTAACGCTTCGCTTCGTGGCTATCCATATGTTCATGCTCGTATGGTTGGCGGTGCAACTTTCCCGTTGTATGTAACACCATCGTTTCCTACTTGTCAGGTCACAGCACAATGGGGTTGGAACGCTGTTCCATCTGATGTGTCTCAGGCTTGCGTGTTGCTTTCTATGAGACAGTTCGCAAGGCTTAACGCTGCGCTAGGTGTTGTTGGCTTCGCTGATATGGCTCTACAGGTTCGTGCTGTTGATCCTGATGTGCGAGATCTGCTCAATCAGTATGTGGCGTTCGGAGTTCTCTGATGCCAGCAACCGTTTCTCAAGTTGCTGAAGGATTGAAAACACGCCTCGCAACTATTTCTGGGCTGCGAACTTTTTCGTATCAGCCTGAACAGGAGAACCCTCCGTTCGGATACCCAGAGATCAACAGCATTAACTATCACCGTGCGTATGCAGGTGGCGATGTCGTTATGGACTGGACTATCTATGTGATCGTGGGGCGTTACCTTGACAGAACAGCACACGCACAGTTAGATGATTATCTTTCATACTCTGGGGATAAGAGTGTTCGTGCAGCGATTGAAGGCGATCCGACTCTCGGTGGCGTATGCTCTACTCTCATAGTACGATCGGGTGCAGACATCACCAGCCTTGACGCTGGCGGTGCACAGTTTCTAGTTATTCAGATGCAAGTGGAAGTTCACGGATAGGAAACATCACATGGCAAGTTACAAAGTATTAAGCGACAACTTTTCTGTAGGCAAACAGGGTGAAGTGCTGGACATCACAGCATTGGATGGGTGTAACATTGAGGCGTTGGTTGAAGCAGGTCACCTTGCTGAAGTCAGTGCAAAAGTTTCTAAGTCAGTTACAAGCGAACAGGAAAAATAAATCATGGCTCAATTAGTTCTCACAAATGCTGATATCACCGTCAATGGTGTGGTGCTTAGCAACAGGGCAAACTCTGTTGAACTCAACTACGAAGTTGAATCAGTTGAAGTAACAGCGTTTGGCGGTAACCGTTCTTTCGTTGGTGGTCTGCAAAACAACACGATTACGATTGAGTTCATGCAAGATTTTGTTGCAGCGAATGTTGAAGCAACGATTTACCCGTTGGTCGGACAACAGACGAGTGTTACTGTTCGCCCAAGTGCAGCAGCAACTAGCGCAACGAATCCTCTCTACACCGTAACGGGAACATTCCTGTCAAGTCACACACCTGTATCGGGTGCTGTTGGCGAATTGGCAATGACTTCCCTCACCTTCACTGGTGGAACTCTGGTCAAGACAACTGCATAATTTCTAAACCAAACAACTAGAAGGAGTCGCAATGAAAATTGCATTAACAGTTGAGTTCAATGACGGTACGAAATCTGAAGTGGATGCAGTGTTCGCTGACTTTGTTTCATTTGAGAGAACATGGTCACGCTCTGTTGCACGCTTTGAGACAGAGATCCGTTTAACTGACCTCGCATGGCTCGCTTGGCATAGTGAGACTCGTACACGCAAAACAAGTCTGAAGTTTGATCCAGACTGGATTAACACTGTCGCTACGGTTGAGATCCGTGAGGAAGTAGAAACCCCAAAAGCCGACTAGGTGACGACTCCGCACATTGGATCGTTGCCTTCCTAGCCTGCGAAACAGGTATTGCACCTTCAGCATTATTAGCCGAAAGTGATGTGATGATTCAAGTCATGTTGGACTATCTGACCAAGAAGGCTGAACGGGCTAATCGTAGGCGGTAGTAGTATCGGCACACTATGGCTATGAACTTTGATGTATATGGTGTGCGTGAGACTCTTGCAGAGTTGCGCAAGTATGAGCGTGAGGCATATACCACTATTGAGAAAGATCTGAAAACATCTGCAAAGCCTGCAGCCGATGCCGTAGGTCGTGAGTTCCCTGATGAACCGTTAATGAATTGGCACACATCTGGAGGTCGTAAAGGCAAATCACGAATGCCTGAATACAACGGTGCTAAGGCAAAGAACAAGGTTCGTGTCGCTGTATCTACTAAGAAACCAACAGGGGTGGGTCAGCATGGTTTGATTCGTTTGCAACAATCTGATGCAGGTGGTCAGGTGTATGACACGGCTGGATCTAACATCGGTGGCGCTCGTGGGTCACGTGCTAGTGCTGGTCAAAAGTTTGTTGCGAATCTTGACAAGCATCTGAAGGTTAAGACGAGACAGGGTAAATATCGTTCCCGTGTAATGTATCCAGCAACCGAAAAACATTTGCCACTGATTGAGAAAGCAGTTGAGATTTCAATTCGTAAGATTGATGGTGAAGTACAGAAGCGATTGAACGGATAACCCTATGGCAGTTGGCGTAAATATAGTAAGCACCTTTGACAGTAAGGGCATCAGCAAGGCTATTAAGGATTTCCAAAAACTAGAGGGCGCAGGAAACAAAGCCACCTTCGGTTTGCGCACCTTTGATAAGGGGATGACCAACACACTTAAGACTGTTGGAAAGGTTGCTGCAGGTGTCGCTGTTGCTGCAGGTGCTATTGGTTTCAAGTTGGCTTCGGCTGCATATGAGTCACAGAAAGTTATGGCTCAAACAGAAGCGATCATCAAGGCTACGGGTGGTGCAGCGAATGTTACTGCTACACAGATTTCCAATTTATCTGAAAAACTTTCCATGCAGATTGGTGTGGATGATGAACTAATCCAAAAATCTGCGAACCTATTGCTAACTTTTAAGCAGGTTCAGAATCAGGTCGGTGAAGGCAACAACATATTTGATCGTGCAGTAATTACTGCTCAAGATCTGGGAAATGTTTTCGGTTCGGCTGATGCTGCAGCAATGCAACTCGGCAAGGCTTTGAGTGACCCAGAAAAAGGAATCAGCGCACTACGCCGTGCAGGTATCAACTTCACTGACCAGCAGAAGGAACAGATCAAAACACTTGTGCAGTCTGGGGATGTATTAGGTGCACAGAAGTTGATCCTCGCTGAAGTTGAATCGCAGGTCGGTGGTACGGCTGCAGCAACTGCTACAGGTTTTGACCGAATGAGGGTTGCGATGGGCAATGTCGCTGAGGAGTTCGGTGCGATCCTTATCCCTTACATAGAAAAGTTTGCAGACTTTGTTGTGCAGAAGGTCGTTCCATATCTCAACAAACTTGCCGATGTGATTGGTGAAAATGGTTTAGGTGCTGGCATCAAAATGTTGGCAGGTGACTTTGTGAACCTCACAACAAATATGGGTGCGTTCGGAAATGTTTTGCTCGCTCTTGCTGCAGTATTCACAACGATTCGTTTGGTAACTATCGCTGCAACAATTTCACAGAACTTGTTTAATGTGGCTCTATTTAATAGCCCTATCGGTTTAGTAATCGCAGGCATCATTGCTCTGGGTGTTGCAGCAGTTGCCCTGTATCTGAAGTTTGAGGTCGTGCGCAAGGTCATTAACTCTGTTATCAACTTCATTATTGGAATCATTGAGAACTGGCTGAACGCTTGGATCACAGTTATTAATGCGATCATCACGGGAATCAACTTTCTAATCAAGGCTGCAAACTTTTTTGGTGCAGGTCTGACTGAAATCGGCAAGATCGGTGAAGTTCAGTTCGGGCGTATTGGTAAGGCAGCCGACAAAGCAGGCGCAAAGATTGAAGCGTTGAATATGAAATACGAAGGTTTTGGAGCAAAGGTCAAAGCAACAAAGAAGGAGGATGAAAAAGATCCACCATTTACTGGTCTTGGTAATGGTGCTAGTGGTGCAGCAAAAACAGTTGAGACTGCTGGAGAAAAACTACAGAAATACATTGATGCACTTAAGGGGATGAGTTCGGCACAGAAGTCTGCTCGTGATGCTGACAAGTCTTTGCTGAAGTCTCGCACGAGTCTTGCTGAGGCAACATTGAAACTTACTGATGCACAGGCATATTTCAATCAAGTGGTTGGTGGATATGGTGCTAATAGTAAGCAGGCTAAGGATCGTCAGGTCGCTTTGCGTAAGGCTCAGGGTGCTGTTGAAAAGGCTGGTTACGATGTTGAGAGTTCAGTTTTCGCTGTAACTAGAGCAGAGCAAGATCTTGCTGCAGTTCGTCTTGACCCAGAATCATCTGCGCAGACTATTCGTGAGGCAGAGATTGCGCTTGCTGAAGCGAAACTAGGTGTGAGGGATGCAACCGAGTCACAGGTTGAGGCTACTGATGCGCTTACTGAGGCAGAGATTCTTTTGGATGAAGCGATTAATGGTGCGAAGGAAGGAAGTGACGCATACACAGAAGCGCTTGACAGATTGAATGACGCTAAGAAATCACAGGTAGATGCAACTGATGCTGTCACTGAAGCGATTGAACGACAAACTGAAGCAACGGATCGTTTGCGTGAGGCTGAGGAAAAAGCACAAGCAGCACGAGTAGGTGTTAAGGCTGGAGATGCTACGGCAGCAGAAACACAGATTGGTGTAGCACCAAAACCAAGTGCCTCATATGGTTCATTTTTGGATGCCGTTAAAGCGTTGCACCCAAATAGCAAGACATTGAAATCATCAACGCCTATTGCTGACTCAAAAGAAAAGTTCCCGAAACTATTTGCCGACTACAAGGCTGGAACTTTGGTCGCACTTGCACAAGGTGGAATTGTTACTAGTCCAACTGCAGCGTTGATCGGTGAGGCTGGAGCAGAAGCAGTTATCCCATTAGACAAATTGCAGTCAGGCATGACAGTTAATGTCACAATCAACGCTGGCATGGGTACTGATCCTGCAAAACTCGGTGACGAAATCGTAGATGTACTGACCCGTTATCAGCGCAGAAATGGTGCGCTACCACTTAAGGTCGCATAGTCATGACAGCAATGGCGTGGGGTGAAAACATCCAGATTTTCATGGAGTTGGGTTTCCCCGTAAATGCGTTCACACTTGATGATGCTGCGCTCGGTGTACTGGATGAGGATTATCTTGACGGCACTTTGATCGGTGATGATGTGTCACCATATGCGCAAGAAATTTCTATATCACGAGGTCGCTCTGACCAGTTACAAAACTTTAACGCTGGAACTTTTAGCGTTCGCCTGTTAAATCGTGACAGAAGGTTTGACCCAATCAATGAGAGTTCCCCGTATTGGAATAGTGCGTTAGGTGTTTCTGGAGTTGCACCACGCAGAAAAGTTACAGTCGTTTCTGATGGTGTTGCTTTATTCACTGGTCGTATCACAGACATAGATGTTTCCTACGAACCTAACAATCCAAACGCAACCAGCGAGAACAGTTATGTGACTATTACAGCATCAGATGACTTCGTGCTATTGGCAAACACATTCACAGAGTCACCGATAACCCCGACACAAGAGTTGTCTGGAACACGAGTCACAAACATTCTTGACTTACCAGAAGTTAGTTACCCTGCGACTAGAGATATTGATGCAGGTTCAGCAACATTGGGTGGTGGTGCAACTTTTGAGATCGCAGGTAATACGAATGTTCTCACCTATTTGCAATCAGTTGCTACTAGCGAACAGGGATATTTCTTTATCGCAGCGAATGGTGATCTGACTTTTACAGACCGTATTGCAGCCTCGTTTGCAACAGTGAGTGCTACCTTCTCCGATACTGGAAGCAACATTCCGTACACAAGTCTTTCTGTTATGTATGGGCAAGAGTTCCTGTACAACAAAGTCGTCTGCTCTGTTGAGGGTGGAACAGATCAAACAGTTAATGATGTGGCATCCCAAACCGAATATGGAATCTCCACCCTTAACCTTTCAGGCTTGCTGTTAGTGGATGATGCTGCAGCATTGACTCTGGCAACAGATCTATTGGACAGGTACAAGTTGCCCGAATATAGGTTTGATAAATTGCAGACGATTTACAATCCGTTGAGTTCTGTGGATCAGGGTGTTCTGACGGCTGTAGATATTGCTGATGTAGTGAGTATCACACGCACCTACCCAACTGGTACACCAGCCAGCGTGACTAAGCAGTACAGCATTGAGAACATCCGCCATGTGATTAGCCCTAGTTCACATACTGTTGAATATGGGCTAGCGGTAGCGGATCTGGTCTATCCATTTATTCTGGATGATGCCACCTTCGGTGTGATGGACTCAACAAACGCACTAACATAAAGTGTTACACTCGGAGGCACTATGGCAGGCGCAGGCGCAAAACTCTTTACAAGCGGTGCTGTATTAACAGCAGCACAGGTCAATACCTATTTGATGGATCAAGCCGTCATGAGGTTTGCGAATGAGGCAGCCCGTACTGCAGCGTTTGGTGGTGCAGGTGAACCAGTACTTGCTTCAGGCATGGTTTCATATTTGATTGATATTGCAAGCGTTCAAGTTTATAACGGTTCGGCATGGGTCGCTATCGGTGGCGGTGCAGATGTTCTACAAGTTCAAGTATTTAGTTAAGGAGTAAGCGTGGCAACATTTACGAAAAACAAACTGTCAGGTTCAACTGACGGATTAGGAATCAAAGTTACTGGCACATCTACTGCAGCAACCGTGACGGTTCACACTGCTGTGGCTGGTACAACTGCTGGCGTGTTTGATGAGATTTGGATTTATGCAAACAACACTTCAGCCAGTGCGGTGAAACTCACTATTGAGTGGGGAACTGCTACGGCTGCAGATGGAAACATTGAACTAACTATCGCTGCAGAAGCAGGTTTAGTTTTGATAATTCCAGGACTTATTTTGCAGAACAGTAAAGTTGTTAAAGCGTTTGCTGGTACTGCAGATGTTATTTTGCTCACTGGCTATGTCAATGCGATTACCGCATAGGCGGTAGTTTGTGACGCTTCGTTGGGATACTCGTAACAGGGTTAATCAGTACACAAAGAATTGGCTAAACCCTGTTCTACTTGCTGAGTATTTAGTTATCGCAGGTGGCGGTGGTGGCGGTGTTGGAAGTAACGCAACATCAAATGGTGGCGGTGGTGGTGCTGGCGGTTATCGCAGTTCAGCACTCGCTGAAAGTTCAGGTGGTGGTGCAAGTGCAGAAGCACCGATAACGCTTACCGCAGGTATCACATATACGGTGACTGTTGGTGCTGGTGGTGCGACTAACGCAATCGGTTCAGATAGTTCTATTGCTGGTTCTGGTCTTTCAACAATCACATCAACTGGCGGTGGTCGTGGTGGTGGTTTATTCGCTGCAGTAAGTACAGGTGGTTCTGGTGGTGGTGCAATAGGAACTCTTGGTGCTTCCTCGGGTGCAGCAGGAACAACTGATCAAGGTCGTGCAGGTGGAAATAATCCAGGCACTTATGCTTCTGGTGGCGGTGGCGGTGCTAGTGCTGTTGGTTCTAATGGTTCAGCAGGAATCATTGGCGGTGCTGGTGGTGCAGGTGTTTCCTCGTCTATTACAGGTTCATCTGTCACTCGTGGTGGCGGTGGTGGTGGTGCAGGAGACAACGGTGGTGGTGCAGGCGGTGCTGGTGGTGGTGGTGCTGGTGCGCCAGCAAACCAAACAGGTGTTGCAGGCACAGTGAATACTGGCGGTGGTGGAGGTGGAGGTGCAAGCCAAAGCAATCAGGCTGGTGGTGTAGGTGGTTCAGGTGTTGTGATCTTTCGTTATCTCACAGCAGATGCAACGGCTGCAGGTATTTCTGTTGGCGGTGGAACAATAACTACTTCTGGTGTGTACACAATTCATTCATTTACTTCTACAGGTGCAACTACTGTGAGCGTAATCAAATGAGAGGTTCACGCACTAGACCGTCAACAGTTGTCGGTACTTGGGTTGGTAATGGATTGGTTTATTTAGCACCACCAACTGTTGAATATCTTGTTATCGCTGGCGGTGGTGGTGGTGCAGCAGGAAACACTGGAATCACGAACGGTGGTGGCGGTGCAGGTTCGGGTGGTTCAAAAAGCACTTCGTATGCTGTAACGGCTGGCTCTGCAATCACTGTCACTGTTGGTGGTGGTGGAACAGCAGGCAACAACTACATTGGTCCACTCGGTGGAGGAACTGGCAATACTTCAACATTTGGTGTGAGCGTTACTGGCGCTTCAGGTGGCACACAAACTTCTGGAGTTTCTGGTGGAACTGGCGCAACTTATACAGGTGGTGCTGGTGGTGGTCAGAACGCTGGTGGTGGTGCAGGTTTCTTTGACAGCATTACAGGTTCATCTGTTCAGCGTGGTGGTGGCGGTGGCGGTGGTGGTGCAGTTCCAGGCGCTGGAGGCGCAGGTGGTGGCGGTGCTGGTACAGCAGGAACATTGGCAACATCAGGAACAGTGAATACGGGTGGCGGTGGTGGTGGAACACAGGCAGTATCAAACGCCACAGCAGGTGCAGGTGGTTCTGGTCTTGTCGTTGTTGCATATTCACAGAGTTACAAACAGGCAACAGCAACTACTGGTTCGCCAACTTACAGTGCGGTATCTCGTGCTGGTTATCATGTATATACATTTACAGGTTCAGGGAGCATTACTTTCTAATGGCACACTTTGCAGAAATATCAAACGGAATCGTTACACAAGTAATCGTGGTTAATAACGCAGATTGCGGTGGTGGTGAGTTCCCTGAATCAGAACCAATAGGTCAAGCGTTTATTGCTTCTATTGGTTTAGGCGGTGAATGGTTGCAGACTTCGTATCACTCAAACTTTCGTAAGACATATGCAGGAATTGGGTACGCATATGATGCTGAGGCAGATGTGTTTTTTTCTCCACAACCATTTCCTTCTTGGACTTTAGATAGCAACCATGACTGGCAGCCACCTACTCCTAAGCCTGAAGGCAACTGGATGTGGGATGAAAGCGAACTGTCATGGGTAGAAGTTCCCGTTGGCTGATCTTTCTCCCTGTAGCGCTGTTTGCTTTATTTGCACCACAGCCTGCACAGGCATCACAAACAGGGCTGCTAGTTCGTGGCTATTCAGTCACGGAAATACCACCAATTAAATCTGATATTGCTTACCCTTTGTGCGGTAGCAGTGTTGAACCGTTTATTAATGCCACATGGGATTATGAACAGAACTTGTTTGGTGATTGCGGTTGGGATTCCTTCATGCTTCACTACACGGGCTTCCTTCAAGTTCCGGTACATGACACGATCGAGTTTTGGATTGCGTCAGACGATGGCGGCACAATCAAGATTGGCACAGAGGAGTTCGGGGTCTGGCAGGATCAGGGATGTTCGGCTACCGAAACAGGGCTGATCGAAATGGCTGCGGGAACTCAGGCCGTTGATGCGTGGATGTATGAAAATAGTGGTGGTACCTGTTTTATGTTTGCGTGGAACATTGACGGGCGTGGTTGGGAAATAGTCCAGCCTGAGTTTTTTACAAATGAGCCTTTAACGCCTTCAACGACTTCCACGCTTGAAACGACAACCACAGAGCCAAGTACCACGATAACGGAGATGCCAGTAAGCACCACAGCAGCATCTATTTACCAGCCAAGTACAACGGCAGAACCACAAATAACATCAACAGCCCCAGAAACAACCTCATCTGTTACTCCCCTACCGATTCCTCAACCCATTCCAGAAGTCGTGGTAGCCACAACAGAACAGTCCACAACAACCCTGCCAGAACCCCTACCAGAAACAATGCTGACCACATCCCCTCAGACTAGCGAGCCTCTGTCGCCTGCAACTACTGCACTTATAATCCCGTTAGACACCTCTACGAGCCTCCCTAAGCCTTCGGAAACTTCTACGAGTGTGGAAGTAACCCCACCAACTTTCTTTTCGCCTGATGAGCCTCTGACCACAGAACAGTTCGTTAGCGTTCTGGCTGTTCTCTCTGAATCAACCGCAGATGAGGTCGCTGAAATTGTGACCACAATTCTCGCTAGCGATTTGAGTAGTGATCAGGCTGAACAACTGGTCGCCTCAGCAGAAATCCTTACAGCGATAACAGGTGAACAGGCTCAACAGTTGTTTGATGAGATTGAACCAACCCAACTATCAGAGTCAATGGCAGCCGTTATTGCTGATGCACTGAACGATCCTGAAGTTCCTGATGAGGTTCGTGAAGCGTTTGAGGAATCAATCAACATTTTTAACAACGATGGTTTCTCTACATATGTGCCTACTGGATCTGCAGTGAATGTTGCTGTTCGGCGCACGATTATTGCAGGCACTACAATTCTTATGGCTTTACCTTCCCCAGTTTCCACGAGGCGACCATGAAAAAGATCCACGAGTACCTAATAGAGAACGCATGGGTGTGGGCTGGCACAGGTTTAGTGTTGCTCACTTTGTCTGGAACTACTTTGCGACAGGCTCTCTGGATTACTTGTCTAACGGTGCTAGTACACTTCGTGGCAACAATGTTAAGGAAAGGCGACCCAGAATGAAAAAGGCTCAAGATGTTGCAGGCAGAATTGTTGCGTTGTTTCTCACTAATGCGTTAGGTGTGATTACAGGTGCGAGTGTTATTGCACCTGAGTTGGAACTCTGGAAGGCTGCAGCACTTGCTGGAGCAGTGTCCGTGTTCAAGGTAGTTGAGTCTCTCGCTCGTGCAAGTGTAGATGGGAAACTAACCGCCGATGAAATTGATGCAGCGTTCGGTGCTACTCCGAAAAAGATTGCAGCCAAGAAGGCAGCGAAGTGAAACGCTCATACACTGGCAATAAGGATGGGGCTGCAGCAGGAGAGCATCCTCAACTGACTGCATTGATGCGTGAACTATTTAGGGCGTATTCACCTGCGTTGTGGAACAATGGTTCGTGGGGTGTTCGCAATATGCGTGGCAAAGAATCTCTGAGTGTTCATGCAACTGGCAGAGCCTGCGATATCTCGTTTCGCAACATGGGTGATGGTAAGCGTGGTGTCGCTAAGGGTGGTCGCAAGTATGCGATGGAGGCAATGGATTATCTGGTCAAACACGCTGACGCTTTAGGCATTGAGATGATCATTGATTATTTCCCTGCGCCACACGGTCGTGCATCTAAGTGCGATAGAGATATGGCGTGGCAAAAATATACGAAAGAGACGGTACATGGTGCACCTAACGGCGATTGGTTTCATGTTGAAGTGGATGGCAAGAAATCATCTGAGCAGATTAAGGCTGTATTCGCACAGAATCCGCCAGAGCAAGTAGTCGTTGGTGCATAAATGGATATGGGGATCGCTGCAGTAGTTGTCGCTTGTATCACAACAGTCGGTGGCATTGTGGCTGGATTCATGCAATCATTTAAGAGGGAGACGAAAGAGGCACGGAGGGAGAACCGTGAGGATCATGCCGTAGTGCAGATGCAACTCAAGATGATCTACAAGGGCTTGAACAAAGTGGACGACAAGTTAGATAAACATATTCAGGATCACAGAGAAGGTGAGCATGGGAAAGTTACTAAAGCAGATAGAGGAAACGCCAGTTAATTCTGGGGGAAAGCAATCATCAGTTGATCTGGCGATACAGTCAATGCAAGGGGAGGACAGAGATGACCTTTTGTGCGCTTTGCAAAACCCAACGATTTCGGCTTCGGTGTTGGCTCAGGTGTTGAACGATAACGGGATTAACATAAGTAGAACCGCCGTCATCCGTTGGCGCAATAGGGAAGGTATCTGATGGGATTAGGCGATCAAATCAATGAGGCTCTAGAGGCTGAAAGTAGCGGAGAGTTATTGCGCTTGCGTAAGCAGCGTGACAGTTTTGCGAATCAGAATGTTCGCCTGCAAACAAAACTTGAGGAACTAGAAAAGGCACTCTCGTTTGTGGATCAGGTGGATGGTTTAACAGTGCAGCCTCCTATCTGGCTAGCACCAACGAAACCGAAGGCTCATGCTGCAACACTCGTTGTGATGTTGTCGGACACACACTTTGACGAAGTGGTGAACCCAGAGGAGATGGAAGGGCTTAACGCCTACAACCGTGATATTGCTGTGATGCGATTAGAGAAGTGGACACAGAATGTCATCAAACTTTCTCGCCACTATCTATCAGGTGTGAACTATGACGGAGTGGTGATCATTTTGGGTGGCGACATTTTCTCTGGAGATATCCACGAGGAACTAGCACTAACCAATGAGGACACCATGATCGGCTCGTTGCTGTTCTGGGCTGAACAGTTATCAGGTGCGATTGAATTGCTGACCACAGAGTTCAAGAAGTGCCATGTCGTTTCGGTGGTGGGTAATCATGGTCGGACTACACGCAAACCGAGAATGAAGCAGAGAGTCAAAACCAACTTTGACTGGCTACTCGCCAAGATGGTTGAAAGAACATTTGCCAAAGACAAGAGAGTGTCGTTCACTATTCCTGAGTCGGCTGATGCTCTGATCAAGATTTACGATCACGGGCATCTCATAACGCATGGTGATCAGGTATCAGGTGGTGGTGGTATCGGTGGGATCTATCCCCCGATCATGAGGATGCGAGCACGGAAACACCAGCGATACATGGTGACTGGTAAATCGTTCCAGACTTTGTGGCTAGGACACTGGCATCAATATATTTCCACCCCGTCAATGATCGTGAATGGAAGCATGAAAGGTTACGACGAATATGCGATGCTGATGGGCTTCGGATTTGAGCAACCGCAACAAGCGTTAGCGATTGTGACCCCAGAGAAAAACATTACGATTCAAGCACCAGTGTTTTGTTTAGATCGCAAGCGTGAAGGTTGGTGAGTGGTGGCTACTTTTGCAGAGATCATTTGGCATGATGCGCACGCCGATACAACAACATGGATTGAAAAGGATGAGATCAGTGAGCAGCCGTGTGTAGTTGTTTCGTGTGGCATTTTGTTGCCTGATGCAAAGCCTGATCATGTTGTACTTGTGCAGTCGTTGAATAGTTACGATCAAGTTGATTGCGTTCTATCTATTCCAGTTGCAATGGTTCAGTCAATGCGAGTTCTGGGCAGTGGACTGGATGCGTCAGAACATCTAGGGTGATTCTGTTACGCAATGTTCTCCTTCTCCGTTGCGTAGCAAATTGGTTGAGTAACCTCGCCTCCTAGTACGAGGTGGGGTTACTCCCAAAAACTACGGAAAAAAGTTTTGAGATTTTTTTTGACCGAGTAACCGTAAGGTCAATTTTTCTGTTTTGTGTACTTTTTGATTTTGCATGATTTGCAATCTGCTAAAATGTATCTATCAGGTACAAAACTGATTGATTCAAGAGGAGGATCAAAATGGTTAAGCAGGTGAGATGGAAGTGCGGAATCTGTGATCATGGATTACTTGCACCAACGAAACCACGAAAGAATGATGTGCGCAGATATTGTCTGCCATGTTCATCTAAGTCTGGGAAACTAGTTGA
>Ga0247723_1000801_pt1 | contig 20172 bp, 31 predicted proteins | sample MSEWelMarce5H_FC_FD_189079 | JGI IMG/M metagenome (GOLD analysis project Ga0247723, IMG submission 189079) | Subsurface sediment microbial communities from gas well in West Virginia, United States - MSEEL Well Study Marcellus 5H_FC | ecosystem: Environmental > Terrestrial > Deep subsurface >... | reverse complement strand
GTTATTAGTGTGGACATTACGATGAAAATGAGGTAATCGGTATTGATCGCGTAAATAGTAATAATGGTTATACCATTGAAAACGTTGTTTCTGCTTGTTGTACTTGTAATATGATGAAAAATGACTTATCGCAACATGATTTCAAGGAGCATATTATAAAAATATAGAATTCATTTGCGAATAAGAATACAGAAGAAATTACAATTCCAACCATTTCAAGTTACATTAAACCAAAATTTATCGTTAAAAAATAGAAAGAGAATACATTAGATTCGTAGATTGAACTATGCATTCAAGACAATCGTTCAATTGCGTTTATTAATAAGTTGAAAACTCTGCAGACACTTTCATTGAATGAAATCGAAGCAAGACGTTATCTTAAATCAGCGTTACATGCAGAACAGATTTCGAAAAGCAATGTGATTCATTCACGAATTAATCGTAAAGAAATGTTTGGTTATCTTCAATTAAACAAAATTGAACTATGTATTGCTCATTATGAAAAAGTACATGGAGTTCCGGATGGTTTTGAAAATGATATCCGAATGCTTGTACATGATTGGTCAGAAGATGATACTAAAAATTAGGAAGAATTTAGTAGAATTATTGTGAAATATCAAAATAAGCGTAATTCATAAGGCATAAAAAGTTTGAACAAGTCAAGATGATTCTTGGGATTGAAACTCAACAATTCCTCGAATTTCCTTATTTTTTTGATTGAGTTGGAAATTCATTACTCATTCCGTAAAAATATATCATTCTTTTGCAACGTGTAATTAATAAATGTATCAACTTTCGTGGAGACGCCCGCAGAAACAAATCATTCCCTTCCCTTCGTACAAAGGACGTTTTTACAACAAGCCTGTCTGCGATTCCTGGGTTCCTTACATTCCGTTGCCTTCCAAACCCATTCGGTATCTTGAAATTGGTGTATCCGATGGAGGCAACCTTTTCTGGGTTGCAAAAGTGTATGGAACTCACCCAGACTCCAAGTTGCATGGAATTGATCCTTGGATGGATTACGAAGAGTATCCCGAATACAAGGGTGAACAAGAACAAGGTTGGAATACCTTTCAAACAAATCTTGCCAATTCGGGGCATGCATCCAAAATCACAATTCATCGTGGATTCTCCAATGATATTGTGCCCACCTTTGCAAATGAGTCCTTTGACATGATTTAGGTGGATGGAAATCACGAAACTGAATTCGTTTAGAAGGATGGAGTGATGGCATTTCAGAAATGCAAGAAAGGAGGATACATCATTTTTGACGATTAGTGTGAAGAATGGTCGCAAACGATGAAAGGTGTGGATCAATTTTTGGATGAATACAATGCATCGTTGAAAGTCATTCAAAAAGGAGATTGGTATCAAGTAATTGTTCAGAAAGTATGAAATTTGTAGAATGGAAAGTCTATCCAAAACCATCCTCCCAATGGATTGTTCAAGCATCTCGGAAAGATGGATCCGACGGAATGCAACCGTTTCCCATCGGATTCTCCTATTCGATTGGTTTGGTACCTTTTTCAATGCAAGGGTCTCATGAAAATCAAGTTTTGTGTGCAATCTCGAACTGGACCGATCAAACACGCCGACCTACACCACCCAATCGAAAATCCATACTGGGAACTCTCCAATTGAATGGAATTGTCAATCAAACAATCACCCCTGCGATGTACTTCTCAACACTGTCCTCATACAAATTTGTGATTTCACCGGAAGGGAATGGAGTGGATACACATCGTACGTAGGAAGCTTTACTTGCAGGATGTATTCCGATTGTGGAAGATCATCCTTTGATTCGTGAAAAATAGAAAGGATGTCCAATTTTGTGGACCCACGATTACTCTGAAATCACACCTGCTTATCTTGAGGAACAGTAGTCGCGTTTTCAGGATAAAGAAGTCGATTGTTCGCGGTTGTTTTTATCGTAGTATCCTCGTTCGGTTCAGAAAGAAATCCAATCGTGCGGAAATCATTGGATGAAGGTGTGTACGGGAAAATATTGGTATCCCATTTCTTTTTTGTAAGCAAATGCCTGACAAGACTCGAAAGATTAAGTAGGGAAGTCGTCGTCAGGTCTTTAATGGAACCGCTGAACGAACGGCGGGAGGATTAACAAAAGACAATTTAATCAAAAACGAACGGGGGCGAATTGTCTCTGCCAAGCGTCACAAGACGATGAAGCAGAAACACGGAGGTTCCACCGAAAACCAAGACGAAGAACCGAAACCCATGGCATCCTTTTTGCAAAGTTTGGGACTTGAAACCCATTTTCAAAAGACCGACTAAACAATCCAAAATGACGAACATCGTGGAAGCCAAGACAGTTCAAACTGGAGCGGTCCGTACTCTTATCGAGGCACTCCGCTCCATCTTGGTGGAAATGAGTTTGTTGTTTGATCGTGACGGGATTCGTATGGTTGCCATGGACAACACACGTACCGTACTTGTCCACCTTCGTCTTCATGCGGACAAGTTCGAGCAATTCACGTACAATCACAATACACCCAAGTTTATCGTGGGTGTGAATACGGATCACCTCTATCGTATCGTACGTACAGCCACGAATGACGATACGCTTACCTTCTACGTGGATTCGGAAGATCCGAACCGCCTTGGTGTTCTCATGGAGAACGGTGAGAAGAAGCAGGTTCACAAGTAGAAGTTGAATTTGCTCGATCGTGATGAGCCGGATCTTTCGCTTCCGGAAGTTGAGTTTTCGACACGCATTACGATGCCTTCTCTTGATTTCCAGAAGATCTGTCGCGATATGACACTTCTCTCTGCAAAGACAGTCACGATTACCAATGTCGGTAGTTCGCTTACATTTGCTTGCAAGGGACACTTCGCATCGCGTGATACGATCTTGGGAGATAATGAAAGTGAATTTGATATTCAGAAAAAGAACAAGGAAGAGATTGTGTCGAACATCTTTTCCTTACCCCATTTGGTCTTGTTTACAAAGTGTACGAACCTCTGCAATAACTTGGAGGTTCATATGAAGAATGGATATTTTATTATGATTCGTTAGGTTGTTGCAAATCTTGGTGAAATCAAGTTGTGCTTGGCTCCTTGCTCGGCTTAAGCAATCAGTTTGTAGGTAACTATCGTTGTGATTGCAAAGAGAATGGTCCCCCATGTGGTATCCAGAATGACAGTGAACCAGTCCCAATTCTTTAATAAAGCTTTGGTCGTGGTTTCCTACACACCCTATACAATCAGTCCGAGAAACGCAGCGTCTTTCCAAGAACGGCGCTTGCGAATGATAAAATACCACAATCCTGCAACTAAAAGCACATAGCAGAGGAGGGTTGCGATCCAATCCAGTTGAATGGGAGACCCTTGGACACGACGAACCACACCATTGAAGTAGGAGGATGCGAGATTCAAATACAATGCATCGGTCAAACTTAACACAACGGCAACGATCAGAATTTCCTGAACTGCGCTCATACTTGCTTTACATCAAAGAAGTATTCTGCATTGCAAGAGTGAGACGTCCGATTAATTCGACAGTAAGCATACCCATTGTCAGTGTGCTGGTAAGCAGTGTCACTCCAATTCGTGTTTCACGTTGAATGGGCATCCCAAAGAATTCAATGACGGAATCCACTGCTGTTTTTGTTTTTTTCCGAGATAACCTCCGTTCGAGGGTTGTGAGAACACATGTATTTAAAAAGACGTGTTGAGCCCAGAGCATGAATATAATTCCGTACACAACCAGTTGAAACCAAATTGCAGGATAGATCACTCGAGAGACAACCTACAAAGTGATCACAATAATTGCAAATACAATATGAAAGAAATAGACTGCATTTCCAATTTCTTCGTCATTTGTACTAATCCATTGCAGAGTTACGCGTGCTGTCGTTTCAAGTAAATCTACGATTTTTCGTTTGACCTCCTCTGCCATTTGAAACATTGAACCAAAAAACCCACCCCGTTTTTACACGGGACGGGACTTGTTGGGAGTCTATGAAACATCTTTGGATACTTCGAAATATGCAAGACGAGGATTGATCGAACGGCGTTCATTCACACGTGTGTCAGAATTCCAAATCTTGATGATGGAAGCCGGACCTTTGGGCGATGTCGAGACACCGACGAGTGTCTCTTTGCGTTCAATGAGAAGTTCTTCGCTGATGCAGTGTACCATGAGATCAATAAATGTCGTATGAACTGCAGAAGAATCAATCTTTTTCGACCACGTACCTCCATTCTTGTTCTCGGTGGACTCCCAGAGCGGGAGAACGCCTTGCTTCATGAAGAAGAACATGCCGGATTCCCATTTCTCTTTCGAGATGGAATCCATAATAGTCCAGAATTCTTGAATTGTACGAATTGCGGGGAATTCAACCTATCCTGCCAGAGAATAATCCTTATTCTCGGGATCATGGTACCACAGCACCCAAGATTTCTCAAGTCCTGTGGATTCCGTGATGGACCCCATCTTTATACTTAGTAGTGTCATAAAGAACCGTAAATCCGTTTTTGATCAAAAACGGATTCGGTTTTCAGAATCATTTCTACACTCACACACAAGATCAAAATGAGCCTTACAGCCAACGCGATCTATGCTTTCCGTTTCACGGAAAAAATTACATTGACAAATGCGATGATTGAGATGATTGCAAAGCTTCGTGCGGTGCCTGCAAAGTAGACACCCCTTCGAACGGCGACGCGTCGTCCATTTGTCCCTCGCCGTGTGGAGTCGGACAATTGGCGCGAGTCCATTCTGAAGGATTGTGTTCGTAAGGTGCGTGAGCGCACGGACCCTGATTAGGAGTCTGTGTTCGGCGCCCTGAACAAGGTCGTTCTCTCAAATATTGATACATTTGCAAAGGAAATTCTAACCATTCTCAAGAAGAATGATGAAACATTTCGTATGCGTGTTTCGACACTCCTCTTCAACAAGGCAATTACCGAGAGCGCCTTTGCTGTGATCCTTGCGGACATGGCAAAGCAACTCACGGCATCGGTTCCTGAAATTGCAGAGGATCTGGAGGCACAGGTCAATCTCTTCCATACGCTCTACGACATGAATGAAACGATTGTCTTTCCGAGCGTAGGAGAGGAGAACTTCGATGACAAGGTCATTCTCTGGTTCAAGCAGAAGGATAAGCGTCGTGGATAGGCTCGGTTTCTAACCCAGCTTTAGGTGCGCAATCTTGTATCAAGCAAGTCAGTGCACTCGTCGGTGGATCCAGTTCTCATTGATCTCTTTGAGACGGCACGCAAGCCGATGTCTGCCCAGACAGAAGAAAACATCAAGCATTTCGCAGACTTTCTGTAGGAGACCGCCAAGATTCTTCCACCCACCGCGGTGGAACTTCGAGGTCTTCTGCATACCAAGATTCGCGAATTCCTTGCAATTCCGAAGGCAGATCTCCCCAGTCTGGGGATGCGCTCTCGTTTCAAGCTCGAGGATGCGATGAAATGCGTTCACTAAACCCAAAAAGAAAAGCAGAGGCGAGACAAATGTCTGTGCCCTCAGCAACTGTTTTACTTCGGGCGGCACAGGTTGCGATCGATGAAGACAAGCCGATCTATCTTGATTACTACCGTGATAGTACAGAGAAGAAGTGCTGTATCGGAGTGCAGGGTACGACAAAGTATCTTGTCAAGTCGGATAGCGAGTACACATCCAGCATTGAGCAGGTTTTTAAGTGTGAGACGTGTTACATTGTGATGACAGAGAACTCGTTGTAGGTTGTGGATGCAGGGATCCCTGTCAAGCGCATTGCGTCTACAGACGAGTCCAAGTAAGGAGATAATGGAGTTATCATTTCCACCTCCGCATTATTTATTGTGTGAACCCCTCAATGATCGTGAAACACTCAAGACATGGGAACGATACAAGAAAGATCATTCCGATGTTTGTGAATTTGATGAAGTGGATGCTGCCGTTTTTTGTTCAGTCGATACCTTTGCACCGTGGTTTGATCAATGGATGACCCGAGTCCCTGCGAAGTCTTCCACACGAATCCGTATTTTAATGGTATGGCATTCGGAGTTTCTGACATAGGCTTGTCAACAGATGCTTCGCCGTCAGTTAGAGCAACGATCCTTTCGATGCCGTGTTTGGTTTCATTGTGAAGACCCTTCCCCCATTCAATCTGCGATTCTCAGTCGGTGCATTGCAAAACGAATGTCGACTTATAAATACAGAGCCGAGATTAAACATGTCGACCATTCGGGTGTTTACGGACGGAGCCTGTGAGCGTAATGGGCGGTCGAACGCTAAGGCTTCATAGGCTGTCTTCTTTCCAGACCATGACTCATGGTCGTTTGCGAATGAAGTCCCTGCGGATCAACTCCAAAGTAACCAACGAGGTGAACTTCTTGCGATCCACGAGGCTGTAAAACAAGTGTTGCAGAAATCATCTCCTGAATCCACTCATCTGCATATCTTTACCGATTCCATGTAGTCGAGAGATTGTTTAACGAAGTGGCTTCCGGGTTGGTTGAAGAACCATTGGAAAACAAGCAGTGGAGGGAACGTAGCCCATCGAGATTTGATTGAAGAGACATCCCGAAATCTTGCAAGATTTCAGGCATAGACAATTACGCATGTCCCAGCCCATACAGGTGGAAAGGATGAGAATAGTCGATACAATGCCCGTGTCGATCAGATGGCAGTCAATGTTCTGCATCCTGAGATTAAGGAAGTAAACCCCGTTTCAACCACAGAAGGTCCTCTCAAGGATCTTCCACTGGTCATGATGGGTCCTCCTCTTGAAGAACGACAAATTCTGAACTGGTGCCGGAGTCACATCGATGAGTTGGATTCCGATTCAGTCAATCATGGTCTCTTTAAGGCATTTCATCAAACCTTAAAGAAAAACGGATAGGATATTGAAACTCAACGGATTCAGAAAAAGAAGATTGTACGTCTTATCGCTGCCTCCCATTTAGTCGCCGAGACAAAGATTACTATACAAAAGGATGAGTAAGGCAACGATTTACCACTTCTGGTCTCCGACATGTGCTCCCTGCAAGGCGATTAAGCCGATGATTGAGGATCTCAAGGAGGAGTTTTCCCAGAATACAGCATGGATTTCGGTGGATACACACAATGATTCGGAGAATCTGGCTGGAAAGTTCAATGTTCGTGTGGTTCCAACGATTGTGGCGGTAGGAGCCAATGGAACCACCGAGTCGCATTCAGGAACGGCAGCCGCAGGGTACTATCGGATTATTCGTTCTGCAATTCGGAATTCTTAAAGATCACAAACAAATTCCGTATCGGATCCAGCAACCGGTTGACAAATGCCACCGCCTGCTTGAGCCCCTAATCCGCTTTTTGGTGCTACAAATGTAGCTTCAGTGCCAGTACCTGTGATCGGTAAGTCAAACGGAAGATAGTACGGATACTTGGTATACACTACAGCAAATGCAGATGCACCCAATCCAGCACCTAACAACCAAGATGCAAAAATATTAAAGAAGATATTTCCCCGAATCGGAGTCTACTATTCAAGGCATCCATTCCAAAGCATGATCAAAAGTTGAAAGATTCCTAAGCCACCCAAGAATACACCCAAAGTGATATTTTCACTGGCTGGACGAATAAAGGCTGCAGATAATACGAAGTAGAAGAGGATCGTGAATGACGAAACGATTGTCATCGGTGTGTAACGAGATTCCAACGGTTCTAATCCAGGAATGGTACACCAACCTTCCGCACCGCCCCGTTGTCCACCTGACATGGTAGAGAAGGGAATGGAAATCATCTTATTCACTAAAATAGCGATCAATCCCGAAATACTCGCAACCGAGTAACGGAATTTTTGCTGAAGAATGTCTGCGATGAATCCAAACATAACCAGACCCATCGGAAGAAAATTCACCATGGCATACAATCCTTGAGGAAGAAATGATAATCCTGTCCAAGGAAGTTTGGATGAAATACCACCTAAAAGAAGGAGACCCAGAATGGCTCCAATGGCAAAGACTGCAATTTCCCAAGGATCCATTCCCTTTATCTTGACGCAGAGATGGTTTTCGCTATCATCCCGATGAGATAGCCAATCATAGATTCTGTCAACTTGAATGAAGTGTGTGTGAGCGTATTGCCTTCTTCAATCTGTTGTTCAAACACAAGCCAACGCTGATTCAAAGCCTACTGAATCATGTGCTATGCAAAAATTGCCCATCCAAACATGGGAAACCAAGCGGTTGCAAAACCAGTTCCAACATGAACTATGTGGTATATTGGAGGCATCGAATAGACCTACATTCCGTTATTGAAAGTCAAGAAGAAACCTTGGTGTTCTACAAATGAGTCTCTTTGCCTCGGAATCCAGTTGGGGCGGGAATTGCTCCTCTCCCAACCAAAGTCCCATTGATCTAAACCAATCCATTGCAAAGAAATGTGATCTGCTTTGCGATTTGGAGATTGATGAAGCCTATGTTTCTTCGGGTACAGTTGCCATTTCGGATGAGGGATTGGTACTGAGTGGAAACCTGGGTTCTTGCAAATTCAAAGGACAGGGATAGACTTGTGCGGCTCTCTTGGTGAATCACCCCAGTCATCACACCATTAATAACGTGGCAGGCGATGGTGAAGTGATCGCTTTTTTCACAACACCCACGGGTGAGAACTTGGCTGTTTCTGCATTGTTCCGTGTGAATCCTGCCAATTCCCATGCTTCCCAATTTCTTCACCAGTTTGTATCCTATGCGAATGCAACGGGTCCTTCGCAAGTGACATTGAATGATTGGTCACTCAAAAATATGATTCCGTCGGATGCTTCTTATTATGTGTAGGATGGAACCAATGTTATCCCCGGTTGCGATCCGATGACATGGGTTGTATTCCAAAATATGATTCAAATTGATGCAAATGATTTTGCATTTTTGGTTCGGAATGTCCAAGCCGGATCCCGTTCGATTCAATCGCTGGGAAGCCGAAATGTCTACTTCAATGATGCGAAAAAGATGAGTATTTCTCCTTCGGAAGGCGATGGAAAGGTGCGGATTCGGTTTCGTCCTCGTCATCCCACCCAATCCCCCAACGCAAAACCTTACAAGGTTCACCAACCTTCCTTAACCAGTTCGACGGAACAAGAGTTAACATCCGCTACGAGTGGACTTCAAAAACCGACTGGAATTTGGAACCGTATTAAGGCTTGGTTTAGCAAGTATTTTACCGAATAGGGGGCGATCGATGGAATCACTGCAATCATCAAGACGTTGGCTATCCTTTTGGGTGTATAGTTTGGATGGAAGGCTGCAGTGGGTCCCGCAGATGCCCCTCGATCCTTGATTCTCTATCGTTACGGACAAAGTTGGGGAACCAAGAAAACACCTGCAATCCCTGTGAGTTTGGAGTAAAAATGAGGTGAAATCACCTCTTCAATAATCATCCGCATCCTAATCTTCGTCATTCTGCTCGTTCTATTCCTCCTCCGGAGGGCGATCCACGAACGTCTTTACCTTGCGAACGGGCTTCTTCACTTCGCTCCATTCGTCTTCCTCGCTCACACGCTGGGTTAGCGTCTGCGTAGTTGACTTGAATGCAAACGATTCAGTAAGAACCGGCTTCCGATTGAAATTAGGAAGAGAATTACGAATGTACTGCTCTTCCAGTTCCTTCTTGCGTTGACGCTCCTCACGAAGCGAGCGAATCTATTCCTCTTCACGACGCTTGCTGTCTGCTTCATCAGACCATGCAACAACGTTGTTCGAAGACCACTTCGTTGCAGCGGAAGCCTTGCCTCCACCTCCCAGTGACGGGAAATCACTTTCCTTCATGACAGAATCCGTCGGTTCCTTCGTCTCGACCTTCTTATTGCGGAGGTGGGGAGGAACGTATGACATTTTGAAAGTTGTATACTGTCTTAACTTTTCTCAGTTGAAAATCCATTTTTATCCAAACAAAAATGGAACTTACATCAGGGACATCGTAAACAACAAAGAATGGTGGTTGGCGTTGCAGTTTCCTCCTCAGGCTCTCTCTCAGAAATCACGATTCCCATCAAGACACCGGATGTGCTTGATTGGATTCGCAAGAAGTACAAGTCGCGTGACATTCAGTTTCAAGGCAAGATTGCCGATCCTATCAAGGAAGGTCGGTGGTTGAGCATCTTTGCAAAGATTGCAGATGAAGAAGCCGAACCCAATTCGCATATGCTTCCCTCTCCTCTCGATGAGGAATCCTTTGAAGGAACCATTGTCATTCTTGCAACGGAAGTCGATAATCTGGATGAATAGGAAGTTCCTGCAGCATCGTAGACGAACTTGAAGTCGGATGAATAGGAAACACTCTATCACGAATGGTCATTCGACCTGTCGGAAGATGAAGAGAATGAAGACGACGAAGATGAAGACGAAGAGGAAGAGGAAGAGGAAGATCAACCTAAGCCACGAAACTATACAATTACCAAGTCCTTTCTGAAGACGAATACGGAGAATGTCTTTGTGGAATCACCCATTCGAAGCAAGGTTCGCGAGAATTTCATGGAAGTTCTCTCTGAAATTCAGACGAAAGAAATTGAAGAAGTGATTCTGCATTGGTGCATTCAACAGGCACAGAATCTGGGAATTGATGTCGATTGGAATCACCGTGGATTTTGGAATCTCTATCGCAGTCGGGCAATTCACCTCTTTGAGAATCTTCCTGCATGGAACTCTCGAATTAAGTCCGGTGAAATCACTCCGAAGGCATATGCTGAAATGACACCAGTTGAGCTCTGTCCATCTCGTTGGAAGGAGTCTATGGACAAGATCTTTGAAGCCGAGAAGAAACTCTACTCTCGCGATACATCGGCTGCGATCTTCATGTACTGCTCGGGATGCAAGAAGAAGTCCAAGTGTACCTACTACCAACTTCAGACACGCTCTGCGGATGAACCGATGACAACCTTCGTGACGTGTCTCGAATGTGATAAGCAGTGGAAGTTTTAAACCTCTTGGTTTGTCGGACGAATCACAATCGTGTGGTGATCAATCAGAGGAGGAGGAGGTGCACGCGGCGATCCATTGGGAAAGGCTTGTTCCTATGGAATAATTGGATCCAAACCATTCGTAATCTCCGGTTTCGACACTTCGGGTGTAGACATCTCAAACCGCAAATTGAATGCACGAATGGATTCGTCGGGAACCTGAGGACTGGTTTCATGCAGACGATTCATGTCTTCGCGAACCATCTTCATAAGATCCTTGGGATTCACACGCTCATTGCGAGGAAGCGATAATTCAATCATAATAAAACGATAGATCTTGGAATAGGTACTCGCTGCAATCTTGTGGGCTTCCGACCTTTTTGCCCAACCAAAGTAATTCGACACTGTATTGAGGATACCCACACCCAAACTGACACCTCCAATCAAAATTCCTGCTTGAGGAAATCCTGGAAACAAAGAATCGGATGCAATCGATCCGGTTCCTGCAAGAGTGGATAAGACAATCACAGGTAACGCAATGTAGGTATCTAATTTTGCAAATCGTTTTTGTGCATGGTTGTGTAACCAAGACTAACACAATGACCGCTCTCCTTCATTCGATATGATCTTTTCCAGTTGTGATGTCCACGAGATCTGCTGACTTGCTGCATCGTCGTCACTCTCCATTCATCTATTTTCCACACAGAAAATAATGGTGTGGGTCTTTGATGAAGATCCAACTCCGGAGGAATCCAAACTCCGTGAGTATTTGAAGAAACAAACCAAAGATGAGGAACTTGCGCTGACAACGAGTCGTATGTGGAGTTTGTATCAGTAGATCATGACACAGAAATTCCAGTCACCTGAAGACATCGAGAAATCAGCATACCATGATAAGGCTCTCACAAAACCCATTTTTAAGAAACGGGAAGCAACTGCCTTGTTTAATATGCTATCCCCGATGCAGGGAGGTGCGGAAGATGTAGGGGCGTACGATGCATTGATTCGCCGAATGATTTACTTTGTGCGTGGATGGACACCTCAATTTGTTTTGAATGTCACTGATTCGACTGCACCCTATGTATTTATTTTGAAAACGATGGAGAGTAATCCATCATAGGGACCTTTACTGGGTGTAGCTTTGGATGCAACTGTCTCTACTCTCCCCGTGATCTCCACAACCATTCAAAATATGGCTCCTGAGCTGATTGGATTGGTTCCCATTCCGGAAGCCAGTTTAGTTGGAGTGGTGATTGGATGGTTACTTGCGTCTACCTTTGTGATCCTCAATATGGCAATTCATGTGTCTCGCGATCACTTCGGAGAAGCGTTCATCGTTTCCTTTGGATTGATTCCATTGGTGGGGACATCCTTGTACAATGCTGCCTTATCGGGTCAGCGTTTTTTGGGAAAGCTTTCAAAGAAACGATCCAAGTTGATCAATTCGGCACGTTTAATTGCAGGGGATGGAACTGGCAATATCTTGGATGCCATTGTTCCGGATCTCAATTCGGTTCCTCCCGAGGAGCCCCCCACTGCGGGCAAACGACTTTCAACGAAACGTCACTTCAAGAGTAAATGGAGAACGATGCGACAGAGCAGGTCCGCGAGGCATTGAAGCAGTGGGTGTCTCTGGATGACCAGTCTCGTGAGCTTCAAGCCCGTCAACGTGAACTTCGTCAGCAAAAACAGGCTCTCTCGGAAACCATTCTGGGCTTCATGCGAGACAACCATGTGGATAACTTTGCATTGGAGGGAAACTCGACCGGTTCCATCTCCCGTTCGGTTCGTACCTCTCGTCCTCCCCTTCGTCGTGAACAAATCCGCACTCAACTTCTGATCCAGTTTGCGGACCAGCCCCAGCGTGTTGCGGAAGTGCTTCGTGCGATTGAAGGCGTGTCGGAAGGCGATGATATGATGAGTGCGGGGGGTACAGTTCGTGAACTCCTGACTCGCCGTGTTCCCAAACAGAAGGTTACAATGAACGCTTCACTTTGAACCGTGTGAGAGCATTCTTCGCAGCCATCTGTTCCCCTGCTTTCTTGGTCGTTCCCACACCCTTCCCAATTTGAACTCCTTTGTCGGTAAACACAGCCATCACCTATCCATTCTCACCCTCCTCCAGCATCGCATAGGTGGGTGTGTAATGAAGTTGAGTTTGACACTACTTCTGCAGTTGATCCTTGAAATTGCTATCATTCAACAGTGTCTTCGGGATATCCACGTAGGTTTCCACCAAAGACACCACAAACTGATAGAAGACTTGGAAATTCTAATCACAATCCACCCAAAGTGCACCCAGGAATGCCTCCAAAATATCACCGAGTTTCTGAATATTCCGTCGTCCATTGCAGGCATCCTCATTATGACGTGAAATGATGTAGAATTCATTCAGTCCAAGAGAAAGAGTAAATTGACCCAAACTTGCATTGTTCACAATCTCCTTTCGCAGATTGGTTAGAAAGCCTTCCTGCGAAGTGGGAAATCGAATGCTCAGATAAGTTGCAACGGCTGCCCCCAGAATGGAGTCTCCAAGATGTTCCAGACGTTCGTACGAATCGTCGAAAAGTTCCAGGACACCCTCCGGTTTGGGAGCCAGTTGTGCAATGTCTCCTGTGGGGGTTGTGTATTTGTCTCGCTTGACCTACGAGGAATGAATCATGGCACGTTGAAATAATTCCTGTCTGCGTACTTGATGATCACATTTGTGACGACGCAGAATCGTGTGGATATCGGTTTCGGTAAACACACGATTTTTGGAATTGTACGGATTGTAAATTGGAATCTCCATGCTTCTTACACACGGCGACGACGAGGATTCCGTTTTGTCTTCCGCGAACGACGTCCGGCTTTATTTACCTTGTTTGCAGGTGTTTGGATTAAATCCTTATTTTCTTGTCCGATCGTCATCCCTCCCATCGTCGGCTGACCCAACGTCTCCTGAACCGCATTGTTCAACTTCGTCCACTGCTGCAAAAAAAGAGCCGCCTCATTTGGGTTGCTCTGTTTGATATTTGTTAATGTGTTTCGCAGAGATGTTTCCAATTGCGGTTCGTATTTTTCAATTAAGGTTGTCAGTTGCGATTGCACCGCGTTGAGAACAAATCCCATTTTATTCTTACTCATCCTTTTCTTCCTTGACCACACGGGTCAGAGCAAACTCCTTTCCAACACTCGTACGCTTCACATACTCTGCAATAAACTCAAAGCAAGTCTTGGGATCGTGTGTCTGAAACGATGTGAAGTACGTATTCAGAAGTTCCTCCAGTGTCTTCTTGGGAAGATTCCATCCCTTGGAATACTCTCCGGGACGCTGAATCCGAATCACCGATCCATCATCTTCAATCGCAAACTTCTGAATGGACGCATACTGCGGGCTCTGAAGAACCGTTGCAATCTTGGTTTCATCCTCCTTCCGTTCCTTACGGAGATCAGCAATCTTTGCATTCAGAATACGGAGCTTGTCATCCACCTCACGGTAATTACGAATGAGCGACTTGAGATCCATATTGTTTTGCTCCCTATCCTTCTTGCAAAACAAAAATCCGTTTCGAACCGGATGTTTGCGCTTTGAACTGATTTGCTACGTCAATTCTCACTTGCCTTTGTGTTTCTACAAAGACCTCCTTCTGTCGTCCATTACGTCGGATCGAACGTTTGTTTCGTTGTATCAGCCACAACCATGCTTTAATCTGCCCCTCCATCGCAGATTAATGTGATCTTCTTCAAGATCCTAATATTCCATTCGTCGCTAAACATTTGAAATATCGTCTCCATTTTACGATTGGTTAATCGTCCCACTGCCCACACCTTCCGCAGTTGACTATGGTTCTCATGTAAAGTTGCCTCACAACTTTGTACAGAACCTCTTGAATCCCATTGAGGTAGGATTCCCGTAGTAGAGATCGTATGCATTTCCCATTCAGTTTGTTTTGCATGTAACTGAAGAGGTCCTGCATTGGATCTCTACGCATCCTGTTTTCTATTCAAATTAAATCCATTTTTCATCATAATGGATTCCGAGACGATTGAAAATCTACGCAAAGTATACAATGCCGAGCATCCGAACGAAACCCCTCTTTCGGCTGGGAGCCCTGAATCAGTATGGAAGTCCTTACAAACGCGCTTGCACGCACAGTGCAAATCCGGTCGTACAGAGTGTGTCGTGTCCCATTTGTTATCCCAGTCCGCCGCCCCCTCCTCGTGGCAAATGAATCCCGAAGAATGGTTGTCCTCGATCGACATTGAAAACGTCGAGAAGCAATACATGAAACTCTTTCCTGCTTACAAGTTTTTAGGTTGCATCCCCATTGATTTTGATTTGCACACAAAAACGGGAAAATGCCTTGTGGATGCCCTCTGTGCCATTCGCATCAAAGACTTGTACAATGCAGGACATCACCAAATTGGAATTGTCTTTAACACGGATGTACACACTGGACCCGGGCAACATTGGGTCGGTCTGTTCTGCGATATCCGCCCAGAACTCGAAGAACCTCGTGTCACCTATTTTGATTCCTATTCGAAAAAACCCGAAAAGGAGATTCAACGTCTTATGAAACGCTGGCGTGATCAATGGGCTGAAGCAGGGATTCATTCCAAACCCATGGCTACGACCTACAATACGACACGTCACCAATTCAAGGATTCCGAATGTGGAATGTATTGCTTGTACTTCCATTAGGCATGCTTGGTGGGGATTCCTATGGAAGAGAGCATTCCCGATGATGTCGTGAATACGTTTCGTCGTCTGCTTTTTCGCGTGAGTAAGAAATAATGGAGGAGGGTATACCTACACAGCCTTCTTGGCTTTCCAATACAGATTATTCGAAATAGATCCCCTTTCTCTTAGGAGGACTTCTTGTTATAGTTGTTTTGTACTTTATGGGTTTCATAGGAGGAAGCAAACCCAACTCGGAAAATGAGGCGACACGCATCTTTTCTGCATACGGACAAGTCGAAGCATTAACACCCATGGTCTGTCCAACGGGAGATGATACTCGTTTGTGTGATTAGTACATCGCTTCTTCTGCATAGAGTGTCTTCCCCAGTTCCAAGGTGAATGATTAGGTCTCCGATCAAGTGGTTGCCATGTGCATTAAAGCAGGTGCCCGTTTGGTGGAGTTGGATGTGTAGGATGATGGAAATGGGGCACCGGTCGTTGGACTGAAGAATGAAGCCATTGGATACGACTACGCAAAGAATTCAGTTTCTTTGGACTCCTGTTGTGTAGCCGTGGCGAACACCGCTTTCAATGCGACAGCCACCCCTGTATACACAGATCCTTTCATATTGAGTATCGTGTTCCATACCCAGAACCGCAGTGTCATGGATGCGGCTGCCAATGTGATCAAGACCACATTGTCGCCTTACTTACTCGATTCTTCATACTCCTATCAACGTAAGAATCTTGCACAGGAACCCATCTGCAATCTTGCAGGGAAGTGTGTGATTGTCTCGGGTGGACAGATGAAGGGAACGGATATGGAAGAGATGGTGAACTTATCGTGGTCCACATCGCATTTGCGTCGTTTGACGTACATGCAAGCCTCGCAACCCTACGATCATGAAGAGTTGATTAATCACAATCGTCAACATATCACGATGGTCATTCCCGATCCGGATCCTGATCTCCAGAATTCCAGTCCGACGATTCTGTTTGCATAGGGATGCCAGTGGAATCTCATGAATTATGGGTCGGTGGATTCGCAGATGGAATTATACGTTGGAACCTTCCAACAGGGATCGGTCATTGTCAAACCCGAACCCCTGCGTTTTACTCCCACGACCTATGAGAGTCCGACCCCACAAACACCGGACAAGTCATTCCAGCCGATGGCACAGACCTCACCGATTTAGGATCCTAATCCTCAAACAGGGGACAACAGCATCGTCATCTAATTTCTTGCGTTTAATCCAAATGGCGAATAAGTGGTTGGTTCACGTCAAGAAGACGATGAAGGCAATGAAGAAGCGTGGCACGTACAAGAAGGGCATGGGTCTTGGTGCGGTCATCAAGGAGGCGAAGAAGTCGTGGCGCAAGGGCGGTGCGGATGAGCCCAAGGAGGAGCCGGTCATGTCCGAGCCGTCTGCCGAGATGCCTGCGCCTGTGGCTGGACGCCGTCGTAAGGGTAGCAAGACGCGCCGCCACCGCAAGTAAAAACCCCAACTCATTGGGCGTAGTAAATTGAGTCAAACTATGACTCAAAATCAGCGGTTGTGTCCTGATTCATAATGAAATCGATTTCCCCGGAATACCGAATCATATCCATGTTTCGGCATTTGGAGAAGGAATACAGTTGATCCCGACATTGAATTCGCTACTCAACGGAATGCTTTCGATCGTATGCCCCCAGATTAAGAATGTCCAAGACATTCAAAATCAGATCACTTCCGTCAAGAAGTCGAAAGGTCACCATCGTATCTACAACTTCTTGCTGTAGGATGGTTTGAATCCATTTTCTACATCGCAGTCGTTTACTGAAAAAAATTGAGTGAAGGTAATATAAAACAGTATGGGCGGAGGTCTTCTTCAACTTGTCGCCTATGGTGCGCAGGATGCCTACTTGAGTGGAAATCCGCAGATCACATTCTGGAAGGGGCTTTTCAAGCGCCACACCAATTTTGCGATGGAGTCGTTCCGTATCAACTTCACGGGTCAGCCAAACTGGGGCACGAAGCAGACGGCGATTGTCGGGCGCCATGCGGATCTCCTCTATTCGACGTAGGTGGAAGTCCAGTTGCCGTACTTGGGAACAGATGGAAATCCTGCTTCCTACAACAACGATAAGGGTGGTCTCGGCTTTAACTTGATTGAGTAGGCGGAACTTGATATTGGTGGACAGATCATCGATCGCCAGTAGGGTGAGTTCCTCTACCTCTGGGGATGCTTAACGTCCGATTACACTGCCAAGTTAAAGTTGAAGGATCTTCTCTCGGGTCCGTGCCAAACTGCAAACGGACCGTCCGAGGTTCAAAATACAGATGGTTGCAATGCTACCACAGGTCGTCCGACACTCCCCAATACACTTTACATTCCTCTCTTCTTCTTCTTCACACGCAATCCGGGATGTGCACTCCCCCTCATCTCCCTCCAGTACCACGAAGTCAAGATTAATGTTCTCTGGAATGATCCCAAGGTGATTGCGGGTAATTTTACGAGTGCGCAGATCCAGAAACTCCCGCAACCTACTGCGGCTGCAATGTACATCGACTACATCTATCTTGACACCGAGGAGCGCCGCCGTATGGCGCAGAACTCGCACGAGTACCTCATTGAGCAGACCCAGTTCAACGAGGATCAGGGTATCTCGTCGGCGAATAACCGTATTGATTTGACGTTCAATCATCCAGTCAAGGAACTCATCTGGGTCGTTCAGCCTTCCTCGTAGACCAACTGCAACTCTGCTGCCGGTGCAGGTGGGTCTCATTTGAAGCCTTTCACGTAGGATGTTCCTGCGATCTACCAACAGTCTCTCCAGATCAACGGTCAGGATCGCACGGACAACCAACGTTAGGGTGATTACTTCAACCGCGTTCAGCCGTACCAGCACCACTCGGGAAGCCCTGCGTCTTTGGATGCGCCCACCGATCTCTCTTCTGCGACTGCCCAGAAGGGTATCTACTGCTATTCCTTTGCTCTCCGTCCGGAGGAGCACCAACCGTCCGGCACGTGCAACTTCTCGCGTATTGATACAGCGACGATTGTCATGTCCGCGAATGGAACGGCAGTCATCAACCAGGAGAGTGACTCTACATAGGATGTCCGTGTCTACGCCATCAACTACAACATCCTCCGCATCATGAGTGGCATGGCCGGTTTAGCTTTCTCAAATTAATATTTCCGATCCCCGCCATAATTGTGTAAAATGGATTTTTAATCATTAAACTTCCACTCTGATCATAACCATGATCAGAATTGAAGGAGAAACCGTTGGAAAAGGAGGGCGTAAACCACGTTCTATTGAATACAAAGAAGTTGAACTGGACGGAAAGAATTGTGTTATCGGAACTGTTCTCTATAAGAATAGCCCTATCGAGTTTATCATCGATGCAGATGATATTGAAAAAGTCAAGACAAGAAATTGGCACACAACTTGCAATGGATTGTATATTGGTTCCAGTATTAGAGTTGAAGGTGTACCAAAGACGTTGTTTCTCCATAATTTTGTAATGAATAAACTTAACTTTCCTGGTAAAGGAGCCAAAGAAACAATTGACCATATCAATCGTAATGGATTAGACAATCGTAAGACAAACCTACGTTTAGTTTCACAAACTCAACAGAATATTAATCAAAAAAAGAAACCTCGTAAAACAGTTCTTCCTGAAGGGTTTGCAGATTTACCGAGACATGTCTATTATGTAAAACCACGTGATATTCATGGTGATCGGTTTGGTATTGATTTCAAGACTGAGGGAATCAAATGGACATCCAGTTCATCGAAAAAGAAGACTTTGCAAGAGAAATTTGAAGAAACTATGATTAAGTTAAATGAATTCTATGAAAAATTCCATTATCTGAAACCAAGATAAGGTTAATCATTGATTTGTATTTTTTGCAAAGAGTTGCTTGAGTTTTTCTAAATAGAGAATCCCATCCATCAACTCTTCTTGAGCATGGGTAATCCATTGAAGCGTACTCAAATCAGTGCGATCCAATGTGGTTCCATACTTTTCCTGACCGACACGAGCCCGATCCAAAAACTTCTGTACGATCGCTGAGACAACCGAATCGTACCGAGGTTCTGCCATTTTTTAATGATAACATCTCTGCTTAAAACGACGTAGCATTGTAGACAACGAGAGTTCCATTTCCAGAACTGGAAGAGGAGCCCGATCCAGACGACGAAGACGAACCTGAGCCAGAACTGGAAGAGGAGCCCGAGCCAGACGACGAAGACGAACCCGATCCAGAACTGGAGGAAGAACCCGATCCAGACGACGAAGACGAACCCGAGCCAGAACTGGAAGAGGAGCCCGATCCAGACGACGAAGACGAACCTGAGCCAGAACTGGAAGAGGAGCCCGAGCCAGATGACGAAGACGAGGATTCCCACTCATTTCCACGGAGGTGGAGACCCGCCGCCATCGCAATCATCGAAGCAAAAAACACCAAACGCTTGAACATTTTTATTATTAAACATTACATTTCTTAAATCACCAAGCCATCGTAATATCCTCCATACGACACACACCATTGGCTTCATCCTTTGAAAGTTCCTGATTCACAATCTCATTCGCATGGGCAAGATCGCCATCCGTAACTTCTTCTTCCACTCCC
>Ga0247723_1000800_pt1 | contig 20185 bp, 24 predicted proteins | sample MSEWelMarce5H_FC_FD_189079 | JGI IMG/M metagenome (GOLD analysis project Ga0247723, IMG submission 189079) | Subsurface sediment microbial communities from gas well in West Virginia, United States - MSEEL Well Study Marcellus 5H_FC | ecosystem: Environmental > Terrestrial > Deep subsurface >... | reverse complement strand
CGTCGCCTCGCAACCGTATTTCGTAGGTAAGTTCACATAGGCGCGCCGACCCCATCGCGGAAAATCTATAGAACCGGTCCAGGCCTCGTCCTTTTTTACCCAGTCATCTATGCGGCTCTTGAAGGCGCAATAACCAGGGTCGGTTGCGGCAATACCGAGGGTCTGTAGTTTCGTGAGGAGGGCCACGCCTTCGCGTAAGCGCTCTGGAACCGGCTTGACTGTTGGCTTCGGCTGTTTTTTAGTTACCCCACCACTAATATCCATAATATACTCTATAGTGCGTGTGTAGGTTGACCTTAGACCCCTTCTCATTATGCGTCAAAGAGGAGGGACGCGGTTCCACCATAGACACTGAAAACATTACATGCTTCCACATGGCAGTAAATATTATAGGATGGTATTTGGCCCGCAACATCAGGCGCCAATGTGAGCGTGAGTGTCTTCGTAGCGATTTTGTTCCAGTTGACTTCCCCATATGGGCCGGCACATAGCGGTATACAGTAATAGTAGCGATTTACCCACGGTGTCTTCGTCTTTTCTAAGGACGGCAAGAGAGACCTGTAGAGTGCTGGATTGGATGTGCGGAGTTTCACATGTTTACCCTCGTAGGTGAGTTCAATGCTGGCGACCGGTTCACTCTCCAAATCGCTATAGCCTGGTATGAGGAAACCTGGTCGGTCATATGCGAGACCTGACGCATCAGGCCACCAATAGCCGGCGGAGGCCGAGGATAAATCATAACGCCGCAAATCACGCGCCGAGTGGAAGTGCATGTTGACAGCCGCCGCCTCCACACGCTGTAGTGAAAAATAGAGGAAACGCACAGGATTGTTGTAGGGAAGGTCAATGACGACCACGCGCGACCCTGCGTTCTGGACTACAGGAAAGGAATAATGATTCACTATAGGATATTCAATATGACTGTTACGCCATGATGCGACCTCCAGTTTATCCACGTAGACATATTCTACCATCAGATATGTGTCGCCGAGGCGCAGGTCGCCGAAGTTGATGCCTGAGAGCGTATAATAAGTACCGCCGCCGTCTTTCGTGTAAAATGTGAGAGTTTCCGTGGTGGTGCGCGTCAAGTCCACACAGGACCCGCTAAAGAGATTACACGACGTCTGTGTCTGTGATTCTGCCTCGGCAATTTCGTCGCCGACTGCCGTGCCGAGGACTGCGTCACTCACATAGAGTTCGGCAAGGCTACGGAAATCCACGGCCACTTGGACACGCGATGCCGAGAGTGCGTCTAGGGGCAGGACTGTCTTTAAGTCCCCTTTAACACACCAGAAAGGAAGTGGAACGGCGACTGTCGTCGGTTGGACACCTGACCCGCCGAATTCACCCACGTAGAACCCGTTGTCGGCCCGCTTAATCATAGAGTTGACGAGTGGAACTTTCTCCAGTGGTGTCTCATATTCGTCCAGGGTTTCCAATAGTCGCCCAGTCAACACATCAAATGCCGTATTTCCTATAGTGAGTGATGCTTCACGGATTAGAGCATGTCCAAGTGAATTCGTATAACCAATGGATGGACCGACGAAAGTTTGTCCGAGGGACTCGGCCTGTGCTCGTGCGGCTTCTAGGCCTGGTCCAAAGGAGGGGAGATTGGCGACTAAATATATGCGCGTTAAGAGTTCGCCGGCAACGGGAATAGAAGCGGTGGCCTTTGTCCCATACGCAGGTGTGGTGTCAAAATCCACCCGTCTCCATTGTGTCGTGTAGCGACCCGTGCGCTCAGTCGGCTTATTATACCAGGGAAGGGCTGGGCCCACGAGACGCTCATCTTGATGTCCGCTATGTAATATACGATGTAGTCCAGCTGACATACTACCTATAGTGAATGTAGGGAATAATTTAAGTGGGTCAGCAGCAGCACTAGCGTTAGCGAAACTGTTCTAAAGAACAAAATAGAACACATACATAGGGTGTGCCATGTTGCCACATGACTGTTTCAATAATTTCTTCTCTGTCCAACTTACTGGAAACATTACATTGTGTCTCCTATGTAGAAAAAAATACAAACATAGTATAACATATGTATGTGGCACATGTTATATTACAGGTCTGGAGCGTTGTGGACATAAGACAGAACAGACTTTTCGCCTAGAAAGACGCTTGATAATTCAAGGGGATTGCTCTGGCTCAGCTTGCGCTGACGCTAACGCGACTTGCGCTGGTCCTCTGTCATGAATACGAACATAGATTTGTTGTTGTGGAACATAGACATTACGCCCATTCATAACTGTCCCATACCCAGCCATCACTATAGGAATGACTAGATAACCTTCCTGTTGTGCTGTTGCGAGACTTTCATGTGGGATTGGAGGTTCCAAATATGTATACGCACATTTGACACATGCGCACGGTTCTGTAGCCTTCTTTTCAGCTTTGACCGCAGCCTCCTTCTTCATTCGTTCCTTTAGCTTTTCCACATAGCGCCGAGCACTTACTATAGGGACTGATTGTTTCTCGTAATCCTTGTAGTTCTTCAAATGTGCCGCACTATCATCATGTGGCGTCCCCTCCAAGAAACCGAAGAGGGTCAGACGCTGTTTCTGGTCCACATCGGCCGCATGTTTACATTTACGAAAATGCCGATGTAGGGTGTCGCGGTCTGGTGAGACATTGCCGCAGCCAATACATATGCGGTCCATTAGTTGTGGCTTGTTGAATACATAGGCGAGTGTCATGTGCCAGTTGCGGTCTTCTGATTTCATACTAGGATAGTTCGCGAGAAAGTCCGCGCAACCAGCGTAGTGATGATTGAGTTGGTTGCGCGATGTACATACGCGACTACAGAAGACACATGTGCGATCCTCTACTTTGATTGGGCTCGGTCCTAATTCTTGAGCAAGGTCAGCATACTTCTCTGGAACAGGCGGTCGTCTCACTGTAGAAGGTTTATTATTCTTCCGTGTCATTTCTTAATAGTGCTTTATAATAGTTCTATTGAGAAATCTTTAGACCAGACTGTCCAGTCGTCTAACTCTTAAGACGAGTATAACCGGTTCGCGAGCCCGTTTTCAAATCGCATCCAATTCATACAATGTGCGTAGACCGACACTGTCCACTCCTGGTCCAGACCATCCGCCGGCAACTCCACGGTCAACGCCAACTTCACATCGTTCGCCCTGCTCATGTTCACATGGCCCGCCGGTTGACGTTCCCCTGGCGCTCGCGAAAACACATAGCCATAGACATAGCGGTCATAGGGTACGATTCCTCCCTTATGCGCCTCCGCAACACATCTCCTATAGTATGTCTCTGGCTGATCTTCGGCGACCGGTTGGCCATTAATATACAAAGACGCACGAACAAGAGCCGGTGCAGCAGGATTGTACACATCATCGCGAACAAACCACGGAGTAGCACTATAGTTGGTCCATTCGTTCATGTCCGTCGCGGCCTTTCTACGGACCACCCACCAGACCTCCTCACATGGATTGTTTAGTTCCAGCGGTAGTTGAATACTGACCTGTGCGCCGACTTTATTCACTGTATACTTCAGTGGCTCGTTGAAGTCAAATGAATAGACTTCCCTATAGAGTTTTTCAAAGGGTTTGCGTAAGAGACTGGCGCGGAGTTTGCCAGCCGTCAATACACCATAGGTAATGAGGGACACGGACCGTGGTTGTGGGATTTCTGTGGAGGCCGTGAAGGCGAAGCTGGCGCCAGACGGGTCCACGAAGTTAAAGGTTTTTCCTAGTGGACCGTCCACACAAGAAGCCTTGGCTCCGTCCACGCGCTGGACGACTTCGTGGAAGGGCCTAAAGCGCACAACAATACGGACGGTGCCGGCCACAGCGGCCAACGGAAAGCCGGCGGACCTGCGTTGGCGTGCGTAGGAGAAAGGTAGGAAACATGCGAGCGTGCCGTTCAATGTAGGATAGACGGCCGGTTCCCTATAGCTATACCACGGTTTGACGCCGAGACCGTCTGTGGCTACGCCGACTTGTGTGTTCACTTCTGGGACAACGGAGGACCATAGATGTGCGTATGTTCCGTCAATGCGTTCCACTTCCAGTTCGTCTATTTGAAGTGATGCGGACTCAATTAGGGCGGAGCCCATGGAATTGATGTATGTCCAGGCTGGCTCACCAGAGGATGTGCTATAGGTATAGTAGCCGGCAACGAGGTAGCGACGGACCTGTTCTGGGAGCCAGTGACCAAGCTCCACTTGTATATACGAGGATAGGAGAATGTCGCCAGCTCCTGCTAATTCAAATGTAACAGAGCCACCGTAAGTCGCCTGACCCTTATGTATATATTCACTAACAACATTGGTAAAAGGAAGACTCTTCTCCTTCAACGCATCTGGTGAGAAAATCGTGGACCCTTCATCGGCAGCAAAGAAATAGTCATCCAGTTCGCCACGGTCAATCGCATTCAAGACTGTCACGGCATCGCCAAGAGGTCTTCCACTGTTCGCGACACAATTAATATTCATCTTAATATAAGATACACTCTATAGTGCTTCTTATAAAAATTTTAGGTGCCGAAAAGCAGACCGCCGCGTCCATTTTCTACAGCATAGAAACCAGTGGCTTCCAGAAGTATGTCCAGGCGCGCACTCTTTTGACCGTAGTAGTCGGCCTGTATGTTGTTGAGGACGAGACGCAAATTGGGGTCTACTGCTTCACTGTAGTTTAGACCCGCAGGGGCACTATAGGATGTGGGGTTTGGATAAACTGAACTCTTTTTTTCATGTTCCAGGCCGTAGTTCTGGATAAGGGTCGCAATAGCAGATGTATACTTCTCATGCGCATGTTGGGCCAAGAAGTTCAGGACGAGTGGACCCCATGTATCATCTCGTATAGTGCTACCGTAGGCCGACTGGAGACCGGCAACATAATACCCATCAGATACATCAATATTATTATATGTTGTGAGCCGGTTCGCCTGTATGTCTCTCATATTCCTGACCGCCGTAATAATCCGTTCCACGAAGTATAGGCCGTCGTAATTGCGCACGACAGCGGGTGTGGCTGCGCTATCAAGGTCAAAAGGCGCGTAATCAAGCGGGCCGAGTGAAAACTTGTTGTGGCTAAAGTATCGCTTGTAGGGAATGACATAGGTCGCCTTCGCCAAGGCAGCGCGGTCGTCATTGGACAAGTATGTCTGAACCATTTCTATAGTGATTTCTGGGGGGTCCATCTCGGCAAGGGTAAGAGGTGCGAAAGATATTCCTGGGTCGGCCTGGCTAGTCTTCAATGTAAATGATGGAACGAGCCAGGGTTTTGGTTTAAGACCTGTATCAGAACCATTGGCGTTAACACATACGACAATGTCTTTGATGTCTCTAAGGGTAAGTCGCACACGAAAACGCTGGCCTCTGAGGGCAACAAGGGGAAAGTCGGTAATGAACGGCAAGGGAATGATGTATGTGCGGTCAGGGTCAGCAGTTCTTTGGACTGCGAGAGGGGAGCTAGAGTCATAAACCCCAGCGAGTTCATCAGCATAGTGATGCGCATTCCAGGAGCCTTTATGACGGGATAGCACATATAGTGCGTCGCCGGTCACTTCTTGAAGTATAATGTTGTCTTGTAAGATTTCTATTTTTTCAAAGAGCGCGTAGGCAATGCCAGATACATAACCGTACGATGTGCCAGAATTGTCTGTTGGATACACTAGCCCCCGTTTTATGGAATCACTATAGGGTTTGGGAATCCAGGTGGGTAGACGAACATGAATGGATGCGGTCTGGAGTATGTCGCCGTATTGGTCTATGTCAATGAGAATGGTACGATTAAAATTTGTAGCGTTGAGTGGCCGAACATAACGGGTTTCGGTCTGGACGGCAGGGTATTTATCATATTTCCAGCTGAAGGGATTTACGGACTCAGCGCTGTCCTCGTAGAAGTAGGAATCTTTTACACCGCGGGCGACGAGTTCATATAAGGCCCCGCCTTGGTAGGTCTGTTGAGACATATCTACTGGCTTAGTACAGAAAAAGGAGGGCTATTAACCACACACTACAGCGCTTTTTATAGACAATATTATAGGGATTGAATGGGATTCGGTCGGTGGGGAATGAAGGACCAGAGTTATGGAAATCAGATAATTCGTCGTATGGAATTGCGAACGACGGGCAAACAGGACAGTGATGCAAGTACCACACAGGACTGGTATACTGATGTTGGGTCATTTTACACATTGGGGACGACATTGCTGCGATTTTATGACGGCGATACGGCGACGGCCTGGAATCCGTATTTAATACGGCCAACACGGCCAAATACAGTGAGCGGAAGTATAGCAGCAGGTGCGAATAATACCGTCCAAATGTATTATTTATTTCGTATAACACTTTTTGATAAATATAAAATCAATTCTATAACACTCAATTATGGTCCTAGTCGCGGGACATTGCGATGTTCACTCGGCTGGGGTGTCAACGCGGGCATAAATGACATTGCCACAGGAAACTTCTACAAAACCGGCACGACGGATATAAATGCTGTGGCGGTGACGAGTGGAACGGCGATTAGTGTCAGCACGAGCGACGTCAATAATGTTGCGCGTGATACGATTTATATGGTGCTGACAATGGATAAAGTAAATAGCACTAACTATTACCATCCTTACGGAAATCATATAGTTCTTGGTGTTGAATAATAGAAATAATAAGGTATTCTAAATATTTTATTATTTATCCAATTGCCCGTCGTCCAATAATGCCGCGCACAACTCACCTACGCGAACCGGTTCCTTTTCATCAAACTGTCCAATCAATTCACTATAGTGAATAGCCTCCAGGAACTGGCGAAGCACTCTCCATTCCACGACATAATCCGCGCCTTCCAGCATACATCCGCGGACGAAGTCTTGGAACCAGGGTGAGGTCCTACAATCAGGCACGTCGGCCAGCTCTGCTCCGCGCACACATAGTTTCCAACATAGGCGACATACGGCCAACATTTGGTCTCGTCGTAGCCCGTCAAAGATACGGAGCTCCAGGCCATGATTCCAATGTTTGTTGTAGTTAATGTCAAACCCGCGTTGGCTGAGACGGACATAGGCTGTCTTGTCATAGAAGCCATCATACCAGGACCCAGAACAGTCCATCATATAGCCTTCGTATTTTATGCCTGGGGCTTTGTATACAGCGCCACCAGCACCAGCACCAGCACCACTCACATCATAAAGAAGCAATTTCCCTGCCGGCATTCTCGCCGTGTCATATGTACACATACCAATGTAGCGCGACAAGGCGAGCCGTTGTGAAGTCGGTGAAAATAGCTGACGGTCTTTATCACACCCAGCCTGAGAAACATAATCCCTATAACACTCTTGTGGAAAGTCGCACACTCCTGAAAAGACATCCCCTGCGCCATAGTCCACCGCCAACAGCGGTTCAAACCACTGGAAGTATCGCGCCGCCCTCTGATGTCGCTCCATGAAATCGTCCATGTCGGCAATACATCCAGATGCGTCCAGCCGTGTCGGCAGCGTAATGTTCACATGGACAGTTCCGTTATTAAACATCGTATAGTGATGTGGATTGGACAAATGTTTAGCAAAAGGATAGTTTGACCGTGTAATACCATAAGGTCCGAAGCTGGCATATTTGGAACCGACATCAGGGCTCATGATGAACCGGTTGAATTCCCATACGAAACGGTCTTCCACTTCCCACAGCTCTTCCAGGGCTTCTTCCACTGACGCATTATAGAAACCGACATTCATGAATTCAAATGTATCGCCGTCGTAGACGACCCATTTATCATAGGCGTCGCGATACCAGGCGGAGGCGGCGTAGAAGGCCTCGTGTAGGGACTGGCCGTTATAACGTGGGTTTTGCTGTGGCCTGGATTCATATGTCGTGCGGTGGTTCATACTGATATCCGTATAGTTCATGCTGTGGCTGTTGAGTAATATGGGGACTAGTGGGACGATGGGCGGTAGACGGTCTATGGCTGCTTCCAGGGCATCTTCCTTATAGCTCTTGTAATAGGAAACGGAGTAGCGTTCAGGTCGTCGGTAGGCTTTGAGGTCTGTTCGTAGGACATCAAGGAAAACGGCGCTCTCCAAGTAAGTTTCGTGTTCTACGCCGAAGCCCCAGTATGTTTCGCCGGCGCCGTATTTGTCACGATATTTTAAATGTTTGGGTAACATGTGGACCCAATATCTAGAATTAGTGTGGGGATTATTTTAGATGGGCAACATCACGATGTAAATGTCAGTTAGAAAAAAAGGCAACGGACACACATTGTCCTTCCTTTAAGTCCCCTCAACTAATACTGTCTTGGCCATCGTCCTCCTCAGCGTCAGCGCCGGCTCCACTACAAGCCGTGATACTAGAGACTGACCCAGCACATTCTCTGTCACCATAATAATGTAAGAGCCTCATATTCTCACACACATTCCTCAATACACTATCTATAGTGCGAACAGTAATACCGTCTCCTTCTTCTTCCATAAATTTCACAATATACGCAAGAATATACATCGTATACATCAGTTCAGACTTTGACATTTCGTCCATTATAGGACTTATTTTTCTGAATAGACGGTCTCTCGCTTCTCCAGGCATTTCACTATAGAATGTGTATGTTGTGTGCTTGAGGGACAGTGGCAAACATGGTCTCAATTTTTCTCCATAAAAAAAGCCGGTTGCCGACCCCCAACAAACACACCCTATAATGTTACCACGAAATCGTCTACATAATGATTTTCATATTGCCTCGTGTCAAACATGTAAATGGGCGCATAAGTTCCCTTATAGTAAACATTAATTTTACATTTCCCTTTCTTGTAATCTTCATATTCGTTCACATTCATCTGTATGTTGAACCCGCGACATGTCACATACATCACTATAAGATATGTTGCTCGTTTCCCCTCCTCACCAGGCAACATGGACATGCGCCCTGGAATGTAAAGATGAATACATACTGTATGTTGTGGGATTTCCACGCCAATGTAATCTACGCCGTCCATTCTCGCCTCCCCTAAGTTGGTCTAAAAAATGTCAGCACCCATTTTTCAATTTTTCGGAGCACATGCTTGCGCATTACAAATCATCAATCTCTATAGCCTTTTGTTCAGTAGAGAAACGAACATTTTTTAGTGCTCTTGTTAGTTCTTCATCTGCTTCTTCCTCCATTGCTCGCCGTGTTGCTATAGACCGCTTCCCACATACCCCTTCGCTGCGAAGAGCTTGTTCTGGAGACATTTCTGAATAGACACGCACGAACCCATCATTGTAGATGTCGTCGTCATCTTCTATAGGATGGCTGTGAGTATTGACATAATCCTCATCATCACCATATAGTGCGTCCATGTCCGCAATTGGTAATTCATCTATGTCTATTTCCCTGTCAAGGTCTACTTCACTCCCTATTTCATCCTCCCTTATAATATGTCGCAGTATATATTTATTATAGGGAACATGGGAGACCAATGTGCACCGCTCATCGTCCGTCAGAGCCATGTCATTTTCCAGGCCGTGGTCCACATAGTCAATATACTTCCTATAGGCTATCCAGACATTCATAAACTCGTCCACTACACATTTGTTCAAGTATTGTCGCAAGCACCATATAATAATCCGCCGGCGTCTTGACTCCGTAAACCATACGACAACATCCTCGTTAATAATGTACATTTCGCCGACTTTCATTTTCCTGAGTGTGGCAATTTTACTTGCGCTATAGACTTGCTGTTCGGCGTCCAGTAATATCTCAATGGCCTCTTCAATGTCCGTGGTAGATGCGACGACAGTTGGTGGAACGGAATAGTCGTCGTCCTTGTTGCGGAGCATGAAGACATAATGTCTATAAACTCTATCAAAGCCAGACATTTCTCTCTTAGTTATTTCCCAATCCATGTCGCCAGACTTTTCAATTTTTCAAGCAGAACGAACATAAGAAAAAAGCCAGTAGGTTTTCACCTACCTTTTGTCTTAGTCTTCTATCCAGATAACTCGGTCATTCTTCGGCCACATTCCTTCATTGCTTCTTCCAAGTGGCTCAAATGAATCCCAGTCTTAATAGTCAAGTCAATTGCCTCATAACCCTTACGCTGATTATAAGGATATGCCATATACACCCTTCTATAGAGGTCCACTATAGGGTCATGGGTATAGTTGACGGCATATGAACGTCCTTCGTCTTCCAAGCGGAAGCGATTGAGGTCATGTTCGTTAATATCGTCAAATGTTATTTGCTTATTCATCTTCGCCGGCAAACATCAACAATACAATCCTATAATGTTAGTTTGTGGATGTGTGTCGGCATGATGTTCAATTTTTCTTGGCTTACGCAAGTCTATTCAGTCCGTTGAGGCAATCGTACAATCACAACATTGAATTCTGGATGTGTGCGGGCAAATATTTTGAGAGCCGCATGGTAAGTCGGCCAATTTCCACCGGCCAGGCCACAACCTATACGATAGGGGAAATAGAGTGTGGGGTTCTCGTCCTTTATAGTAGTAGCCGCATCTTCCAAGGCATCCTTAAAGAACTTCAAGCGCGCATCGGCTGTATCAGGGAAAGGCTGGACTTCAGCATCTTCATAGAATGACGGTTTACCAGGGCCATATTGGGCATAGAGACATACTAGATTAACCGCTCCACCTCCAATGCTAAAGACTTCGGCAGTTCCTGGGCTATCACGTGTATTCAGGGTTGCCCGCCGAGACTTGCCTATGGCTGTGCGAGTTTTATAAGGATTGAGTGCTGGCCATTTTCTGGAGATTGCCGCAGAAAGACCGGCGGTATAGGTGGAGACACAGCAACATTGTTGGACAATGTAGGAGCCCTTGCCGGCCATATCAAGTATGTCGCCTTCAATTATTGGAATGTCTGCCATTTTACTCTGCCCTTATCAAGTTGATATTCTCAGACCACCCACGACCTGCTTCAATTTTTTCTAAGCCGACCAATCAGAATAAGTTGCCGACAACATTTCCTATAGGTCCACTATAGGTCATGTAATACGCGTCATCGTCCAGAATATATACATCGGCTTTTTCGCATTCGCGGCCGCCATGAATAACATAGAGAACTCCTTCCAGCTCGGCACATGATGTATTTCCTATGCCGGTCACCACGACCACTTTCTCCACAACGCGCACATTCTTCAGGTCATAGCCACCTTCTTTAAGTGCCTCCAGTGCGTATTTAGTAAGTTGCCGGTCGGCGGTCGCCATGTTCATCTTTAATTGGAGATAGACATAAAAAAGAGGGCGCCTGGAACAATTCAATTTTTTCCTCTACGCTCGCTCTAAGAACTACCCCTTGAAACGGTGCGCTGCCCCTTATACATGACCGACTTGACGACCTCGCCCTTATCATCCCATTCCTGATACAACCCATCTATAGTGCCGTTGACAGTATTGTATAAGCTCTTCGCGGAGCCATTATCATGCCATTCCCTATGAAGTCCACATACATCTTCGCCCTTATTCCATTGTTGATAAAAGGAATATATGTGTCCATTAATATAGGAGGATAGTTCATATGTTCCGTTCTTATACCATTCCTGAAATATGCCGTCAGGAATACCCTGTGAGTTTACTTCGTATTTGATAATAGAGTCCTTTGTCTTCTGTGTTATCACGCGGCGATTGTTTGGTAGTTCCATGTTGCTCTCGGTGTCAAAATCAATTTCGGCATACATTCTCCAAAGTTTCAAATCCCCTATAGTGTATATTGGTTGGAATACATAACCCTCCACCAGACTCTTCAATTTTTTTCTAGCGAGAATTTTGCCAGAATTTTAATGGACATTCCTTTAGATTTTTCTCCCTGGCCGTCCGCCAAAAAATTGACCGCCGTGGCGCGCTCCGATTTAGCATACAGGATTTAGACAAATCTATTAGTAGCGGTACGCGCAAATGATTTATGAGTTTTACAACATTATAGGAAAGAAGCGGTCTGTTCAACGAATTGGCCTCAGTAATTCCTTCAGTATTGGCTTCGGCAAATACTTGGACAACATTATTGATTTGTATGAGAAGGACGACAAGGTTATGCTTACGCCAATCATACGGGCAAATTTGAAGAAGTTGAAAGAGGGTGATAACTTTATAGTGGGTGTTCGTGTGAAAGATGACCTATATACGCTTGGTGTCCATGTCTCAGGGCAAGAGGCAGTCAAGGCACAATATACAGAAAAATGCCAAGACATTGCCTTTAATCTTGTTACTCTTTACGATGAGATGTGCGCCGAAATCAAGAATAAGCAGAAGAAGGAAGTCTGGGGAACAAATGACTTGCGCATTCACAATTAGGCGATGTAGGAGTTATATGTTGGCCAACTTAGAAAAAGTAGGTAGGTAAATTCATCCTTTTTTTCTATAGAAAAAAAGATAAGATTCTTTATTAGTTATAGTGTAATCCTTTCTCTTGCCCGTGTCTTTTATTATTTATTTGAGAATTGTTCTATCGCCATATTCATCATAACTATATCTTATATCTATTGTACCATCCTGATACCACCGTTCTTCTAAACCTTCTATTTTACCATTTACAATATTATATTTATGTGATAAAATTCCATTTTTCCACCATTCTTCATACAATCCATTTTTTTTATCAGCAACATAATTCGTTTTTGATGATTTTATTCCATTATCATGCCATGTTTCACATAAACCTTCTAATTTATCATTTACATAATAAAATCTTTTCATCATATTACCCGTATCCCACCATGATTCATATAAACCTTCTAATTTACCGGCAACATAATTTCTTCGTAGATATCTTTTGCCATTCTTATGCCACCATTCTTCTAAACCTTCTTTAATACCGTTTACATAGGTACATCTTTCGGATAATTGGCTCTTTTCATTCCATTGTTCATGCCATCGTTCATATAAACCTTCTTTAATACCATTTACATAATTACATCTTATTTTTATTTTACCATTTTCATCCCATGTTTCATAATTATACCATTCTTCATATAGTCCATGCTTTTGACCTGATTCATTAACTGTATAATTCATTTTGCAACCTTTCATATGTATTTTTAAACCATTCATTTGTTCAATGATACATGAATTTTCGGTTGGCAAGTATGCAGCATTATATTTATTAGTCTGATGAATTAATTTCTGAAGGCATGTCTTATGAACAAATAAAGAATCCGTGTTAGATTCCATTATATCCGATGTTTCTCCATTGCGACATAAATAGCATTGTTTCATTTCCTCCATTTTGACAAATATAAGATAAGATATAAACTAATTCACTATAGTGTAGTTGCTTGACATAATAAGTAATTTGTCGGTCAATTTTTCTGAGGAGAGGGCGTAAAAAAAAGATTGTATGGGCAAATCAATGTCCTTTCCAAAAGGGGAGACTATGCATTCACACCCCTCAATTGCCCCCTAAGCCACGCATCAAACGCCCTATCAGATTCACGTGTATTCAAATGCATAGGCCCACCTCTGCGCGCCGTCTTTCTGCCCTCAATATAATAACATTTTCTTTTCAATTGCCCAGTCTCGTCCCACTCTTCTAACCATCCATCTAACTGTCCATTTACAGCGGTCCGTCTAGATTTTAATTGCCCATTCTCGTGCCATTCCTCATAGATACCATGTAATTCGCCACCCACATAATTACCTCGTGCGGCCAACAACCCATTCTCATGCCAATGTTCATATAGACCTTCCCTCTTTCCATTTACCAAATTATATTTATGCAATGCGCGCCCATACTTATAGAAGGATTCATATAGTCCTTCCAATTTACCGGCCCTATAATTACAACGAACCCATAACTGGCCATTCATATGCCATGCTTCATATAAGCCTTCTCTCTTTCCGCCGACTACACTATAGCGTTGCCATCTATTGCCATTCACATACCATTGTTCATAAGTCCCTTCCAATTTATCGGCCACATAGATGCATCGCTCTTTTATTCTACCTTGGACTTGTTCATTCCAATACCATATTTCAAATGGACCGTCTTTTTGTCCGAGCGCATTTATCTTATATTTGATTTTGCACTTATCTATATATTTCACGACATAGTCGCCCTCGGTTGCTAAATATACAAGGTTATATGCCGCCTTACATATTGAGCAGGTAGCGGAGCGACCCATTAATTGTTGTAGACAGCTCTTGTGTAGCATTATAGAACCTGTGCATTGGCAGGGCTTAGGGTCAACGGCGTATGGGTCCTCGGTACTGGCTGACCCATAACACAAATAACATTGGTCGGTGTCGGTCTCTGAATCCATTTCCTATAGTGCCACCACCTCCTTTGAAATAATTAGTCTAATAAAAAATGGAAGCTAAGCTTTCAATTTTTATTCATGAGGACATCGGTCCTAGTACTCGCCCAACACAGTTGGGCTCTGACTAGTACCACCATTCCTCATTTTGCGCGAGTGATTCCCTATAGTCACGCAAGAGTTCCTCAAAAGTCCCCTTCACATTGAAATATTTTTTCTTGTAGCGCGATTCCATCTCAGGAATAATGGAGACATGGACCCCATTGCATAATTGGGGAATTATCGTCTCCGCCTCTTCCAACTTCTTCACATCTGGAACTTGTTTACATAAGTCCTTGTAGCTTTTCCACGAGACCACTTTGGGGTGATGTGGGTAGGCCAAGTAGTAGGAAAATGTCTTCGTAGTCTGCGGGTCAATACTATAGAGTGTATTGTATTCCTCCTCGGTCAATGTCGGCTTCTTTGTTCGTCGGCTCGTCATCTTTGTCCAAATGTCTGTCTCTAAATTAATATCCTATAGTGCTGTAAAAAAAGGCCGACCCGAGGGCTTCAATTTTTCTTCTTTTGTTATTTCTTTGGACTTACTCATCTAAAAAAAGTTCAAATATGTGCTCGTAATCGTCTATTTTGCCATTTTTATAATTACATAATAACACATAAATCCTTTAATGGATATTTTATTTCACCATTTACATAACGTTCTTTACATTCTAAACTACCATCTTCATTCCATAATTCAGCTATACCATTAAATTTATCATTTATAATATTACATTTAAATTGTAATTGACCATTTTCATACCAGATTTCGGATAAGCCTTCTAATTTATTATCAACGTAATTAGATCTTCGTTCTAATTGGCCATTTTCATACCAGATTTCGCATAAGCCCTCTAATGTATTATCAACACAATTATATCTTTTTTTTAATTGGCCATTTTCATACCAGATTTCGCATAAGCCTTCTATTTTATTGTTAATATAATTACATCGCTTATGTAATTTCCCATTCTGATACCATTCTTCATGTACTCCATTTTTTTTACCATCAATAATATTATATCTCATTTTTAATTTGCCGTTATCGTGGTAGAATTTGTGTAAATGGGAGTCATGTTCACCAGTGCCAGTATTTTCCATTCTTGTCCAAATGTCTCAGAATTAATATCCTATAGTGCTGTAAAAAACGGGCCGGCCAAGGACTTCAATTTTTCCCATCGCTCATTCTATAGACCAGCGCTGTTTTCTAATCCTTTTTCTCCCCATTCTTATTCCATTTTTCTATTGGACCGTCTTTCTTACCATTGATATAATTTCCTTTCTCTTTTATTTGCCCAGTCGCATACCATTTTTGAACGAGACCGTGTAATTTACCATTTACATAGGACGATTTTTCTTTTATATTTCCATTCTTAAACCGTGCTTCGTAATCTCCGTGTAAAAGGTCATTCTTATAATTAGAACTAACATCTAATTTTCCGTTCTCAAAGAATTCTTCAAATAGGCCATCTCTTTTATTATTAACAAAATTCCAGCTTTTTAATAAATTACCGTTCAAATACCATAATATAAATGGACCATGTAGTTCGTCATTAAGATAATGATGTACCTCCTTTTTCTTTCCATTCACAAACCATGCTTCATACAGACCATTTTTTTCGCCGTTAGCATTATTATATTTTTCACATAATTGACCATTTTCATACCAAGTTTCACATATGCCTTCCATTTTACCATTAATAAGATTATATCTTATTTTTAATTTGCCATTATCATGGTAGAATTCACGCAAATGGGAGACATTTTCTCCAGTGCCAGTATTTTCCATTTTCGTTCACGGCGAATTAATATCCTATAGTGCAGTTGGAGTAAAAAATGGTCCGGCCGAGGACTTCAATTTTTTCACTAATGGCTACATTATCTAATGTTTCACGCCATTCTCGTCCCAGGATTCATATTCTTGTATTTTGCCATTTTCATAAATACATCTTTTTTCTAATTGGCCATTTTCATACCACATTTCAAAGACCCCATCATATTCGCCGTTTACATAATAGCTTTTTTCCATTAATTGGCCGTTTTCATGCCATAGCTGGTATAGGCCCTTGTGTTTACCATCAATCATAGTAAATTCTTCCATTAATTGGCCATTTTCATGCCACGATTGACCGAAACCATCTATGTTTTCATTTTTATTATAATGCCATCTACTCATTAGATTTCCGTTCTCATGCCAGCTTTGAAATAGACCTTCCAGATTACCATTGACATATGTCTTAGTTTCGTCTAATTGACCATTGTCGTCCCATTTTTCATAGAGACCCACAATTTTCCCATCAAGACATGTATATCTTTGTTTCAATTGCCCATTTTCATGATAGAATAAATTCAAACCATCTATAGTGCAACTAATATAGGAAGCTCTTTCAATGTAGTTCCCTTCTTCATCCCATGTTTCACACATACCATGTTTAACATCATTAAAATAATTGGATTTTTCTTTTAATTGTCCGTTCTTATGCCATTCTTGATATAGACCTTCTTTCTTGCCATTTATTAGAGTATATTTTTGTTTCATTTGGCCATTTTCATAGAAATATTCATGTGTAATACGGCTTTGAATGTTTTTGGATTGTTGTGCCATTTTGTTCAATTTGGAAATGTTGACTATTATATTGTAGTTGTTCAATGATGGCGTCCGCAGAGCGTTCAATTTTTCCAGAAAAAAGTGCGAAGGCACTGCATGTTTTCAGACAATAGGATTATCTTACACATATTACAACCGCATTATAGGTAGCATATTACATGTGCTGTCCCATTAGGACCCCAGCCTTCACACATTCCTTCTTTTTTTCCAGAAACATAATTACACCGTTGACTTAATTGACCATTATAATACCATTTTTCAGCGACCCCATGTTTTTTACCACGAACATAGGTGTATCTCTCCCATAATTGGCCATTAGAATGCCATTTTTCAAAGACTCCTTCCAATCGCCCATTTTCATACGAATATTTTTTATATAATTGGCCATTTTTATGCCATTTTTCATATATCCCATTCTTTTGACCAGTAATATGCCCTCTCGGATTTTTATCATCCGCATAACCGTTATATACTTCTCCATTGACATAGGTACATCTCTTCCATAATTGTCCATTATCATACCATAATTCATAAAGCCCTTCTATTTTGCCATTGTTATAATTGTATTTTTGGTCTCTATTGCCATTTTCATACCAAGTTTCATACAAACCATGTTTTTCACCATTGCGGTGATTAAATCTTGCCGATAATTGTCCATTTTCATACCACCATTCTTGTAAACCTTCATTTACATTTCTTACGTTATAGTATCTTGTCTCTAATTGACCATTTTCATACCAATGTTCAATAACTCCATTATATTGTCCCTTAAGGTATGTACGTCTTATTTTCAGTTGCCCATTAGGATACCATTCTTCAGACAAACCTTCTGGCCAATTATCCTTATTACTACATCTTGATATTAAGCGACCAGATTCGTATCTTTCATATATTCCATTCATCTCGCCATTCATATAATTAATTATTTCCACTAATTCACCATTATCATTCCAAAATTCACATATTCCTTCTCTTTTATCGGCGACATAATTACATTTTATATGTAATTGTCCATTTCTATGGTATTCTTCATAAGGTCCATGTTTTTGTCCACCGTCATTTATCTTATATTTATATTTTTTTCCATAACTGTATTCTATAATGAAACCATTTTCTGATGTTTTTCTTATTAAATATGCTAAATCATAAGTTGTCTTACAAATGGAACATTTATTGGAGTGGTCTATTAAACGGTAAAGACAGGTCTTATGTAGCACCATAGAACCTGTACATTGGCACGGCTTGGGGTCCAGTGCAAATGGATTCTCGGCACTTTCTTCCTCATAACAAAGATAACAATGTTGTGTGGCGTCCATTTTTTAATTCTAAATATTTAACGAGCAAAGCGATTTACAAATATTCAAAATTTTTCTTAAACTCTAAAACTCTTGCGAAGTCTAATAGTTGGCCAGTATTTCTAAAGGCTGGTTCAGCATCAGCCTGCGAGCCCGCGGTCAATTTTTTCTACCCCATAATCTAAAGACATCCCCAACATAAGACTAAATGACAAAACTCATAGTCCCCAAAGAATATGGGACCATAATTGAATAAAAAATATTCTATAGTGTAATACTCATAGTAAAATACTATAGGGATAGTTTATTAGTATGTTTTATTGACTTACTATTTCGTCAGCAAGATAATTGACACTTTCTTTTAATGTACCATCCTCATTCCATGATTCGTGCAAACCCTGTATTTTATTATTTATAAAATTAAATTTTGTCATTAATTGCCCGTTTTCATACCATTCTTCATATATTCCTTCTTTTTTTCCATTCACATAATTGCATTTACTCATTAATTGTCCATTATAATACCATTGTTCGCATAGACCATCTCTTTTATCGTTTACATAATTAATTCTTTGAAATAAAATACCATTATTATACCAAAATTCATATATTCCTTCTTGTTTTCCATTCAGATAATTGCATTTACTCATTAATTGTCCATTAGGATACCATTTTTCGCATAGACCTTCTCTTTTAGCATTCACTTCTATATGCCTACCTGCAAATGTACCATCTTCGTACCATGCTTCACATAATCCATTTGATTTGCCGTTTTCATAATTATATCTTGCATGTAATTGTCCATGTGAATAATATACATTTAATACACCGTGTTTTTCACCATTTTCATTTACTTTATATACATGTTTATCACCATTTGTACCTATTACGAATTGATATCCGTCATTTGTTTGTAAATATACTGTATTATATTCTTTTTTACAAATAGAACATGTATTTCTATGATTAGTTATTTCTTGAAGACAACCCTTATGTAGCACTATAGAACCTGTACAGTCACAAGGCGTAGGGTTTGTGGCAAAAGGCTTTTCGGATGTTTCTGCCTCATAACAAAGATAACATTGTTGGGTCTCCATTTTTCTCATTAATCTAATATCCTACTGGTCGTAAGTGCTAAAAAAATCCCAGCCACTGGCCGGTCAATTTTTCAGGAATGTCAGTCCTTGTCTCTAGAATGTTGCAACGATACCTTCTACTAAACTGCCAATGTCATTTCTCTTGCATGAAATCTGATATGCATTATCATATTCCTTGTGTCTAACATCGGTCTTGTTATGTGCGTAAATGATAGGACAATCTCCGCCCACATTCTCCGCAACATCAGTCCAAAATCCCATTGCTTTTCTATAGGATGTATTGCTGTCATCCCACATAATGATAATGCTCCGCAAGGACGATGGCACCGAATCGCCGAAGACATTCTTGAGATTTTCTTCCATGTTGTATTGATATTGTCCTGGAGTATCGTATATATTAACAATCGCAGAATCCAATTCAAATGAGCTAATTTCTATGTCCGTATTCTCAACATATTTTTGTTGAAAACCCTTACCTTTCAATGAATAGATGAGGGACGTTTTGCCGACACCGCCGTTGCCTAATAATAAGATGTCATGTGTTTGTTTGTCAGTATTCATCTTAGCCGAATATCCTATAGTGTGTTATAGATGGTTGTATATATGGGCCGGTGGCGATGTTCAATTTTTTTTGGTGCTTCGCAGCACCAGGCCTAATAAAAAATAGAACCATTAAGTATGAGACATTCAAAAACAAGAAAGTCTTCCTATAAAACTAAGAGAAAGACTAGACGAACCAGAACCCGAGGCAAAGTTCTTAGAGGTGGTGTTACGCCCGCCCCTGATAGAATTGATTTTACACGATTAGTTCGTTTGGATGATTACATACCAACCACCAATGATTTTATTTTCACTTTTTATCTTGATTTAGAAGATTTATATACTGATGCACAACAAAAACAATTAAGTATGAATGAAAAAAGAAGATTAAATACATTAAATTTATAT
>Ga0247723_1000799_pt1 | contig 20198 bp, 15 predicted proteins | sample MSEWelMarce5H_FC_FD_189079 | JGI IMG/M metagenome (GOLD analysis project Ga0247723, IMG submission 189079) | Subsurface sediment microbial communities from gas well in West Virginia, United States - MSEEL Well Study Marcellus 5H_FC | ecosystem: Environmental > Terrestrial > Deep subsurface >... | reverse complement strand
TAGTATTACTGGTTTATATATATGTCCGTCTCTCTTATGGCTTTTGGTATTACCAGCCAGTATTTCACGTATATGATTTTTATTATTACTTATTTCCATGCGGAATTATAAACAAGGAACTTCCGGAAAAAAATCGGTATACCAATCTAACAAATATAGAGACCCTGTTTTTTAATAACGTTAATGGGACGCCCAAGCTGACACAATTTGTCAACTTTATTCAGGTGCACTTTTTACGCAACGGCGACAATGTTTATTTACCCAAGAAAGAGAATATTGTTCCCTATTTTCACGGCCATAATCATCCGTCATTCTTTACATTTTACAATGAAAAACAGCTTATTCAGGACTTGAAAACAAATGAATTGATTCCCAATGATAAAATCATCGGTGTCATAACAGCCAGACCGCTACATATAAAGATTCTAAATGGGAGCAAAGAGGCCGTATTTTACGCATATTATGTTGATTATTTGTGCATAGATAAGGCCCACCGAAAAAAAGGCACTGCTCCACAAGTAATCCAAACGCACTATTACAACCAGCGTCATATGAATAAAAAACTCCACGTTGACTTGTTCAAGAGAGAAGGCGATTTAACAGGAATCGTGCCGATGTGTGTTTATTCTACATATGGTTTTTTTATTGGAAATTGGGTGAAACCTGGCACATTGCAACCTGGATATTCTCTCGTAGAATGCAATAAACAAAACATTCGTTTCCTTTTGGATTTCCTAAAAGCAAATATGAGACAACATTTTGATATAACTATAACACCTGAACTTTCCAATATTTTAGAGTTGATTAAAACCGAAAATTATTATATTTATTTTTTGATGGATACCACACATGGAGATGGGGGCAATAATATTCAGATGGCCTATGTCTTCAAGAAAACGTGTGTAAAAATTGACGGACACGAATGTATTAGTTGCATTGCCAGTATATGCGCGACGGACGACAAGGCTCTCTTCATACAAGGGTTTGGGTTGGCGCTTCACGCTATAAAACCTAAATACGAGTATTTACTTATTGAAGAAATCTCTCACAATAAGAAACTCATAGATGAAATAAAAAAGTCGGCACCTCCTAATTTCACATCATCCACTGCGTATTTTTTCTATAATTTTGCATATAGCGTGTTTCAGCCTGAACGTGTTTTGATTCTGGGTACATAAGCCTATTTAAAACGTCGTTTTCCTTGTGTTCGCTTTGAACGCCTTCTTTTATTTTTTCTTCGTGTTTTATTTACTTTTCGTTTATTTCTTTTACCGCCATATTCAGCGTAATCCGATCTCTTGCAAGTGCAATACTCCGTCATCTGTATTTCATTAAAAGGTATGATATCTTTAACATTAACATTAATATTCACGGGAGCAGCATCAGGCATAAATTCGCTTACCTTAGAGAACTGATCATCGTTAATTTTTGTTAATTGTGTTCTATATAATGTTCTTTCCAATTTCTCATCCATAATTATTTGTAGTGATTTATTTCCTTCGGCCCGGTCTACTGAATTAGATTTACACATATATGGTCCCGTATGCTTTCGCCCAGGGTTTTCAATTAATATAACAGACCCAGGTATAGTGTTAAATCTAGCAATATTATCAGGGTTGCTTGTATTGACATTACCATTAATTTGCACGGTGGTAGATACTCCGTCATTTAAATATTCTATTAAAACAAAATCGCTATTAATTGGTTGACTATTCTTATGTGTTATACCCAATTCACTAAGATGATAACGCATCTCTTTCATCTCTTCTGGCGAATTACCAACTATTTTACTACCAACTACAATAATATTTAAATTATCTTGATGCCATCCCTCAAATCCAATCCTTGGCTTTGGTGCGTCTATGCTTACAAAAAAATAACTTACCTCGTTTGGTTGAATCAACTTGAATTTTATTATTTTTTCAATCGTCTTGGCGACGTTATATTCATCTAAAGTTAGCGTAGGATTATATAAGAGACTTTCTAAATTTTCCCTTGCCGCGTTATATTGCGTTGTCATTTTAGGATATTTAGGGGCCATTATTTTATCATAGTCAGTAGTTCTATCATTCAAAAACTTATATGTAGCGGTGCATGATTCATTTGTTAAAGCAATTTTTAATATAAAACACGCATTCCGCGTTGATGACAATCCAGGTCGAGCGTTTTCAAAGTCCATGTATAGGTTTTCTTCGGGGGTGAAATTTCCAAATCCAAATTCTACTTTATTACAATCATGTACAATAAATCCATATGGTCCCGATTTATCCATCGCTTCATTACCTTGCTCCATAGATTCACTACGTTGCCTATTAGGTATTTTGAGGGTTCCCTTCTGACGGATAGTACTTTTTCCGCTCATGGAGCTATTACTTCGTGTGATATTTGCCTTTGTTGTTGTTGTGGGTGTAGTTATACCCATATATATATTATATTGTAGAAAACAAAATGAACAAACAAATAAGCAAATTACGCATAATTTGCTCATTTATATTTTTACTCAGGCTAACACGATATTAGCGTTTGTATTTGCCGATTCTAGAAAAGGAATCTGCCATGAAAATAATGAATATTCCTAAAAAGGAGTACAATATGACTTCTTCTGTTACGGACCCGACTCGTTCGTCTTGGTTTTCCTCAAGCAGGTGTATCATATAATTTATTTTCTCAATTAACACGTTATTATCAGGTGCGCCTCCTCCATAGGCTGGTGCTGGATATTGATTATAATACTGCCGATTTATTCTTTCATTTTCAGCTTGTTGCTTTGGATAATTTGGAACAAACTTCTTATAGTATTCTTCATTCGTAATTTTACTTCCATAATTTGTACTAAAGTTATTCAAGTCTAATTTCTCAGTGTTGTATTCTTCTGCCGGAGCCGGTGTTCTACCTAAAGTTTGCATGGCTTCCGTATTTTGAATGGGGCTGGGCTTAACATCCGTCGTCCGTTGAACACCAGATGAAATTGGAGGACTTGGCGGATTAAAATCTGCTAGACCACTCGAATCCTCTGACCCTTCGGACGAGGTATTATGAATCGATTGTAGAACATTGTTTATTTTATCTGTATCTATTAATTGATCCGGAAACCTTTTTTGTGTTCTGTTATGTGATGTAGTTCTTTTATTATTAATGGCGGAATTTGAATTATTATTTTCATTATCATCATAGGGAGCCGCACTCATTGCTAAAGACATTCTTCTTATTAAAAATTAAGATAATAAATTATCAAATCCTGCTGAAATAAAATCGGCAGTATAAATATAGACATGAAGCAAAATTATTCGATTTTTGTATCTATTGCTTTAGTTGCAGCTACCATGTTTTTTTGTGGCAAAAATATCGACTTTTTATTATACACGTTATTGGGTAGAAGTATTTTAGTATTATCTGTCATAGGACTAACATTGTTTAATAAATATGCAGGCATCATCGCTACCATAATTATAACTACATTGTATAACATTAACGATTATAAAGAAGGCTTTACTGGTGAAAATGCAAGCAAAATTGAAAGACCCAAGCCAACTTCCAATACACCTTATGGTGCAGAAGCATTTAGTAGTCCTGCCGAAATTGAAAAAGAAGAAGACGATGAAGAAGAGGAAGAAGAGGAGGACGATGAAGTTAAAGATGCGAAATCAGCAGAACTTACTACAATAAGTCAAGGTCCGCCAGATACGTCTAATACACTTACTCGATAGAGTAATTTTCAAGTGAAAGGATACAACATTTTGCGTTTGTAATAAAATATTGTATCTATATAAGAAGCATGAAGTGTAAGAACAAGTATATATTGGCGGCACTTATATTCATGATATTGATAATCATTTATTTTAGTGTGTTTGATGTTAAAGAGGAGTTTACGCCTACTATACGTGGCATGTATAATCCCAAAAAGAGAGAAGTACGCCTGTACGTCGATAAACTACAAAAACAAGCGACAGAATATGTGGATACTCTCCAAAAAACATTTAGTTGGGCATAATAATAATCTTCGTTTATTATAATAATAAATCTCAATGGCAAAGAAACAACAAAATGTATCTGTACCCTCGCCTCCCCCAAACAATGCATCGCAACCTACTACTGGTGGTGAACAATCGTCATCATTTGGTATATTTTCATATTTACATGACCATGTTATGTATTTAAACCAAAGCAAGTTCTTCGCCGGAGTCGTTATGATTATGTTGAACATTGGTTCAAAATTTATTTCTATTCAATTTAGCAAATCTGCAGAACAATATTTCAAATTGTCTGTTACTAAACAAATTTTAGTGTTTGCAATGGCCTGGATGGGTACTCGTGATATCTATACGGCCTTGGTCATTACTGCAGTGTTTGTTGTATTATCTGACCACTTGTTTAACGAAGAAAGCAAATTTTGCATAGTACCGCACAAATATCGCATTTTAGACAAAGCGCTTGATACAAATGGCAATGGTTTTGTTTCAGACGAAGAAATCAAAAATGCTGAGCGAATATTAGAAAAGGCAAAACAGGAAAAAAACGTAAAGGCTCAAAGACAAGCCTTGTATGATTTTGAATTAGAAAAGGATAATATGAATAATATAGATGGTAAATAATATGTGTATTATAACGAAAAAACTTCTTCTTAAGGTATTATAAGTATGGCACTTAATATTAATAATACAACACCGGATCCATCATTGGACCCATCCAAATTAGTAAAAATAAAAGATTTTGATACATGCAACGATGCAGATATAGATATTTCATGTAAGGCAAATGAACAACTTTTACCCAATGAACAAACGTTTTTCAACAAAATTGCGCAAAGGGTTACGCAAAAGGCTACAGACGTATACTATGGTAGAATAACTCCCATGAACAACGACCAAGCAATTGAAGTCGCAAAATCTGCAAGTTTATGGGCGATAAAAGTATATGAGTGGTCCAAAAAGAATTCAATTGCAGGAGCGCAAGGCGCGCTCGAACAGATTGAAGCCATTAAATCAAAATTGGACGCGTCTGCAAAACAATATAAAGAAGACATGACTCGCGATACTTCGCTATATAAAACATATAATCCGATATATGAACAGATCGTGGCCAGTTCAAAAAAGGTGGATACCGCTTTAAATTTTGCAACCGCGGTAGTCATAATAGATACATTAAGACAAGCGCCTGAAGGAATTGGAAAGAACGTTGATGTGGTTAATTCTCTCGTAATCTCTACCTTGAATGATATTAAAAAAATGCCAGATATTAATTGGGCGCCTGATGACAAAGATGATGTAGCCGACAATGGTGTTGAAGAGGAGAAGGATGCAGATGATGAAACAGATGCCGTTGACGAACAACCTCAACCAGTAGCAACATCTAATGGCTTGGAGGATATGTGCAACAATAAGCAAAAATGGGAGGAATATTATAAGGCTGCGCGACCAGCCGTTGAACACCCGATAGAGCCAGACAATGCTTGGCAGACAGAAGAACAATCTGGTGCATTATGTGGTCATCATGCGCTTCATAACCTGTTTCATAAAGCTTGGACAAAAACAGCATGTCCGCCTAAAAATATACGAAATAAGGCGATAACAAATGACATATACAACGAGCACCTTGCACTTGACGAAGCGTCGCCAATTACATCCTTCAAACAATATAATGAGGAGCTAAAGAGTTTATTGGAAGACTATAATAGAACAAATGAAATTGATTTATATAAAATATGCCGGATAAACAGGCGTTTTATACTAGTTAATGATGTCGGAACTATAATTTTTAGAGTGGATGCAGATGGTTGTGAGAATTCGGGCAACTATTCGCCAGTTATTATTAGAAATGCGCTGAATATAGTGGGATATCCTACATTTGAAATAAATAATGTTGGTGATAAAAAATATACAACTGAAGAATATTGCAAATTGATTATTGACCAGTTTCAATCAGGCAACAATTTGATAGGTATGATTTTGCATACACTAAAGGCAGACAAAGACCCAAAAAATGGCCATTTTATTGAGATTCGTAAAAACAATGGCGATATAGAAGTAATAGATACTCTCTACAAACCAAATCCGGGTTCTCAAGCAGAAAGTGCTAAATTAACACTCGCGCTGAATGGCGATAAGGATCTCGATGCATTAGCTAATGAACTAAATGATTGGATTGGACAAGCAGAGTATAATGAAATATATGGTATTATTGGAGTGTTCTCGTTCTCTGGAAAATATATACCTGCCAGACTTGACCAGTATTCTGATGTTGGAGCATTATATCAGAAATATGAAGAAACAACTGGACATGATGAGAGATACACGAACGAAGCCGGTGATATATTTCAAAAAATTGAGATTCTTTTCCCACCCGACCAACCAACGCCCAAGACTGATTTGATAGATATGTGTAAAGATGATGGTGCTGTAGATAGGAATTTTTCAGTAGAAACTAGTGAAGTGAATTACGTCCCAATATACATGGAGGATGGTGGAGAGAAACTCGGAGGTAGGCGTTCCAAAAAACAGAAGGGTGGTGCAAATCCAGACAAAACCAAGGTAGAATCATCCGTTAAGGACTTGTATGATATTGCAATCATGTTGTTGAATCTAAATGGCAAACTAATTGAAAAGAGTGAAAGCCAGCCAAGCGACCAAAGCGACCAATCAAATCTAACGAATACATTAACTATATTGTTGAATACTAGAATACCTGGAAAGCGTAATTTGTTGTATAAACCGCAAATGACAATTCCGAATACTACTAGTTCACAGGTCTGGTTTGATCCGAGAATTAAATTAAAACAATCGATAGTTAATAACCCTCAACCGCTACCTCCGCCTGTAGCGCAATCACCAAGCCTTGCTCAAAATAGATACCAATTGCCGAATGGATACCAACGATACAACAATAATCCATACAATGCTCAAAATAGATACCAAATGCCAAATGAATATCAACCATACAACAATACTTATAACCAGCAAGATCAGTATGGAGGCGGAGAGACTCCGGCTGAACGTAAAGAAATATACACTCAATTTTTTAACCGATACGAATTCAATAACTTGTTGCTACGCACTATGAATGAATCCCCGCAGCAAATACCAGATTTGGCAACCGCAAAGGAAGAGGGTATTACCGATAATAATATCCAAATAACATTAGATACTTTATTCAAATCAGATAATGTCATCTATATTGAAGGCGCACCTTATACCATTTATGCACATGACTGGATAATTGGCGATTGGCAGATTGATACGCGCCCCAATATTTACATTGATACTAGCACCCGATTTCAATTGCAGGCTCCCACATATACATCATATGGAGTAATCATTCCAAAGACATCTAATATCGCCATATTTGAAGAACAGGCTAAAAAGGAGCGTAGCGAGATTCCTGTTGCATTACAAAGAGGCGACGCATTGGAGATGAGTTCAAAAATTAACAAGGCTATTAAAAGTGTTCTCTCAAATGTCGCTCAAAATACAAAGCCTAGATTAACTGCGGATCAGATTATGAAAAAGGTGTCGCCTTGGGAGCTTGCAAAATTGTTAGAAAGACAAATGGCTAATAAAGCTTACCAGCCATTACTTGATGAAACGCCAAACTATGTTAATGTGGAGCCCAGCTCGGTTGCGGCTAATGCGAGGGTAGCTGAGGTAGAGAAGGCAAATGCAGTGGCGGACGCAAGGGTAAAAGCCGAGGCAGACGCAAAAGCATTGGTAGATGCGGATGAAAAGGCTAAAATTGCAGAGGCGGAAGCTGAGGCTACGCGACTACTACAAAACGTGGAAGCTGCAAATAAAGAACTAGAAACAGCAACGCAACAAGATGTAAAAATAGACCAAGAGAATGAAGAATTAGAGCAAGAAGAAGCTCAAGAAGAAGCAAAAATAAACAAAGATGAAGCATTGATTACATTAATAAAAGATGACGATAATGAGAAACAACGTGCGATCAAAGAACAACGACTAGCTAATTTAACATTAGCGCGCAAAGCACTTGTAGATAAAGAGCAAAGAAGATTAGCTGGATATGCAAAGGCAAAACAAACACGAGCTGACAAAAAGGCGGCCGTGCAAAAGGCTCAAGAAAAATTCCAATCCTTTTTTAACGCTTTACCACCAGATATCAAAAAATTCATTAATATTGACATTATTAATGCCGTACCCAAACCACCCCCTCTACCAACCGATATTAATTCGCGAATTCGTCGTCAATTTTCAAACGCGCTTATAGAATCCGCTAAATTGGGGGGATTTTGGACTCCAACTAGTGTTAGAAAATACTTATATGATGATTCCGTAAGTTCAGACGCAACAGATCAGATAAAATTGTGGGGTGTTTTTGAAGAACGACCCAAAAATGAGATGACATTGCAAAAAGCAATTATTGAAATTATCAATTCTATGACGGGTATAAAAGAAGCCATTATAAACGACATGCTAGAACAAATATATGCTGTATTTATTGACTTTGGCGACGATTCAGACGAACTAAACATACTTCGGTGTGAGGTAATATGTAAGACAAAATTTATATTAATGCAATCCAACCCTGCGCCCGAAGTTCCTCCATCATTTACACTGAATCAAAGAGTGCAAGTAGAAACAACCACAGATGAAAGAGTTAGAATTGCCGAAATGAATGAATTTAAAAAGGTAATAAATAAAGGCGTAATCGTAAAAGAACTTGACAACAAGACTTACAATGTTTTAACAGATGAGTATGAAATGAAGGAAGGGATAGGCAATGATGGCAACCCGCGCATACAAAATGTAGATGGATTTACTATTGCGAATATTCCATCACTTGAAAACTATGAGGCTCAAAATCAACTGGATTTGTTGAGAAATTTTGAAAAATGTGCATTTATATTATATGACAATTCTGATAAAAAACAACAACCAACGTATCAGGCAATATGTAAAAAACATGGTAGAGCAGATACTGGTGTGGAAGATAGTAGTAGGCAGAAGCCTCCCGAGTATGTATTTGATTTAACGCGCTTACCATCTTATTTATACTATATGATATTTTTAGCTTCATGTAAATTTAATAACCCTATAGGAGATGCTCCCATAGGAGATTTTGTAATAAATGACGAGAGTCCTTATCCAGAGATTATTAAATTAAATACTAAATCTAAAGCAAAAAAAAGACCCAAATCGCTTGACGCTCTTTATAACATTTACGATAAGAATCTATCTGAAAAGTTGCCTCAATTTTACAATAAGAAACAATTACCTGATACTGACCGGTCTTATGGACCATATCTATTTCAAATGGGTGGCGGTCCAGAGGATGATTTGATGCGCGCTATAGAAACAAATGACACAACTCAAATCAAATCTCTGCTCAACGACGACACATCGCTTATCAATAAAACGGGTGCCAACGGCAATACCATGTTAATGATTGCATGCCAGAATAAAAGTCTTGGTGTAGTCAAGACGTTGTTAGAAATGGGAGCGCAGGGAACCATTAATAAACAAAATGTTGTTGGCGATACTGCGCTTCATATTGCATGCCAAAATGGATATGCCACAATTGCGTCAGTGTTAGTGTTAAACGGCGCGGACCTTACTATAAAAAATGTCCTTGGCAAAACCCCAATAGAAGTGTGCAACGACCCGGCACTGAAAGCCAAGTTGGAACTCCATTTGGCAAACGTGAAAAAGATGTTTGAATTTGTCAAAAACAATCGGACACAAGACCTACAAGAACTATTGCAAACCTTTCGTAGCGTAAATCTAGTAGATTTAACAACTGGCGACACGCCTCTGCATATAGCATGCCAACTTGGGAACAAAGATATTGCCTTATTATTGCTGCAATGCGGAGCCAATCCTACCTTGAAAAATAACAACGGCCAGACGCCATTTGATTTGGTTGAAAATAAAACACTCAAGGAAAATTTACAAGAACAATATAGTTTAACGCAGTTCTTATTTGATGCGGTCGAAAACGATTCCCTGCCTGAGATTGAAAACATCCTAGACAGATTGCCTGCAAATCAGGTAAGCATTCTTGTGAATTCGCGAACAAATCCAGAATCAGCGGAACAAGGCGAAACTCCACTTCATATTGCAGTGAAGGCCGGAAATAAAGAGATGGTTAAGTTCTTGTTGGACAAGGGAGCCAATCCAAATATAGGCGATAAATACGAGGCGACACCTTTACACTTTGCATGCCGTAATGGAGATGGATATATTGCGCGAATGTTGGTGGAGTTTGGCGGAGATCTTACTATAAAAGCGATAGATGGCAGAACCCCTCTAGATGCGTGCAAAACAAACGAACTTCGCATTGATTTAATCAAGGATTATATTGAAAAGCTTGCGCGTGATAAGAAATTGAATCTGCCGAAAGGTTCAGGATTAAGTAGCGCGAATGATGAGGAGAGTATTAAAAAGGCCTTGGCATATTACTTGAAGAAGCCCAATAAGATTGAATCAAAAAATTCGTATTACGTTGTTATGGATTTAGATTTGTATCCTGGCAAGTCAATTTCCACCGCGCAAAAGGCGCGAATGCAATGCTCAAGAGTATGGGATAACATACAAGAAGCATGGGCTGATTCTCGTGGTACGGATTATGTTCCTAAGGAGCAAAATATATCAAAGGCGCCTTTGCCGGTTGCGTCAGAAGTGCCTCTTGCAGAAGCCAGACCCATTCGTAGCGAACCCACTAGACGACGATATGGTGGCAAAAAGAGTGGTTCTACTAGACGATGTGCCAATAAAAAATGTCGCGGACCAAAAACTCGCAAACACAAGCGTGCGAAGCATAAATCTAATTCTAGGCGCGTAAAGAAATAAAATAGTTTATTTAGCGCAAGTCAAAATTATTAATTCAAACGTAAATTAATAATTTATATCCGTTATATATATAAATAATATAATGGCATTACGACAATCTGGGTTTGCACGTGCTATTCTCAGTGTTCCTATTAATAATGCAATATACGAGTATCTTGTCGGCACAATAACAGATACTCAAAGACGTAGTGAGGAATTATTAAATTCTGCTGATTTAACATCGGATGCGGCAACACAAGTGTTTAACGAATATAGTGCAGCGGTTCATCAAATTGTGCAAACTATTGCGCCTCGCGCCAAGGACTTTGTTGTAGGTGCACGTGAATTCGCCATATTGACTGGTAGTCTTATAACTACTATCGGCGTGCAAATTGAATATTCGCCTCTAGTTGAAGAGATACGTGAAGTATTAACAGGTGAGTCGTCTCCTAAGGCAATATTCGCACGTATGCAACAGGTATTATATCTAATACTATTAAAAAAAGCAAGAGAAATAACAGAAAACTCTAGCATTAGTTATGAAGATATCAAATCGGACCCTGATTTAGTTGCAGATTTATCTAATACTAATGATGTCATAAATGCTATCAAAGATATGTTATCCGTCTACTATGACCTTATATATGGTAAGTCTCCCATGGTTAATTTTGATAGTAGTGATATAGAGGACGCTGCTGGTCTTGGCGATGCTGGTAGACTAATTTCTAGGGCTGCAAGAACGCTTGAAAATACTGAATGGACGGACCAACAAAACGACTATAAGAGTCTAGCCGATAATGAAGAATATCGTGTATGGTTTCTAAATAATATATTAAGTCAAGCCGATGCTAATGGTGTAGTTCAGCCTGATATGGTCGACCATTCGTTTTTAAGCGGTGTTGAAGCGGTGGGCTCTTTACAAGCACTCAAAGCATTAGCAACAAATGCTTATAAAATGAATTTAAATGCTGATATTAAACGTATCGTAGCAAAGTATAACGGATATCTTCAGTATGCAATATCTAAATACGCAAATGCAGGTAAATTTACCAATATTCGCGCGGATGTTGCAAAATTATGGAAGTATATAGTAGATGAACAAATAGAAAGAGATGTGCGCCCACAGATTGCTGCATTGAATTTTATATTGGCACGCTGCATTGATGTTATTGCGCGAATTAATAACGGCGAGAATCCTTTGAACGTAAACAAATTGATGGCTACAAATGAGCTTAACATTAGGGTGTCCGATGTGGAACCACCAATCAGTGTACAGGTAAAGGCTATTGCTGATAATAGATGGGAACCAATGGGCGAGGGAGCAATTGACAGAATGCGTGGTGAGGCACCAGGTCTTAGGGCAGCAGCGGCAGCAGCAGGTGCAGGCGGCGAAGAAAAAGCGGGTGGTAGAAGACGCCGATACAGAAAAACGCGCAAAATGAAGGGAGGTCGACGAACTGGTGCAAGACGACCACGAAAAACTGCTCGTAAGAGACGAACCATGAAACGAAAAATCAACAGACGAAGAAAAACTCGTCGTTAAATTATATACCAATTACGCTATACGTTTATAATATATATAAAAAAATATATATATATTATTATTATGTCCGATTCAGTCTCCATGTATGAGACTTATTTAAAAAACACAATAAAATATGAATGTGCAAATGTAGCATTTATGGATTGTAAGTATCGAGAGATTGCATATATAAAATGCATGACTCAATCAAATGAGAATTCGCGTTATTGTAATTACATGTCGGACATATTACAGATTTGTTGCAATAATTCAAGCATGGCTCAATATATTATTAAGCCGTCCACCGCCAACTTTACGCAATCTGGTAGTAAATAGCCTCCGCCGAGGCCCACATCCCACACACGTACCCCACACCCCACATCCCGCAAGCTTATTACGCCGACTTGGTATGCTTTGACGTCTCAGGTTTTATATTCATCCACCCTCCAGTTAGTCCAGGATTTCCAATAGGGTTTTGGATAAACCTATTCTCGTAAGACAACGTATAACTAGGTTTTGTTGTTGGGTATACAGAGGCCATGACTCCCATTTTTTTGTTGTTGTTATTATTGGTGTTGACGTTGTTATTGTTATTATTTGCACCAAACATTTTGATATATATTGTCATAAAATATATCAAAAACTTCATTTTTTTCTTAAATGTCTAAACTAATCGTATTTTTATTTGACGTAGGACGACGACGACTCTTCTTTGGCATTGCACCATCTCCCTGAAGCTCCTTCATGTCAGAAATACTAATGGTGCTGCTTTCATTTTGGTTAGAAGCGGAGCCGGAAACGGATGCGGGTGCAGTAGCAGGCGCCTCCTGAATATTAATCGTCTTGGTTTTGAGTCCAGACAAAATGTCGCTAATATCGCTCGGCCCCTTCATTTCAGGACGACCACCTGCGGATTGTTGCTGTTGTTGGCGTCTTGAACTTCTCTCTGCCTCAACGATATTCTCGCGAATATTGATTCCGTCGTTTGCAAAATTGTTTCGCGCATAGCTACTGGCATTATTACCTGGACGCTCACGAGTTTGAGGCATGGAATTGGGTCCTTGTGTCGCCATGGGCGGAGGAGGACCGCGTCCCATCTGCGGTTCAGGCTCAGGATTCATTAATCCGCTCATGAATCCCGAGAACCCAGGATTGCTCTGGCCCATGGAATTCACCGCGGCGCTTTGGAACTGACGCATCAAGTCGGGGTTTTGACGCATGATGTCATCCATACCTGGCATGGCGGACTTGAACATGGTATTGGTCATGTGAACCATCATCGCGCTTCCACCCAATTGGAACAAAAGCTTCAATTCAGGAGCCATGGATGCCTTGGACTTGTATTTCTCGTACAACTCGCCGAATACGTCATCATAATCCGAGACGTTTTCGTTGATTTGTTCGCCCCATCCGTCCAATTTAATATCAAAGGGATCAAATCGGTTATTCAAAAATTCAATGCCATTGATACAAGCCATCAACATGTTGCCTTGGAACTTGACCGAGTTTTGCTTTGCCTTTTCTTCCATAATCGTCTCATATTCGCCCTGCATCTCAAGTAGAGGCGAGTCCATATTGTATTTTTTGGAAAGCTCAACACCCTTCTTTTCCAATGCCTCCAACTTTCTCAAAAACTTGAATTTCTCTCTCAACAACTCTTCCTTGGACATTTGTGGTTGAGAGGGTGCATTTGTCATGTCCGGATTCACTGGAATGTCATTAAACTTTCCATATCCGTCCCACGTCTTTGCGTTCCCTCCGTCCGTATTTGCAGTCGCCTGTCCGATGGATGCAGCACCCGAACCCGATGGCATATTAAATTTAACCGAGTGCTTGTCTCCCCCGCCACCAAATAAATCCGACTTGGCTTGGTATGTATTTGAACCTCCTAAATTAATCGTGTCAGCATCTTCCGCCAAATCGTTTAATTCGTTTTCTAGATTGGTCAAATCATCAATATCAATATCGCTAGATAGTTTACTGCCAGAGCCTTCCTTAATTTTGTCATTCATTAACAATTCAATACCTCCTCCAAAATTACTAGATTTCAAGCCTGATCTACGGCTACTACCGGATTCATTTAAATCGAAACTGGAAATATCAATCATCTCTGGTCCGTCCATTCTATTACTAAATTAATTAGAACATATAATTTTAAGTCTTACGCGAAGATATATATATTATTGCACAATTGTCCGTACATTTTTACTCTTTACACTAATTGATTTTTGAACCATCTGCCTTGCAAAAATGAGTCAGCTAAATCGTCCTTTTTCTTGTGGCTCGTAAAATAGGCACACCATTCGGAATAAGAATTCGTATCTTTTATGATTTCTAAACATGTGGATATTCCCAACTTTTTCCGATCGCCGTATGTTAATTTCACGCTTTTGTCAGCGGGAGAAATATCTTTTAATTTGTTCACAGACGAAACAAATTCAATCTTCTGACACGATCCCGTCATAATAAAATACTGCGCAATCATTCCTTGAATCGTTTTCATGCGATTTGCAATCGGGCTAATTTGATTTTCAATGATAACATAATCAAAGACTTCTCCCCCGCTAAAGATCTGGTCAAAATGTTTTTTAATATTCTTGCCGATAGTGACTAAATCTATTTCAGCAGCACCGACACTATGAATCATGTCAAAACACATGTTTGTGGTGTATTCGTTTAGTTCATGTATAATGTCATTCTTTTTCATTGTGTTTGTATATTGAATGCCATATTTGTCAGCCATTTCATAAAGTTTTTGGAGCTTTTGTTTATTGATGAATGCCTTTTTTAGTTCGGGCGTCGGGATTTGAAACGGCTGTTTTTTTGCATGCTTTAAACAATAATGGCTCCCGTTTTTCATAAATTTCGCCAAATTGCTACATTTCACATTTTTATCGACCACACAACATCCACAACCATCACTTGCGTCTTGAGCGGCAAGATTTATGACATCCCATTTTGCGATTTTCTCATTTTCTAATAGGCAGAATGCTAAATTTTTAATACCAACATCAATGCTTAATATTCTCATCTGATATACATCAAGAAACATTTAAAACTTGGCAAAATACCGCTAAACAACTATACAATAACCCATCAAGGTATATGGTTGTTTTATACAAATAAAAATTTAACGACGACGATTCGTTTTTCCAGACCTTCTCTTTTTGGATTTATTACTTTTTCTAGACCTTCGCATTTTGGATTTATTGCGACGCAACCCACCCTCATAGTGTTCGCGGATGCTGGGTATGCCGGACGCCCTCGCTACATCGGGATGTATAGCAGTTAACCCACATATTCTTTGTGCCCACCCGACAGCAGTCGCTTTTGGTACTTGATTACTTTCAGAAGAAGATATATCAATACCTTTATTCAACCATCTTTGGGTGCTCTCTCCTCGGAAGTACCATTGGTTCTTATTGGCCCACATTACGCTACCTTCATACTCTATGCCATCACGAGGATTTGTCCACGTTGCGTCATACTTCATTGGGTAAGGGTTTGCCAGACATAATTCCATTATATATTAATATTAGAATTTAAATGCTAAAAATCATAACCAAGATATTATTTATGATTTTTGAAGATTTACCTATCCATCGGTTCCACGGGCCCCGTAGGAGCATTCATCGTTATCGAAGGCGAAATCATTCTAGCTTCCAATTGTTGACGGCTTAAATAAGGGTTTTTTAAATCGCTCGATTGATATCCGAATCCAGGTGAGCTAGTATCAAAGGTAGATTTATATAAGAACGGCACATTGCTAGATGGCGTTGCATTTGTCGCATAATGTGGACTTAATCCAAGAGTATAACAAGCCTCCGTCGTGTTAAATTGCATGATTTGGTCAGCGTTTTGCGTTAAAAATTGGCGATACTTCCAATTTGAATTAATATTATTTACTTCTTGGATTCGTTGATTCACAACAGCCTCCGGTTGATAAGAAGAATACGTTCGCCCGTCCTGCATAATAGGTGGAAAATTGAAATGAATGTTATTTGAACCAGAAAAGCATGTTGCCCAAGACATTTTATATAAGGCTAGAGAAAATTATTCAGCTAATCTATTTCAAGCATTTTTAGTAATTCTTGTTTCTTCAATTTACTAGTATCGCTGGATAATCCCTTTTGCTCGACGATTTCTCTTAATTTGCCAAGGGACGCCTTCTTATAATCAAACACTACGTTTAAATTTTTCACGTTGGAGGTTGCTGCGGGTGTTGTGGTTGTTTCTGGTGTCTTTACTCTCTCAACATTGCTCTCACCTAAAACAATATCATCCAAGTTGGCGAGTTCTTCAAAGAGAGCATCGTCCAAAGATTCAGATACAACTATCGCCTTGTCAGAGCGCGCATCATGTTCGCCTTCGTCGCTATCACCATCTGACTCATCATCGTCTCCATCGCTTTCGCCATCCGACCCCTCATCGTCGCCATCGCCATCGCCTTCACCTTCGCTATCGCCATCGCTACCAGACTCAGCACCTTCATCTGTCTCTCCATCGGACTCATCTCCTCCAGAATCCGAATCATCCGATACATCAATCATATTTACTAAATGATTTGTATTTGCAACTTCTGGCTTTTCATAAACACGCCCGCCTCCACCTCCCATAGAAACCGATCCCATGCCAAGAGGCACTTGACTACGAACCATCTGCAATTCATTTGCTAAAGTTGAGACTAGGTCAAACATAGTATTCAACTTGTGATTTTGCTCATTCATCTTGTTGTTAACATACAAACCTAGCAAACCAATTAATAATAAAGAAATGGCTAAAGAAATTACTACAGACGGAGTAAATATATCTGATAAAGACATTATTAGAACAACAATATATAATTTTATATCCTAGAAAACGAATACATTTATTGTTTGTTATTGTTGTTGGTTATTTCTCGTCATTATTGAATTTACTATTTTGAATAATTTCGTCGGGATATTGCATATCGTGAAGCACCTTGATTCCACCGCGAACTTCGGAAATACCCTTTTTTAATACATATGTGTAATTAAAACTATCTCCAGTCGGTGTAGTCTCCATCTGGTAATTTTCAATTAGTGGATGACTATTTAATTTTTTGCAAACGGCAATAAAGTGTGTGGTTAAAATACATTTCACATTCTCGAATTTTACTAAATATTCCATAAATGCATTTGCGCTCATGACCGCCTCATCGGGATTCGTACCAGAATACAATTCATCAAACACGCAAAAATGTCTCTCCTTTTTGTTGGCCTTAATAACATCTATAATGTCCTTGCATCTACGCGCCTCGGCTTGAAACAAACTATCTCTCCCGCTTGTATCGGGAATATTCAAGTAGCAATGAATGTGTTGATAAGGCATCATGTTGCCACTCTTATAAAACCCACAACCAAATTGTTGGCTTAAAATTACATTTATGAGAGCGGTTTTCAAGGTCGTCGTTTTACCAGATGCGTTTGGTCCAGTAATAATAAGATTTTTATCCAACTTGATATCATTCTTGATAGGTTTGCCGTGAATTAACGCCGCGTAATAGGCCTTCTTAAATATGGTCTTCTTCTTCTTTTGGTACGTTGCAAAGGCAATCTTTTTCTCCTTAATGTTTGTAATTAATCCGTTCATATTTTCAATAAACCCGTGAAATCCAAAGGAATATGAAAAGGCTGCGTTGTATTCTTCGCTCTCATACATTTCATAAAAGTATTTTAATAACTGACCAATCTGCTGAATATTTCTATATGTAAGGTTCTCTCCTTGAATGTTTTCTAGCTTGGTTTTATATTCATTAAGCACGCGGATATTTTGTTGAATAGAATCATTAAACAAGGCGTAGCTATGTAATGGTTTCGTATATTCAAGCAATTCATTCATTGCATCAGTCGTATGTGTAATATAGTTGCGAACACTGCATAATGATGTGTGAATATGCTTCATGTTTTTATAAAATCGCGCACATGTTAAGAAATTTTGGTAGATTGAAAAGATGTAAAATCCTGCCGACAACAATAAATACAACTTTTGGTCAAATGGGACGCTATTAAAGTTGGTGCAGAGTTTGCCTATTGCGTGGTTTGATGCGATCACCTTTAACACTTCAGTGTATTCACTCATCGAAATGTCTAAACCTTTGGCCTTTATAACAAAAAAAGGCACTACCAATATAATCAATGGCACAATCATGGATAAAAACGGCGAGGCTAAACTATACATGCTCATAATTTGCAAGAATGTCTCTGATTTGTTCAAGTATTCCCAGTATGACCAATCAACATAGTGATACTTCTCCTTAAACCCTGTGTCATTTTTCATTTCATTCCATAGTTCTACAAGCCCCGCAAGGTCTGCTTGGGGTTTTGTTGTATCCGTATGATACGTCTTCAAGAATGTCTGGGTATCTTTTAAAAAGGCGACATCCGATGTATAATAATTCGGAATCTGTTTCAATATAGTCTTACCTGATTCAGTTGTAGGCGCAAATGTGCTTTGATACAACGGAACACCAGACGGGTCAATGGTATCAACTAGTTCTAAATCCGCGATGACATTATCTTTCAATAGGGCTTTTGAATTAACATAATGAATGGGAAGTTTAAAATGGTCTTCTATTTTTAAAGTATACATTATATCAAAAATAGAAAATAAAACAAGTCGGATTACGAATCGGGACGTATTTTTATGGTTTTGTTTGTTTTGTTTGTGTTGTTTTATGCAAGAGTATCAATAAAATTTACAGGTAGTTCTTCAATCTGGGTAGAATAATGTTGCTCAATTTCTCTGAGTTTGGAAATGTCTCTACGCGTAATAAAATTAATTCCAATACCCTTGCGTCCCCACCGACCGCTTCTGCCAATTCTGTGCAAATAGGTGTGAACACATTTGGCTACATCAAAATTAATAACTATGCTTACCTGTTGAATGTCTATGCCGCGCGCAGTGACATTGGAGGATACTAAAATGCGATATTTGCCATTGCGAAATTCGGCAATAGATTCGTCGCGCGCACTCTTATCCATACTACTATGAATACAGCACACCGGGAATCCGTCTGCAGACATGGCGGAATATAAATCCGCAACGCGCTTCACGCTATTACAATAAATAATACATTGGGAGACCGACAGGGATGCATACAAGTCTTTCAATGCCTCATATTTATGTTTATCATCTTCCAGGGCAACATAATATTGATGAATTCCTTCCAAGGTTAGTCCCTCTTTTTTTACAATAATACGAACGGGATCCTTTGTAATGATATTTACGATTTGAGTCGTATCAGTTGACATCGTCGCGCTAAACAAAGCTACTTGCACTTCATTGCTCAAATATTGAAAAATATCGTAGAGCTGGTCTTTAAATCCAGTCGTAACCATTTCATCGGCTTCATCTACAATAATAATTTTAATATGAGTCGCTACCAACGCATTTCGACGTAGCATATCATACACGCGTCCAGTGCAGCCAACTACTACATGATGCGTATTTCTGCGTAAAGAACGCACGTCATCTTCCGCGGATGTCCCACCCACCAAGGTTTTAATGCGTATATCTTTCATCATACTACTTAAAATAGTAAAGACCCCAGCGATTTGCTTGGTCAACTCTCTCGTGGGAGCAAGAACTAACACTTGGGTTGCGTTAATCAGCGGGTCAATCCTACCCAATGCGCCGATAGTGAAAGCCGCGGTTTTGCCCGTTCCAGATTGTGCCTGCGCGATAATATCTCGTTTTTGAAGGATCGGAACGATTGCTTTTGATTGTATAGGACTTGGTCTTTCAAATCCATACGCATAAATACCTCTTAGAATATCGGGATGAATCTCTAACTCATCCCATTTTTTTATTTCACCTAGTATACTAGACTCTATTTTTTGTTCTTCTTGTATTATTTGCGACATATATAATAATAC
>Ga0247723_1000798_pt1 | contig 20214 bp, 7 predicted proteins | sample MSEWelMarce5H_FC_FD_189079 | JGI IMG/M metagenome (GOLD analysis project Ga0247723, IMG submission 189079) | Subsurface sediment microbial communities from gas well in West Virginia, United States - MSEEL Well Study Marcellus 5H_FC | ecosystem: Environmental > Terrestrial > Deep subsurface > Rock... | reverse complement strand
TTTGAGCTTCATGTCATTCTGATTTCCCGACACATCATATGCTTGCGCTAGATTGTCGTTTACGACATCGATATTGCCCACGTAAGTGCGAACAGTTCCTGTGCCGTAAATCCATTTTGCAGAGTTGGTTCCCAACTGCTGAATATAGCCAGTTACCGCTTCTTGAGAACGGTTAGTGGCGCTTGCAATAGTAATTGTTACTGTGTCAGCGTCTACTTTGCTGACAACTGCTGTAGAAGTGGAAGACTGGTTAATGTTTGCTCCGACAACTGAGTAGCGAACAGTGTCACCTGCAAGTAGGTAGTGGTCGCCTGTTGTATTGATAGTTAGCGTAGTGCTACCGCTAATAGTTGCAGTAGCAACAGCAATACGAGGACCGTTGCCAGTGTAACCAGAACCTGCGATTACAGGCGTTCCGCCCATAGTCTGTAGGTGGTCTTTGCCTGCGTCGTGGAAAAGCATGTTTGAGTTACTTGAAAGAAGGGCAACTACATCACGAGTTGCGTGAATGATTCCCTGCTCACCAGTCTCCGATGTTAGACCAATACCATTTTCTAGTACTGCCAAAGCGCGTCTTGATGAAAGCCCTGCACCATCAAGCACGGTGACACCAGAAGAGACTAAAGCACGATTAGGGTGGCTCTCACCAATTCGAACACCACCATCCCAAAGTTCCTGCTCCATAGCGTCCTGAGTAACGCCTTCAAGCTGACGCTTGATGCGCTCGATGCGGTCAAGTCCTAGGAATCCAAGAGTAGAGCGAAATTCTTCTGCCTCAATAAAGAAAGGGTCAATTTTAGTGAAATAATTAGGAACACCAGCAGTTACAACTACAGAATTAGTAGTGTCAGTGTCATCCCAGTTTTTTGCTGCATAGAGTTCGGTCTCATACTCCTGTGAAAAACCACGAACCCACATGTCCTCATCAGCTGAGTTTTCAGGCTTAATTACGGCAAGTAAGCCAAAAGCGGAGGGCACAATCTTTGGTGCCTCTACAACGCCATTCTTTGGAAAAGCCATGCTAATTGTTCCTTAAAGTCTAGATATTAATCTGGGGTGTCCCCCAGGGGGCTTGCGCCCCCCGGGAGAACCTCAGGGTTTTTACCGAGTGGTTTAGTACTCGATAGCGGCAGCGGTAGCGCCACCAGTTGTGTCGCGGAGAGCAGCTGCGACACCGTTGACCGAAATGGTCGAGGTAATCTTGAGCGACTCTGTACCGACGAAGGCAACGCCCTCGAAGGTCTCAACGAACATCTTGTAGTCGTTGGTGCCGACGAGACCAGAATCACGGATGATACCGAGGTCAAGTGTTCCACCATCGAGGAAGATGAACGAACCCTCAGCAAACAGGTACCATGTGAACGAGTCAGCAAACTCGACTAGAGCACCAGTTGTCTGAGCACCGAACACGTTCTGGTCAAGCGACGCAACGAGCGAGACGTTCGAGCTAGCAAGGTAGCCGTTAATCTCAGCAGCACCAACAGACAGTGTTCCATCACCAGGCATAGCAAGGGTCAGGTCAGCAGAGATAGCGTCAATAACCCACGAAGGGATGATGGCGCGAAGCTGCGTTGTTGGGTCGATGCGGTGACGGCTACGGTATGCAGCCGATGCACGCTTAATCTGAACGAGGAAGTCACGACCAAAGCCGATGAGGCTTGTAGTTGTAACAGCTGTCGAAGCGTCACCAATGCGAGAAAGGATGTTCTGCTCTGCCTCACGAGCGTGCTGGATTAGACCAAGCTCGTTGTGGCGGGCCAGAAGCTCTGGGTACGCACGGCTGAACAAGTTACCGAACTGCATCTGCAGAGTAACAGCGTCTGTGTATGCTGTCTGCTCTGCCGCTGCTGAAACAGTAAGGCTTGTCTTGGTGTTTGCTTCAGGTGTTGTGTCAGTTGTGTTCGTCCAGACACCAACAGCGTTAGCGTAAGAGCTAAGTACTGGAGGAGTTACGTAGCGGATACCACCACGGTCAGCCTGGAACGAGGGAAGCGAGTCACGCACGGGACGAGCTGCGCTACCAAGTCCGAAGACATCGTAGCGAACCTCAAGAGGAGTTGCGTAACCACCCGAAGCAACAAGTGCCTCTGGTCCAACAACGCTCTCAATCTTAGCGCGGTTCTCTTCTAGGTCAGTTCCGAGCTGACGAGCAGCTGGGTACTGGGTGGTAAGCGAAGCAACAATGTGCTGCTCGCCATCTCCACCGTTGACGCGGCGTAGCGAGTGGAGACGCTTCTCCATCGCAACAGCAACGTCGCTCATTGAATCAATTGTGCTGCCAGCCGTGTAGCCAGGGATGTCAGCGCCAGCGGTGATTGCCACTGGAACTGCTGTCGCTGGAGCAACGGGACGGCGGTCAGCAGGAGCTGTGAAAGCTCCTTCTGCAGCGGCGGTCACGGGTGCCTCTTCCTGAGCCTCAGGCTCAATCTCGGTTGTTTCTGTAGTTGTTTCTACTACAGCTTCGTCAGCGGAGAACTCTTCAGTTACCTCTGTCTCAACTGTTGTTTCTGTTGTTTCTGTTGTTTCTGTTGCTTCTGCGGCGAACTCCTCAGCAACCTCAGTTACCTCGGCCTCTACCACATCTGCGGAGTCAGTGACGGTCTCGTCTGTGACGAACTCGGTGACATCTTCCACGTCTGTTGATGCTTCTGTTGGAGTTGTTGGTGCTTCCTTCACGGGAGCGACCTCCTTTTTCTCTTCTTCGGTCTCTTCCATGGGAGTTTCCTCCTCGGTTGGGACGACTGGTTCTTCTTCCATTGTCGTGTCGTGAACACGGGCTGCGGCCTCTTCGGCGCGTGCAGTCAGCTCTTCAGCCTGTGCAATGCGTCGTTGCGACTCCCCACGTACACTCTCGAGCATGTCAGCAAGAGTTGTCATAGCATCAACTGACTCGGGAGTTGGGTCACCCTGTTCGACCGACTCAAACTCAGTGACAATACTGGTCTCAAGCTCCGTGACCTGTTCGTCACTTAGCTCAGACAGTCTGTCCATCTGTGTCTTGATTTGGTCCACTGTACCTCTCCTTTGGGCCAGTTAAATACGTAGAACCTTTCTACGTACTCGATAGTCTGAGGTATAGGGACTTCACACAAAATCTTTGTGATGAGGCACTACACCCATACTTTTATACTACACTAATTTTATGTAAGCAATCTGAGCAACTTATTCAGTTGCGACGATACTTCGGCCTGACTGTAATAGTCTGAACCTGACATAAAACCACGCAGGTCTTGCGTTGCAATATCTGCGTCTTCCTTCCCAATCTTTTGCTCAACGCGCTCAATGAGCGAGTCAGCAAGAGTTTTGAGAGCTGCTGGAAGGTCGCTATAGCGAATCTTCTGTGCTTGGTTCTCAAATGGGAGGGGAAGATTTGCGATGACTTTACCTAGTTCTGATGTAGTGGCGCGTACACCCTCTACTGATTTGGCGTTTAGAGCACCAGTGTCTAGTCGGTCAACAAGTCCAAGTAGTTCTGAGGACGCAGCAACCGCACCGGCATAGTCACCAGCGTTGTCGAAGTTCTCAGCTTCTTGAATCTTTTCTAGGGCACCCTGATTACCAGAAGTACCCAAGTTCTGCTTCAAACGAGCAAGTACAAGGCGGAATTTACCCTGAGCATCTCTAGGCTGGGTTTTAGCGGTGTATTTACTCTTACCATCTGTGTAGATGTCTGTAATACTGTCCGGTTTACTTTCCTCAAGACGACGAGCGTCCTCTGCCTCAACCTCATCTGCCAATTTCTCAGCTTTGGCTCTAGTTGCAGGGTCGTCAACCGTCTCATCGACAAGCTTACGCAGTTCGTCTGATGCGAATTCTGCGCGAGCTCGTAGCGATGAGACTAGGTCGACGTTTTCTGACATTTAGGAATCAGCCTTAGTTGAGAACTCGGAGATACGGTTGCGTAGCTCTTCTACCGAGTAGCTACTTGGCGAGTTAGTTGGGTTGGCCCACTGCTCTGGAATCAAATCAGTCGACTTGAGAGCCTTAGCACGCTTAATGATGTGCTTGCGAACAGCCTGACGCTCCTTGAGAGCTGAACGTCCGTATGCTTTGATGGCATTCTTCAGGTCAGCAACGTTACGGATGGGGTATGAACCGTCTGGCATAGCCTCACCCTTCTTAGCAAGCTCTTCACGCTGCTTAGGCGAGAACTCAGCGAACTCAAGAATGGCATCCAAGGACTCAGAGCGAGCAACACGGTCATCTGCACTGGCTAGAAGGCCAGCTTCGAGAACACCCTGCTTCTCCATTGTCGAGAAGACCAGCTCGTAGGGCTCTTCAATCTGGGCGTATGCATCCTCGTCGATGCCAGCAGGCATTACCGAAGCCTTGAGCTGCCAAGACCACTTGTGGTGCATGTCGATTCGACCAGCAAGGAAGTCTGCGATACCCTGCTCGTTTGCAGCGTTTGCAACCTGGAAGGCAGCCTTGTACTTGCGCATAACAACTTCATTTGACTTGTACAGGTCGTAAGCCATAGCCTCGCAGGTGTTCATGTCCGTGGCTGCACCCGACAGCTCACTCATTGCAGCAAATGTTGCAAGTGTGAATGGGGCATCGTAACCTAGCTTGAGAATGTTCTCACCTAGTGGGTCAACCGAACCGTGAACGTCTTCGTAAATCTCACCAAAGAGGTCGTGGTACTGAGGGAAGTTACTTCCCTTTACGTTCCAGTGGTACCCCTGAGCAATGAACGAGAAGGCGACAACATCGGATAGAACATCAGCGAGAACTGGGACCAGTGTCGGCTCAACCTCGTGGTACATTCCATCAGCAACAACTGCATCTTCCTTTGTGCCTGTAATAGCAAGGAACTTAGCACGAGCCTCATCGGCAGCAGCAACAAGAGCCTTCTGCTCTTTCTCCTCAAGCTTGCTGAGGCGGTTAGAGAGGTCCTGAACTGGGTTCTCGCGGAGACGAGCCATAACCGAAGCGCCAGCAGCAACAAGAGCAGTAATCTGACCACCGGCAACCATGGCGCGAGCGATGGGGAATCCGGGAACGTTCACCTGGCATACAGCAACAAGCTCAAGCTTGCCCTGAATTGGTCGCCAGTCACCCGAAGGAGCCGATGCACGAAGCGCACGAATCTGCTCAGGAGTTGTACCGGGGCGAAGTGCGCCAGCAACCCAGATACCGAACGAGTCCTCACCAGCGTGGCAGTCGATAACTGCGCTAGCTGTGTCGTCGTAATGCTTGACAGCAGCTGCAGCAGATGCAGTGATGTCAGCGTGACCGCCAGCAAGCGTAATCTGACCAACTGGAATGTCAGCACCCTCAGCGGTACGGCAAACACCTGTGTGAAAGTATCCGTAGTTGCTACGGCTACGAGGTGGCTTTGTACCAGCTGGCATACCAATGTGGTCTACCTGCCACGAGGCAATGTGACCAAACACGCGTCCGTCATCTGTAACTGTCAATGGTGTGGGCTGCGTTAGTTTGGGGTTGTCAAACCAGTTCTTGGGTGGGGTTGTTGGGATGGCTCCTGCAATCATGCCAGAAGCAACAACTGCTTCAGCATCTACAGGGTCCACGTTCTCAACGTAAACTCCGTCGGAAATCATTTCTTCCTCCTGTGGGTCTTCCTCTGGCTCATCAGCCAGAATAATTTTGCATTCTTGGAAAGCGGGCTTAGGTACAATTGTAACCGCCATAACACGAGCGTTACTGATTACAATTTTTTGTTTCTCAATTTTTTTGTCATCTTCTGGGTCTTCCGAAGCAGCAACTTCTTCAACTTCCTCAGTTGCTTCGAACTTGTCCATGTCAGCTGAGACTCCACGGAGGAAACCTTCGCGTACAAGACGCTCTGCTTCTTTACCGTATGCACCGGTATCGAATACACCATAAGCGTTTCCAATACCGTTTTCAGTGCGCTCCATGCCATCAATTCGACCGACAACTACAGAACCATCGTGTCCTGCACCTGTCTGAATCTGCCAGAGGAGTGGAAGTGGTAGGTCGCGAATCTCGATAGCACCCTTCTTGAAACGTCGTCCGTCTCCAGACTCCATATCCTCAGGGATAACAAGCGGGATAACAAAGCGTGCACCAGAGAATGTGTCCGGCTCAGGTGTAGTTGCACCAGCAATAAGAGCAAACTTAGCTGCAGCATCAGCCTTTCGGGCCTTGAGAATAGCCATCTCAATTACAGACTCTTCGGGGCGAAGAACCATGCCGTCAATAGAGAAGTTCTCCTGGTTACGGCGGTCCCCAGGCCACATGCCATTCATCTCCTTGTGACGGAGAGCACAATACCCCTGAGCGCGAGTACCAAGGTACTTCTTCAGGTTGCGGACACATCGAGTCCAGTCTCCACCAGTCCCCCAGCGAATCTTGGCACCACCCTTGCCAACTGTCCAGTAGCGACGTAGTTTTTCAGCGTTGCCACGGTTACGGTCAAGACCACCAGCAGCAATAAGTGAGAACTCTTCATAGTTGAGCTGCTCTGGGTCAGACATAATGAGAAGAATTTCCTCGTCTGGCTCCCAGGTGTCGTCGTACTCACTGTCTTGGTCAGTGAGAATAGTCTCTAGAGGAATGTGCATATCCTCAGGCTCAACAGTAGTAATTGGCATTTCACTGCTTGGGTCTTCGTACCCTAGAGAAGTAGCACCTGCTCTATCCATCTTGGCGTGAGTTGCGGTGTAGTAGCCGAGAGCTTCCTTGTGGCGAAGCTGGCAGTAACCCTTAGAGCGAACACCCATGTGCTTAGCCAAGAACCGTACACAACGCTTCCAGTCTCCGCCAACTCCCCACTTAATCTTTGCGGCACCCTTACCCTTGGTCCAGTAAAGACGAAGCTTCTCAGCATTGCCACGGTTGCGGTTTAGGCCGCCAGCAGCAACTAGTGCAGAAACATCATTACCAAAGAGAACGGTAAGAGCTAGAGATGCAGTAACTCCAACCCCCTGCGTTTCGTCAACCTGAGTGAGAACATCGTTCAATGTCTCGGTGTCAAGAGGAATAACAGGAGGAGGTGTAGCCGAGTTCAAGTCAGCCATAGTCTTGGGGTCGCGAACCCATTTACCCTGCTTACGGGTGTAGACCATAGGAGCGTTGGATGTCGAACTGGCGGGAACAAGGCTAACAAGCGAAAGAACAGCACGTGTGTCTTCTGGGTCAACAACAGCCATGTAAACAGGCTGAACATCAGAAGTTTCAGGTGTAAGAAGTGTCTCAGCAGCCGAAGCATTAAGAGGCTGGTACCAGAGCTGGTTAGGGTAATAACCGCCAGAGTCTTTTTTGTTGAGCCACTTGTTTAGGAGTGGGTGGTCGTAAGCGTCCATCATGACCTCTTTGCCAGTACGGTCTTTCATGTACTGACCCATAGGTCCGGTGCTCTTACTATTGCGACCCTGGACAGGCACGGCATTAGGAGTGCTAATAGGACTATACTGGTCGCGCTGGGACTGAACATATGCAGGCCAGTCATTAACAAGCATTCTCAGGTCCTGAGATGTCATCGCAGGCAATGTGCCAGGCAACTGAGCCTGAGCGCGATTAGCAGGAGTGCGCGGCTCACCAAGAATTCCCGACAAATCGAGTGGCTCTTGGTTGACAGGAGTAGTTGCGGTAGGGACATTACCGCCAAGAGGTTCGATTGTTTTACCGGGAACTTCAACGGTGTTACCGTTGTCCAGCTTAACAGTTACTGTTCCATTGGCTTTGTTAGTTCCAGTGACTGTTCCGATACCGTTTTTGGGGTCACCCGCAACCATAACTCGTCCACCAGCTTTGGCGAACTTACCTGTTTTATCGCGAACCTGCTGAGCAGCATTCTTTGAACGCTCTTCTTCACTGTAGATGCCGTCTTCAGGGTTAATCTCAGCAGCAGCAACAATGGCGCGGTCTAGTAGTTCCCAGTCAATTTCATCTAGGGCACTCTTAGCCATCTCAGCTTCGTGAGAGTCAATGTCCTCGATAGTGACATACATCTTTGGGTTAGCAAATAGTTTTGCAGCAATAACGATAGCCGACTCAGGGTCAATCTCAATGTGAGACTTCTCACAGTGGTCTTCCATGTCATCTAGTTCATTGTCGTAATCCCAGATGTTACCGTCGCGGACACCGAGGTCATCCCAACGCCCGTCATCCCACACAGCACAGGAGCCGTCTTGGTCCATCTTATAGAGACGGTCCATACCCGAGCCGTCCAAACGAACGCGGGTAATAAACTCTGGGCCGTCAGTTGTCTCATCTAGTTCAAAGTAAGCTAGTTCTGGACCGGTCTCAGCCATCTCCTGGAGCCCATATCCGTCAGCACGAAGGGCTTTCTTATCCTCGCGCTCAACAATAGCCGAAGCCCAACGCCATGCAGCGTCTCCACCCCAAAGAGCCCAAGCGATACGACCGTTCGAGGGGAATCCGTCTTCTCCAGGAGACCAGCCCTTACCCTTTTTGTCCACCTCGTGGCGAGCAAAGTATTTGGAGATGTGGCGGACCTTTTCGATGCCAATCTGTCCACCCTTAGCAAGGGTACGAGCAGTGTTGAGACCTACGTCAGTTCCACCACGCTTCTCCTCTTTGCGCCATTCAAGAGCCTTCTTAGCTTCTGACTGAGCAGCCTTGGGAATTGTGTATTTACTGCTCTCACCAGCAGCAGTGATTGCCATTGTCGAGAGAGAAAGATTGGCTAGTTCAGCAGCACTAGAGTTTAGTTCTCCGGGAACCCACTTACGTGAGGACTCCAAAACAGAAGAAGAACCAGACGCTACAATAACGCTGGTCTCAGAGTCGATAACTACACCCCATGAGCCATTTGTAAATAGCAGGAGTGAGTCAGAGCTTCCGATAAAATTAGCCATTATGACTCTCTTACTTGACTGGTTGTAGGTACTTCTCGACCTGGGTTAGCGTAATTTCTTGGTCATCAAACATATCCATGAACTCTTGAGCAGTCTCTGGAACTACGTCATAAGCAACGGAGTCATCAAAAGACTGGTCTGCTGGCGACAATGCCAACCAACTCTCGTTAATTCTCATGTATGCACCAGACTGATTGATGTACATGACACCAAAAACAGTTTCGTCATCTGGGCTCTTAAAAGCAATGAGACGCTCATTCTGTTCTTCTAGATATGGCATGGGTGCGGATTCCTCGGATTCAAATAGTAAGTAAGGTAGAGCCTGGCCTGGAATGGACATCTTGTAAGTAGAAATCCAGTCTCCATCCATATCCTCTAGTGGTCTAATAACATAGTCCCCACCATCAGCAGTGGAAAATAGTACATAACCATAAGCGTATGGTTCTATACTACCTTGTTTTACAGGAAGTGACTCCATTGAACCATCAGCATACACTGTCACAACCTCATCAGAATTGTTGAGGTACGCATACTTAATAGCGGTAGGCTCGCTGACCTCATCAACTTGCTGGATGACACCCACTCCGGGGAACAAAAGTTCTTTAACATTCTCAAGCATAACTACTCCGCACTATCGCTACCAAGAGGAATCTCTTTGGCAGTCTTTCTAATGTAATCAAGAGCAAGAGCAATAGCAGAGTCGGCAATCTCAATCTCATTGCCGTCTTGAATTTTCTCAAACTCAGGGTCGGTGTCATCTTTAAAGCGGTCTGTATACATTTTGTTGTCTTCCATAACGTACACACCGTCTTCTACGGTTACACCCTGGAGGTCGCCATACTGAATGTTTGCTTGGTAAGTTGCCATAATTAAATCTCATTCTCCGAGTACTCATACTCAGCGGTGCTGAAGTCAACGCCCGGGACGTTTTTCATAAGCTTGCGTGTTTTAGCCTGCTCAGCTTGTGAGCTATTAATAAATCTTGCCTCAACCATCATCTCTTCAGTGACTTCTACAGAACCACTAGTGTCTTCAGTAACTGTGAATAGGCTATTCTCGTCTTCGATGTTCTCTCTAATACGTACTGCGCCGTTATCAAATGCAATGGCATACTCACCAATGGCTACACCGTAGTAAGTGTCATCGCCAGCGGTCATCTTAATTGTGCTCTGCTCCATGATTACTCTCCAATTCCCAACGCCGGGTTTCGTCTAATAAGCTCATCTACAGCTCGCTCTTCGCCGTTGCCAGCCATTCTAAAAAGAATGTCGTCAGGGAGGTTTTCTAATGTGTCGAGAGTTTTCTCTCCAGACTCATCATCCTCAAAGTCGTCAATAATATGAATATCCATTAAACAAGTCCCATTTCTCTTAAGAAGTTAAATACTACAGCACCTATCTCTGTTTCAGTTGCTCCATAGAATCTTTCAGAAATCATTTGAGCAAATGCTTCAGCGAAGACTTCCAAATTTCGGAGATTAGCGTTAGATACTCCTCTTTCTGGGACTGTATCTCCATATTTATTAGCATACTCGCTGATAGAACCCCAAAGCTCAGGGGCCACTCGCATAATATATTCTCTAAATTCTGTACTCAAGAATGACATACTTCTGTCTTCTGGCGCAATACCAGCTCGCTCCCCCTGCTCACCCAAGTAGCTGAAGTCGAGCAGATGACCATACTCGTGAGCAATCACGTAATCAATAATCTGTCCAGAAGACTGAAGTTCCGCAGCAGCTGGTGCCATCTTGCTAGTACGGGCTTGAGACATATTTCTGATTTTATCCATGTTAATGTACATGACCGTAGTGTTTTCACCAACGGAGAAGTTAGCCACATGAGCGCCCAGATTACCTTTAGAAGAGTCATCTCCAATAAGTCGGAAAGTTCTCCTCCTATTATCACTTACTGGGAACGTAGACGTAAGTCTATTAATCGCAGCAACAGCGTCGTCAGCCTCAAGAGAGTCAATCTCTGATTTTTGAATTTCTAGAGTGTTTAATCCGCTGGTGTAGATATACGAATCTTTAAATTGCGCCTCGTACCCACTCTTCCAATTATCCCAAGCCCTTTTTACTGCGTCTTCACTATAGGGTTCAAGACCTCTAGCCTCCGCGTCGAGCTTAGCTCTTCTAACAGCAATAGATGCCGCTATAGCAGCTTGGTTTTCCGCATACTCTTTAGTGCCAACATACTGCCAGCCATCAAACTCAATCGGAGCCTCCTCGGGTGAAGCCCCCGAAGGGGTCCCACCCGGAGTTTCATCAGCGTCACGTAGAGCATTAATCTCGTCAGCAATCTCCTGACCAGTCTGACCATACTCTCCGACGTTACCGCCACCGAGAGGCTTGATGCCCATCCAGTCAGTTCCGTACATCAAATCGTGAGCAAAGTTAGGAAGATTTGGGTCTTCACTTTCAATGCTTGCAATTTCTTGCGGAGTTGGGAAGTTGGGGTCGTCCATGTCCAAATCGTTTAGACGGTCCAGAAGGTCCTGCATCTTGTCAGCATCACGAAGTCGACCATCGTTTCTGGCAACTTCAATGAAATCGACTAGCTGCTCGCGAACGCCACCAAGAACGTTGCTCTTACTGCTTCGCTCTGTATCCCACTGGTAACCAGCCTTAGCCCAGACATAACTTCCATCCCATGAAGCAGTCAGTCTAATAGCGTCAATGCCCAGCTTCTTATAGAGTTCTTCAGAAGCTGCAGAGAACGCAGTGCTGAATCCCTTGCCTCGGTTCTCTTCATTAATCTCCATAAGTCGGTGAAGAATTGAAGCTTTACCGTCCTTGTCAATGAAAAGAGTTCTTTCAGCAGTACCGACGTTGTCACCCTGGTCGTTCAAGATGTCACCATCGAAGAAGAGCTTTGCTCCACCTTCAGACTGACTGAATCTAGGTGCAAAGTTCATCAACGTCAGGTCGCCGTAGCGCTTGTCCCCGCCACCGTAAAGTGTGTGGAAGAACATAGAACCAAGTGCGTAACCATCTTTGTTGGCAACAGCCTGAGCAAAGTTAGCAGCAGTAGGCTCAACTACATCAAGCTCACCGGATAGGAATTTGTTTACCTTCTCCAGCTCGTCTGCGTCAGTAACCTTCTCAAAGAAGAATCTTCCGTTGGTGCTCTCGTCTAGAGTGTCGTAGTACCCAGCCATAACATCATCTGGAACCTCATCAAAATAGGCACCAGTCTTGGCTGCGTTGTATGTGACATCCTTCCATGCGCCATCCTCGTGGACGAGCAAGACGGTGTGAGTTGGAGTGTTTAGTCTGAGGATGTCGCCATCTTCAACTTCACCGTCCGTGAAGTAGTCTCTACTAGTGATGATGTTGTCAGGGTTTGCAGCATCCTTCAGCTTCTTCAGTTCCTCGTAGTTTCCACGGAGAAGCTCATTAAGCTGTTCAGATGTGTCATCATCCCCGCTACGTAGAGGGTCGATTCCCGAATCAATGTCAGGACCACCGTCTGAGTTTGGTGGAACTGTCTTGCCATAAACTTTAACAATCCAAGTGTTCAAGTCAATGTCACCAACAAATCGAGCGCTGAAACCATTAGAGTTCAGTTCTTTGGCAAGTTCAACTGCCAGACTTTCGAGTTCGCTGTCCTCTTCATCGCTCATGAAGTTGACTTCTAGCTCTCCACGGTTGCCATAACCCTGCTCTAGGGTGATGCTACGAGAACCCTCATACTCACTTGGCCTATCAACGTATGTGTCAACAATTCGTTGGATTTCCATTTGAACATCAATATCATCGGCAGGAACAAACTTGTTAGCATTAGATGAATTGGTAGGCGGTGTGTACTTCTTGATAGAGCCATCTTCTGTCTTGTAATCTTCAGGCTTCTTTTCCTGACGGTTCTTCGGACGAGGGTCAATGGAACTGTCTAGATACCTAACACCAGACCAACCACTCGAGAAAATAAGAGAGCCAAGCTCGTTACCTTCAGAGTCAACCATGTAACCGAGGTCAATTGGGTCAGGGAAGTTCTCGTCCATGTATGGAAGAGTCATTCTCTGAATCATGTCGTCAAGCATGTCGATATCAACCTGAGGCTTGCCCTGTTCGGCGTACCTTCTACGTAGGCTTTGAAGACCTGAACGGGCCATGTCGGCATCAGCTTCATACTTCCACGTGTAGTTCATCTTCGCCCAAACAACACGTCCATCGGAAGCTGTACCAATGTTAATTCTCTTCATACCCATTGACTTATATAGTCCGTCAGATACAAGTTTGAACTGCTTAGCAAAGCCAGAACGTTTAGCAGATGCTGCATCAATAAACAAGGTCGAGTGGTACGCAGTGGGAATAGCACCAGTCACTTCAAAAGCTCTAGAAGTCGAACCAACATCGTACCCGTTCTCATCCTGAACTTTAGCTTTGTATTCAAAGTATCCCGGGCGAGCTGAGGTAACTCTAATATCAGCTAGGCGGTGGCGAGTACCAAAGATTCGGTTTCCAATAGAGTTATATAGCATCTCCTGGATGGCACCTGAATCACGTCTCTCCAAAGCATCTTTAAGCTCTTCAATGGAGAGGGAGCTAATGCCATCCTCTTCCTTGAAGGGACCTCTTCTGAGCTCTGAGTATGGGCGGTCTAGAGAACCCATAGTAGCCTGTCTGGATGCACGACTATTACGAGATGATGCAGAAGCTCTTTGAGAGTTAGCCAGAGGGCTATTAAGAATTCGAGCAATGCTATCTGTATCCCCAAGGTCCCACCCACGAGCCAGAGCAGCGCGACGAACACGCTCAAGGTTGTTACGTGTAGTTGGGTCTGGGCTTCCAGCATTGAGAGCAATATCAATCGCAATGATTGTGTCCTCAATGGATGTCTCACCAAGCATTGTCCCGTCTGGGGTGCGTCGACCCTGGAGACCAATGATTTCACGAAGGATGCTAACAACATCAGAACCAGTCATATCAAGCTGTTCTGGGTCAGGAGCATTCATAATCTGAAGAGCCATGCTGCGCGTATCTTCAGGCAATCTACTTGTGTCAATAGTACGCATAGCAGCAGCGATTGTGTCTCTCTGCTGGCTAGTAACTGGAGCTTCTAGCTCGTAGTTTTCAGAATCCCCGGGGGCTGTTGTTTGAACGTTCTCACGATAAACAGCTGCGATTGGGTCCATACCATCGGGGAACACAGTCTGACTCACATCAGCTGAACCAAGGTCTCTAGGGAGAACTGTCGTAACCTTGAGGCCACCGTTTTCGTCTACCTCAATGCCAACAACCTCAGCAAGTCTGACACCCTTAGTGTCTGGGTCAGTCTGGACGAGGAAATCACCAACCTGAACTTCAGACATAGCAATGTCATGACGGTCTAGATTGTCAGAAATAACCTTAGCTCTAGATGCCTGAACTTTGTAGTCAACCCCGTCAACTCTAACTTTAGGGCTAGATAAAGATGTGTACTCAGACATGAATGGAGCAATGTTGTCCAGTCTGTTCTGAGACGCATATCTATTGAATGCACGTGTTGTTGGTCGTGGCATTGGAAGTGAGATTGCGTTAGGGCCAGTACGCTCAAGTCCTGTAGTTCCGCCAGCCGTCTGAAGAATCTTCAAGTTGTTAGCAGAAACAACTCTAACTTCACTGCCAGGAATGACGTTCCCATTCTCATCAATTAGGTCGATGTGAACGTAGTCAGTGTAGGTGTACTTCTCTCCGGTGCTTCCAGTAGAAGTAAACTCAAACAGACGCTGTCTGACAATGGCTCTAACACCCTTGCCGTCCTCGTCTGTCAGGGTTCCACCCATATTCTTGTTACCGCGCTGGTCAGCTCCACCAACGTATTCAACGATGTCACCATCCATAATAGGAGTCTCGCTGGCATCGTGCCACAGCGTGTATCGCTGAATCTGACTACGCTCGTGGATTCCTCTGTTAATCTCATCAACTAGGGTATTGACCTGGTCTTGAGAGAATCCAAGAGAACCCTGGATGTAGAGAAGTACAGCATTATCTCCTCTAGCGCCCTCGTCATTTGCTGAACGCTGAGACAACATGAGATTGAATACTTCTTGCAAAGTCTCTCTGTTTAGCTCTGGCCTATCGAGAGCTGCGCGAATACGCTCAACTGCTTCTCTAGTTAGAAGCTGGTCCTTCTGGTGTACAGGGAGACCATCTTCACCAATAGCATCAGTTTTGATTCGGAATCCGTAATCTCTATTCATACGCTGCTCATTGCTGAACCACGTGTGGATATCTCCTCGACGGTCAGTGTTCTCGTCTGGAGTGATACCCATCTTTGCTAGCTGCTTGTTTGCCTGCTTAGCAACAGCTCGTGCAGACTGACGCATCTCTCCAACTCGTGCAGAGCGATATCTCTTTGTCTCATCTGGCTCAGCAAGGTTCGTCTGACGGAGGACCGGATAGAAAGTGTTGTCATCTGTTTCAGTAATGAATAGTTCATACTTAAACATGTGTCCGTTCTTATCAGAACGCGTCACATCAGCAAGCTTTAGGTCACCGTTAGGCATAACTTCAGCGTTGGGGTAGCGCTTCTTTAGGGCTTCCATGATAAATCGTGGGTCAACGATATCACCCTGGCTAGAATCCCAATCAAAACCAGCAAGAGCAGAATCATCTAGTTGGTAGACAAGACGAAGACCGAGGGCCTGCTCGCGGACAATACGTCCCTTGAGACCACGGATGTGCTCTTGGAGTTCAAGAATTTTCTTTCGGTTCCCAGGCTGCGTAGCGTACATGAGCGCAAGGTCACGATTAAGATTACGCAACGAACGATGCATGTTAGCAAAAGCTGTGATTCTGTCGATGTTCTCATCTTCAGACCACGTTCCTGGCTCAGAGGTAATCATGCCTGTCGGGCTTGGAGTACCAGTTGTTTCAGTTCTTTCAGTTGTCTGAGTAGTGTCTGCTTCAGCCAGTCTGAAACGTAGTCTAATTAGCCGAACATCAAAGTTTGTATCAACACCCATTCTCTGAAGTGTGTCTCTTGCAGCTTCGATAGGTAGAGGAACAATCTCGCCGTTGACGCTAGCTGAAATAATAGGAGAACTGTCTATAAGAGCTTGACGAAATGAGTTTAGTAGTTGTTCTTCTTGTAGTACTGTAGCAAGGTACTCCGGGTCATCCCAACCATTAGGAAGTCTGGTCTGCTCTGTGACGTTCTCATCACGTGGGCTGGTTGGGACATACGCATCTACGTTGTAGCCATCCATCCACTCAGCGTTCTCGTTAGCAACGCCAAGCTCATTGAGAGTAGTTGCAACATTCTTACGCTGAGTCTGCTTAGTGGCATCAGTCGATGTAGTAGTGCGTGCAGTACCCTGCTGACGGAGAAGACGGTCACGCATCTCACGGGCTTCACGAGTGAATGGGTCCTGTCTACGTGGAGGAGTTTCACCACGTCGGCGAGCAAGCAGGTTGTTGAGAACACGAACAGTCTCATTGGCGCGGATGCGACCATTAGCGTTTGAGTCCTGGTCAACCTGACGCTGGTAAATCTCAACCAGTCTCTGGAGTTCCTGGTCACTAGCATTTCTGTTGAATCTATATGCATCCGGACGGTACTGGCTGACATATACAGAGTTGTCAAACGAAGGGGTGTCGTTCTCAGTTCTTGTAACAAACTTTAGAGTCTTATCACGAGTAAAGTCGTTGGAACGGTAGTTCTTGCGGTCATTAGGCTTATCTGCGCGCTTCCAAACGTCGCGAGACATCTTAATGAAACGAGCTTTAACATTATTAGCAAACTTGTACTCAATAACCTGACCAATTTGAGCCTCGCGGAGAGCAGTAGCCGAAGGGCTACCATTAGCAGCCTTAGGAACATCACCCTCTAGAAGGCCATCCGAACCACGAATCTGGTCGAGCTCGTCGATGATGCGCTGCTTCTCCTGGTTTCTGGAGTTAGCAGCAGCCTCGTTACGGTCAGTCTTTGATGTGGTGTCAGTCGAGATAGCAGCTAGAGCTTCGCTCTGCTTCTCTGCACCCAGGTCGTAGTCATCGATGGTCTCGCCATCTTCGCGACTGTACTGACCCAGTGGGTGGTTGGGGTCAAACACCATGAAGACAACATCAGGCTGACCATTGTTGAATGCCGCGTATGTAGCTTCATCCCAATCCATCGCAGCGCCATCAGCCTTCTTAGGGGCAAACTCTGGGTTAAATGGTAGACGGGCCACAGCCTTGAAACCAGATGTAGCGTAAACCTTAGGTAGAACTGTGTCGAATGCGTCAAGACGTCGACCACCAAGTTCGACCATCTTGTCGACCATGCTGATAACGCCACCGCGTCCACCGTCTTCTGCGTTAGGGTGCATGAATCCTGTGACAATTTCATCGCCATTCAGGGCTACACCGCCACCACCGTCTTGGGTGATGAACATACGAACACCAGGCTGCTGGTAGTACGCGAGGGGGTGGATTGTTACAGAAGCGCCAAATTCGTTGGCTTCTGCTGCTTTGATGAGTTGGTTGCGGAAGAACTCGGCCTGGTCCTGAGGAACCTCAAATAGGTCCGGGACAGCACGGCCTTCTTCTCTACGCTGGTCAGCCGTTGCAGCTGGCTCAACGTAAGTTCCTGCAACTACATTCCCATCATTATTCCACAGTAAATCTCCTCGTCGCTCCAGGTTTGCAATTCGGGGTCCGTCTGATTCCTCATCAGAAACTGTTCCTTCGCTTCCTGTGTCAGCTTGCTCGTCTCCGGTGTCTCCGGCATCTTTTTCTCCTTCTGATTCTTGGATATCTGGTAGTGTATCACGAAGAGCCCTGAGGTTGTCAAGTGTCTCCTCGAGTTGGGCAATACGCTCTTCTGTAGCGTCGGGCGAATTTTCTAGTCTTGCCAAACGCCTTTCCGTGGAAGCAATAAGCTCGTCAGCCTCTTGCTTAGTCTTCGGACCCTCACTGGCCTTAGCTGCAGCCGCTTCCGCACGCTTTTTACTAGCGTTTAAATCATTAAAGGTATTTTGGACATCGTCTCGCTGGATTGTGAGGTCGTCAACTTCCTCTTCCAGAGCAGTGATTTCTTCTTGGTTAACTTCCTCGTCGTCGTAAAGAATCTCTATACGGTCTTTAGCTTCGTCAATACGCTCATTCAAGTCTCTGAGGTATGCATTGACCTCTTCTTCATCATTGAAGTCGAGAGAGTCGTCCGTAAGCGGGTTAATCTCCAAAGAAATGTCGAGGCCACCAGTGGACTCACGGTACTTATCAGCAACAACTTTTTTCTGCTCACCCATGCGAGCTTCAAATTCTTTTGCTTTCACACTTACAGGACTGTCTGAAGTAATTTCCTCAGTTGGTCCGAAATCAAAATTACCCATGCTTCTAACAAACATCTCGTCAGAAGACAGAACCTCACCAGTATCGTCACTAGCCCAAAGGTTGTCACCAATCTTAGTCCAGCCACCATCTGCGGTATCAATAGTAGAACCTAGAGGACTCTGGTGGAGCTCGGTATCGAGAATAGAGTCGGAAGTGGTCTCAGATACTGCAGGAATCTCAGCTACATTTGGAGTTGCAGGAGCTGCAGGAGCTTCTGGAGCAGCAGGCTTTACAGCACCTTCAGGGAGCTTCTGCTCGCGGTTGGCACCATCTGGGCGACGGCGAGGGTCAATGTGAGCAACGGGAAGTCCAACTTTGAAAGGGTACTTCTTTGCAGTCTCTCCTCTTGGGAACCCGTTTACAGTCTCAGCATCAAGAGTAGAGCCATCTTCAAATGTGTACGTGTATTTACGTACAGACATTGGCTTCTTATTTGGGTCAGAAGAAGGTACTAGCGTTGTCTCAACTTTACGGTCTGTAACGCGCTTCCACTCACCATCGATGAAGGCAACATCCCCAGCCCACATCTGACCGATTTCTTGGTTTTCGCTAATCCACGACTCGTCAGGACCCTTAGTTGAGTCAAACTCGACAGGAGGAAGGTCAGCAAGAGGTGTACCGTCAAGGGCAAGGTTTAGGTCTTCCCATGCGCTTCTACGACTACCACGCTTAGCAGGAGTTTTTGGGTTTAGTTCAGCCTCGAGGCGGTCAAGGGCAGCCTTGATGTCCTCCGGGAAAGCATCCAGGTTCTCAAGGTTATTGTTGGCAACAACAGAGCCCATGTTCTGGCCCTTGCGGATGAAATCAATCATTCCGTCATTGTCGAAGTATAGGTCGTCAAGCTTTCCAGTGAACGTGAGCCACTGGTCATTGTTCTTCACATAGCGCTCAAGGATTGGTTTCCCATCCTTCTGAGTCTGCATGTAGACAATGTCGCCATCCTTGGCGTTTCTGATGTAATCTTCTAGGCCAGCCTCGTCGAGTTCTTTACCATCAATGAAGTAGCGGGTGGGCTCGTTTGAGGGGCTCCACTCAGCAGCCATCTCTTCGGGGGTAAGTTCTTCGCCATCCTCAGTGGTTGGGAGTTCTGCCTCAACGGGTGCCTCCTCGGGGGTAGTGTCCGGAGTTGAAACTACATCAATACGGCTATCTTCATTTTCACCATTAGGGCCCTCCGACATTCGCTGCCCTGGAAGTGTAAATTTCCAGGGAACACCCTCTCCTCGTCCTTCCTTACCTACCCAAGTTCCAGACTCATCTTTAATAAGAACTGCAGGCTCACTAATAGGCTCACCGTCTCTAACCCGAGTCTCTGATACTACAGAGCCAATTGGAAGAGCATCTAGTTCTTTAGTAACCCGGACGGGCTCTTTAAAGTCAGGAAGTGTAGCCTCAGGAGTAGAGTCATCAGACTGGATGTCTAGCTCATCCTGAACAGTCTTAGTGTCCTCTGCGTTGTCAAGAAGTTCCTGCTTGATTTCATCACGACGCTTACGCATGTTACGAGCATTAGCGTCACGCTTGTTCTCAAGAGCAGCGTAGTCAGTATTAAGCTTTTCTAGTTCAGCATTGAGACTCTTAGCGTCAGACATAAGGTCCTGAAGGTTGCGGTTTAGGGCCTCCTGCTTGGGGTCCTTCTCTCCAACAACTTCAGGGTCGTTGAAGAGGGCGCGCTCAACCTTGTCTTCTGCATCCTTGATGCGCTTGTCAATCTCATCCTGCTCAAGCTCAAGGACATTGTCCTTGTTAAGGTTCTTAGCAGCCGTTACGTCTTTCTTAAGACGAGCAACAACCTTCTTGGTGTCGGCATCCAACGTGCCCTGAATGTCAATCTTGGCAGCACGAGAAAGCGCGCTAGCAGGATTGTCAAGACCCTTAGCAACCCGACGGTCACCCTGGAAAAGGTCAAAGTTTCCATTGCCGTCCGGCTTAATGGAGAACTCACCATCAGCCGACGTGTACGAGCCGTCTTCGTTCTTAGTCCAACCCTCAGGGGCATCAAGACGCTCAAGCTCATCAAAGTTTACGATAGTAGAAGAAGTAGCTGAACCCTGGTAAGGGGCTGTAGGAACAGACCCAGGAATAATAGCCTGAGCATTATTAGTCTTA
>Ga0247723_1000797_pt1 | contig 20217 bp, 21 predicted proteins | sample MSEWelMarce5H_FC_FD_189079 | JGI IMG/M metagenome (GOLD analysis project Ga0247723, IMG submission 189079) | Subsurface sediment microbial communities from gas well in West Virginia, United States - MSEEL Well Study Marcellus 5H_FC | ecosystem: Environmental > Terrestrial > Deep subsurface >... | reverse complement strand
CCTGAGCTTACAAGCTCTATCATGCCTGCTGATGGGGGTTTGAGCTGAAAGCTATTGCGAGCTCCACCAACTTTTATGTATCCAGTGGCACTACCGTTTTCTTCTATTTCTAGACCAGCTCCTGATGCAGAAGCTGCCGCTCCACCTTTATTTAACGTTATAAGTTTGTCTGCGACTTGTAGCTCACCTGTTAATAAAATCGTGTCGCTGGGTGAACTCCCCATAGAGATAGCAGATATTCCAACCCCTGTTCCAATGTTTATAGCATTGTTAGACGAGTTAACACCTAAGTTTATAGTCGTAGCTTGGGTTTGGCCTAGCGACAGAGTTCCGGCAGATACAGTGTCTAAGCCAAAACTGGAGCCACAGCTATAGCCTAAAGAGCTTGTCATGAACCCATTACTCACAACTTGGCTTGTGCCTGTCACACTAAAAGCACTTAATGCGCCTGTTGTTGTGACAGTCTGGCTACCAAAGTTAGGGCTTATTTTAGTCCCATCAATAGCTGCTGCTGCATCCACATCTGCATTTACAATTAAACTGCTGCTGATATTCCCACTAGTATCAGACTTCAACACACCAGTTGTTGTGTTTATTTTAAGTGCTCCAGTATCACTGATGCCTGCAACACGACTCCCTGCTTGGCTTTCAATGGTTAAAACATCACCTGCAAGTGCTGTCGCTCCACGCCTAAGCTGTAAAGCTCCGCCAGAAAGAGTCGTCTGTATTTCTGGAGACACGGAATTGTCATAAGCCTGTTGCAAAGTGACAGAAGCAGTTGAGCCACTAGCACCACCGCCCTGGTCTCCAAACTTACCAGCTAAATGAAAGATAGCTTGGCTAGTTATGGATAAGTCTGTTGCACCTTTAATCACAGAAATGATACACACCAAAACAGAATTGTCTGGAGAGGCCACAGGATTGATCACAAAGTTTTCGCTGGCTATGCCTGCTACCGCTGCTCCAAGAGTTGCATAGATCTGCTCACCATATTGCACATACACAGTGCCCGTGCCGAATTGATACACACGCATGTTTTGAGCTTGGTTGTTAGATCCTGATATAGCTGTAACCGTGCCAGCATTGTCATAGTTGCCCACATCGAGTGTGGTGAAGTTGGTTTGGTTAATGGTTGTCTGCGTCACCCGTTTAAACTGCAAAGGGCTTTGCGCAGAAATGGAAATCCTATGGGGATCTTTTTCTGAGTTTTTCCAGTTGTTGCCTCTATCAAATAGAATCCCAGCACTTCTAGAAAGCGTTAATGTGCCAGCAATTCCTGAGAACACAAGGCCACTAACCTTAAAAACACCAATAGCTCTTAATATGTCATTGATCTGGTTAGAAGGTGCAAGCCCAATTACAGGTGCAGATTTGATTCCTAGAATGGTTCCTGCAATTTGTGTATAGCCTGCAAGATAAAAATAATCTCTCTCTTGTGAAGTTGTTATCTCTGTGCCTGATTCATACAAGAGACCATCTTTGTCAATTGCTATATAAGTATTTGGCCTAGTATTATTAACAGGAATATTTGTAAGCCCTGTCCAGACCACAATTTTATGCTGATGAGGGGTTAAGCTATAATCTATATAAACCCCATAGCCGTCCGAAATAGAATAGCTAAGCCCACCAACGTCAATGCTACACGTTCCACCTTTAAGCACAGCTGTGCCACTAGCACTTAACATCTGCCCACTGGCTATCATCACCCAGCCTGAAGCCGTGTATTGCCAAATAGAGTTGTCGGATAAAACACTTGCCACGTCTCCTATTGTTGCCGATACAGGCAAAGTAGATGGAGAGCTATAGCTTGGTAGTGTGGCTTGAACTTGCCGAGAAGGATAAAAAGAGGTCATATGCTTTTACCTGCCTTTGCCTGTTAACCAAGCGTTTAAAGTGCCACTACCACCTGTTCTAGAATAAATAAGCCTAAGCTCTTTAAAGCTCACGTTTGTTATTTGTATATTGTTATTGCCTGTATTGAGACTAATAGCAGCAGGTGGTGCAATGTCTAGAATTGACCATGGAGACTCTCCGTTTCTCACCTCAACAATGAGTGAGCCCACTGGGCTAGAGCCCGCAGACCAGTCATAAACAATGCTGATGTCATCAACGTTAGAAATGTCCACAGCAGTTGTTGTTATATCTGCTGCCATAGTTTGGTTATCTATAATATGGAATGGCTGTATAAAACGTCTAGTTTGACTCATTTAAACACGTCCTTTGAACTTTAATTTAATATTTAGTAGCAATCATTTGGGCTATGCCTTGCAATGCCCCCCCAGAATAAATAATAGGATATTGAGCTACTATATAAATAGTTTGGCTTGCAGAAAGTGTGACATAACGCTTTAACTCACATCTCCAAATTTGTGCGTTTGCATTGCCCGATGAGTTGATGTTTGTCAAAGGAACATTGTCTATAAGAGAAACACTTAAATCTATATTATTAGCTGTATCAAAACCTGTTGTTAAGCTAATAGCTGCTTTCCATAGTCCAGTCCCAGTCGTTAACGCTGCTGGGGACGCTCCAAAATAAAAACTCATACTAGCATCTATACAATACATTCCTGCTTCAAAAACCTTACTGTGTATCACAGTAGCAGCTATTGTTGGCATTGATACTAAACCCGAATAGCTGACATCTACGATGGGCCAAACTGAAGGGAAAACCAGATCTGCCATACTACCACCCCTTAGCTATGACAACGCCAGTGACAGATCCAGTTCCTGATGTTCTTGCGTACGATAAGCGTATCTTTTCCCAAGGCAGTATAGTGAGCGTAAGCATAATGCTTCCCGATGCTCCTGCCAAAGCTTGGCTTTGACCTGTTATAGCAATCCATGAGCTGCTTCCATTTTTAGCTTCAAGAGTCAGAGTGCCCGTAGGTGTTCCCGTCCAATCAATAGCAATAGAGGCATAAATAAGCCGTGTCACATCCAACTCACTGCTATTGACGCTTGCTCCTAAGCTCACAGCGTCCAATAAATTGTATGGGCCAATAATCTTTGCGCTCATTGTAATTCCTTTGCCAGAGTTGTATTTAAGTTTACTTCAGGCGCAAAACAAATTCTTGTTCATAAAAAACATTTTAAAAACCCTTGGATATGTCTTAATCTTATAGATACCCAATACTGAGAACAGTCGCACTTCTGTGCAATCTGTTTTTGATTCATACCTGTGAGTCTAAAAAACAAAATTTGTTTATCCGTATTTTTAAAAGGTAAGCTTTCTATAAAATTGTCTATTTCATTGTCATACTTAAACTTCCAAATAAAAGGGTCTTCTTGGTATTTGAAAAGTCCAAAATCATAATCATAAATTAGTTTAGGCTTTTTATTCTTTATCCTTTCATCTCCCATAGCTTTGCGCACCTCATCCAAAACCGAACCCTTAATCCTATATGAAGCGTATTTTTTAAAAGGTATACCTTTTGTTTCATCAAATGCTTTCAATGCTTTAACGTACCCTTCCATAGCTGCGCCAATGAGATTTTCTTTGTCAAAAACAGAAATTCTAAGGACTGGTTTCAAGTTGTGGTCTGCGATCACCGCTGACACAAGCTTATGAATCCATTGAATATCTTCTTGAGTAGTCATGATTTTTTGTTTTCTAAATTTTGTTTATGTTTTAAATTTTCAATGTACTCTAATAAAATTTCAATTTTATTTTTTTCATATTCTTTTAAATAATTTACTTTTTCTTCTTTACTCAGGCTTCTATATTCGTTGATTCTTTGCCCATTCCCAAATTCATCGGGCCACTCATAAATAAAATAATCATCGTCAATATCTTCAGTGCCATCCTTCATTGTCACCACTTTCCATGTATCTATCCAATAGACTCGATTTTTGTTGCACCGCTTTTATGTGGGCATCTAACAATCTGCGCTCTTGTTCTTTAATAGGATCCATTATAACTTCAGGAGACCATAAGTAACTTGTTGATTCTCTTATGCTATAAAGCATAGCGTCTAAAATGTGGTTATCGCATGCAGGGTGCTCATGCTTCCTGTCTGAATCGAGCCACACTAAGTTTTTTATTTCTTCTATCAATTCAGGGTTTTCTTCTTTTGCAATTTGGATGTGGCCTTGAATGAGCATGCCATTCACATGGTCAATGAATAATCTTTTTTCTGTCTTCTTTGCAGGAATGACTGAAACCATATAACGCCTACGCCATTCTTCGGCGATGGACTTTCCTAGACCACCCTCGTCAACAACAGTTTTGATTATTTTATTCTCATATTTGTCATGATAGGATTGAATAACTTTGATTATATCGGATGGAATAAGCCCACTAGCTTTATAACTTTCCAGAATATAGATCCGTTCATTGTGAGGCCCCCAACCAACAATACAAAAAGCTGTTGCATCAACAAAACCCAAGTCCACTCCGAGAATATAAGCATCACATATAGGACGCTCACCCATTTGGCTACAGGATATAAGGTTCTTATCAGCAGTAAACTTATATACAAGTGCGTCATTGTCGGCCACCCATTCTCCCAAATAGTTGCGTTTATAAGCAGGTGTATCCACAACTTGGGGGCTAGATGCCACCATTCTGTTTACCTGCTCTTGTATCAGATCTTTAACAACAGCATTCTCTGTCCATGACCAGTGATAAGTCGCCCACTGACTTTCCAGCTCTCTACCATGGGCTACATCATAAAAAAACCCACTGGCAATCATGCCGGGGGTTCCTATCATGCGGATCTTACCTTTGCGCTCCGCTACGGTTATCATCAGGACTTCGTAAATGAGTGGCTTGATGTGCTCTGGAAAGCTCTGCGCCTCGTCAATGACCACTAAGTCATAAGCCACGCCTAACATCTTTTGAATGCCACGGATACTATCACCCACACCCGTCAAGACTATTTGAGACTTATTTTTAAAGACAAACCTCAATTCGGCTTTATAGAATTCATAATCGACATCGAAACGTTTGAGTAGACGCTCAATGTTAGGAACCATAATATTCTTGGCTGTGAGTCTTGTTAAGCCTATATAGAGGCATTCGCTATTAGGCGTGTCTAGGGCCTTTGTCAGTAGGCCCACTGCACAGGCATGAGACTTGCCAGCCCTACGGGTGCAGCAGGCTAAGGCTAGCTCACTGCTGTCATAAATAAACTCTGATTGGCTTTGGAATAGACTGGCCTTGAGAAGCACCGCAGGGTTTTTCCCTTTAAGCAGATGCTTATGTCTGCGGTAGTATTCGAGTAAGACTTTCTTTTCAAAGTCTGTGAGCTTAGCCTTGTCCACAATTCCACAGCACTGCACTAATGTTAGAGAATCCAATTTCTAAATACCTGCCATAGCCCTTATCTTTTGAAGTCACAATAACATTGCCGTCACATTTCTCTAACTCAAAACCATCGTCAAACCTAAAAAATGTACGCATAGTGCCTGCATATTGAACAGCTTGGGCTAAATAAATTGCCTCGATAAAACGCTTTGATTCAGGTGATGATTCAGTCACTTGAGTCGCTTCAGTCACTTGAGTCACTTCAGTCTTTTGGACGGTCAAGACAGGTTTTGTAGCCATAGGATTGCATAACTCCAAAAAGAAAATAGGGGTGGTGCTTTAAATGCCACAGAAAGCTTGGAAGCTTCAAATCAGATTCCATAGACACAAATTTTATGTTTTTCCCTAAGCACAAATTACAAGCCAGTCCATTCTTGCGGTACTCGTATTTAGTGTAGGTGTAATGCAGAACACTTTCACACACGTCATAGACTGCGTAAGACAATAGACTTGTATCATCTTCTTTGAGTCTCACAACTCTGACTTGAGTGCTAGGGTAGGCCAGTACAGCAGCCATTAACTCATAGTGGAAACGTTTAAACTCACGGACTGATAAAAGGCTTCCTATCCGGGAATGCCGAAAAGAGTTTGACCACGTTGCACAAATGAATGGGATGTCTTTTTGAGAATAGTTGTCTATATAAACAAAGGGTAAAACTGTTGAGTCTATTTTATACACAGTCACAACAAAAGCCCCACACTTCTAAGTTTGCCAGTAGCCAATTCTAAAGCAGCGTCCAAGTCATCGTCATTAAATTGACTAAGAGTATCTGCTGTGACCAAATCTCGACTAGCTTTTGCATAGTTGGAAACTTGACTCGAAAGTGCCATAAGTTTGGCATAGGATCGGTGGCTCAAAGGCCCATCTTTAGCTTCTGTCTGCATATGCCGCATTTCGCTATGAAGGATTGCGCCTAGCCCCATCAATAGACTTTCAGCCAGTTGTATGTTTTTAAACTTTGTATTGATTTTAGATTGCATAAACTCCTCTGCGGTTTCTTTTGGAGATTTCAATTTCATGGCTATAGACAATTTACCACAGCAAAAACAGGAGCAGCCACTAAGCATTGCCAGGAAGGCTGAATATGCTTACCAGCTAGGGCCTAAAGAGCTTGCAGCCTTTTGGCTCAAACTAAAAGGCTATGACACTTATGTTCACTCTGAAAAAGACTTTCATGGTGACAAAGTGTATCACTACTACCAAAGCGAGCTAGTGCCCTACGATTATGCGCAGGAAGAGTTCCTACACTTTGCAGAAAGCATGGCTGTAAAAGGCTATCCGAAATATAAAAGGAAGTTTCTACTAGGGGGTTGGGACTTAGCTATAAATGCTATAGGCAATGAGAAATGGTTAGCAAAGCTCACGGTTCAAAGTCAAACTTGATTGCCAATAAATTTCCAAGACCAAAAACGAACATTGTTTCTTTGTCTTATGGTTCTGCTTTCTTTGGCAGATGAAGATCTAGGTGTTTTAAAATCGGTAGACAATAAAATCCAATTAGGATCATTTTTTAATTGATTATATCTTGGATAGCTACTATTTTTTTCTCTTATATCATAACCTTTTGAAGCCATATCAAGACACGCTTTATTGACAAATTCTTTAGCAAGTCCTAATCCACAATAATCAGGCAAAATGACTATACGATTGGAATGCAATATATTTCGTCTACCAAATACATAATTAGCAAAACACATAAATCCTATTGGAGTGTATTTATGGAATAGCCCATAATAAAACTTTTTTCCTCCTGGCAGATTTTGACTTAAATAGTGATAACGGCTAAAATTTTTCCAATATTTTCCGTTTTGTAATTCTCTAATGGTAAAGTTGAGTTGTTCTTTTCTGTCATGACTTCGCCCCCTCCGACATTCAAATTCATCTGTATTGGTATCAATAACCCAGTCTGGCTGAAGCCAATCAATAACGTCATGGTGGCATGAAAGAAGGACAATTTTTTTATTCATTTTTCTAGCGAATTTTTGAATGCTATGAGACATGACTTTTGCCACCGTTCTATCAACTACGCTCGTCCACTCATCTATAACAACAACGTCATCACCAGCAAAAGCACATTGTAAAGCGACTTCTGCTCGAAAACGTTGCCCATTAGACAATGTATAAGCTGGACGTATCCAACAAGGAACAGAAGTCAGGCCTATAAAACTTAATTGTTTTTGACAGTCTTCATACGAATAATGTTTAGGAAATTGGTCTATAATAGATTTATTTAAATTTAAAATTGGTTGTTCTTTGAAATAACCTTTGAAACATTCTCTAGCTAGAGTCGTTTTCCCACTCCCACTATTCCCAGCTATTAACCCTATATGATAAGGGGAGTCTATATCTGCACGAATTATTTTTTTAAATTCAGACTTTTTATGTATATCTATATCTTGGCTATTAGCTGCTTTGATACATAAAAAACTTTTTTGAATTTCAGAATTTAAATTAACTATAAAATCTTGCATGAAATTCCTCTTGATGTCATTTCTTCAAATAATTCTTGCTGTTCTGATTCTGCAATTATGATCATTTCAAATTTTTGCTCATAATCAATACCTTTCCTATCTTCATTATCCTCTTTGGGTAAATTTGGTTTAAACTCACTATCATTATTTATTGTATTAAAATCAAAGCCTTCAAAGCCAATCACGTCTAGATCAAAATCCTCTAGCTTCAATTCATCTAGCTCTAGCTTCAACAAATCCTCGTCCCAGCCTGCATCCAAAGCCAGCTTATTGTCTGCAAGCGTGTAAGCACGCCTTTGCGTATCTGTCAGGTGGTTATAGAAGACAACGGGAACTGTTTCTAGCCCTAGCTCACGTGCTGCTAGTAGCCTTCCATGGCCTGCAATAATTTCTTTACTTGCACTATCCACAAGGATTGGATTCAGGAATCCAAATTCTTGGATGCTTTCTGCAATTCTCTTAACCTGCTCACCGCTATGAGTTCTTGCATTGCGAGCATACATATGGAGTTGTTCAATGGGTGTCTGCTTAATTTCATGCTTAATCTTTTGTTTCATATATTAGGCTAATGCTCCACGCTTAGGGCTTTGACCAGCTCCCATACTACCAATGCCCTTGAGCTTTGGCATAGCACCACCACCTTGTTGTGGGCCATTCATATCAAGGTTTAATCCGCCCGTGGCCTGATCTTTCTGCTCTTCACTGAAAGCTATAGCCCATAAATCCATAGATCTCTTAGCCCGACTGGCAATATTTTCTGTCCCTATTATTTGGGCAATAATGGCTTTGTTCTTTAAGTGAGGTTCATTTTTTATTGTGCCTTTAATTTCTTCTTTTAAAGCTTCATAAAGAGCAGGATACACAGCTTGTAGTGTCTCCAATCCCTCACGGCTAACGTGGCCTTTACCTATGTCCTCTATAACTTTAATAGGGTTTGTTGCAGCTTCTACCGTGCGTCCAAAAGAAACCAGCTGCTGCTTAGTGGGCTGCTTCTCAAAGCCCACACTGTCTGTCCTTTGTGGTGGCATCTTAGAGTTGAGATAGCCTTCCACTAATTGACGTTGTGTCATGAGGCTGGCCTTGAGAACGGGGTCTCCCACATTGTCAAAAGAGGCAGGGCTGGCAAGCATCTCTTTAGTCTTTTGTAAATCTTGGGGGGTGTAAACAGAGCTAGGTGTAACGGATGGGCTACGCTCACGGTTTAAAAGCCCACTAGTGGCACGGTTAATGACCTTAGAGGTGTCTAGGGCAGACTGCTGGCTTTGGGCCTCTAAGTCACGGCTATAAGCATCAGCACGGGCTTTGTCATTGAGTGTTGAGGCCAGCCCTTGCAGGATACCCCAGCTTGCATCCTTATCAACCAACTTTCCAACTTTAAGAGCATCAGAGTAACGGTTAGCTAGGAATTTAGTTATTTGCCCAGGGTTTTCAAGAGCATGGGCTAGGAGTGCCCCCGGTGCTCCACCTATAGCAAAGCCTGCCATGCCGGGGCCAAGTGAACGCCCAGTCATCAGCTCATTGTCGAAAAGTGAGCGCACAGTTTGTCGAGCTTGTATCATCTTGGGTAGATCAGAAACCGTTTGTTCCATAGCCTCACCTGTGAGTTGTGAACCCACAGACTGGACACGGTGCTCTGCTGCCAAAAGGTCTTCTATAAGGCCAGCGTTTTTCTCGTCCCTCAAAAGAGCTTTGACGCCATTTCGTTTCAATACAAAACCAGCTCCTTCTTTTTTCACTGCTCCAGTTTCTTTAAGAGCATTGAAAGCTGAATAACGCTTAGCTATAGCCTCGTCTAGATCTGCCAATAGACCAGCCTGTGGGCCGAAAGTGTTCTCGTCCCAGACTGTCTTTTTAAGGACTGAGTTTAAACTGTCGAGCTGTTTTAAACCTAAATTGGCTTCCCTATCTCCTGTCATGGTATAGGCTTTTTGGAAGTCCCTTTGGGCTTCCGAAACGTCACGTCTAATTTCACGCAAATTCTGTAAAGCATTCTCTGGACTGTCTAGCGTCAGCCTTCTTTTCAGTGCTTCAGCCTGTGACTGTACGCTTTCCCTTTCAGCAGCAGTTAAGTTTTGAGTCAGCTTTACCTCAAGGCTGCCTAACGTTGTTTCAACTGCTCTTAACTCGTCATCAGTCATGGGAGCGAGCTTGCGTTGTATGTCGCTCAAAACTGTTTTGACTTTGGGTGATAAACTTGGATCTTTGGATAGTGCACCCATGTGGTCTAAAACAACGGTCTTAGCTTGGGCCCCCTTAATGGGATCAGTAGCCGTATCTTCAATAAGTTTATTGAGCTTACTAGAAGCCTCTATCCCTGAAGTTTCGATGTCGTTCATAAGTTTTTGAGTTGAGCTTGCCACCTGCTCTTCAAACTTTTGTGGGCTACGCAACACTTTGAGAGCTTCACTTCCGGGCTCAAAGATTTCTTTGGCTGCTGCGACTTCGCTTGCGTCAAGACCTTTGAGTTTACTAGTAACAGTCGTGAAAGCTTTGCCTGCACCACCTACAACGGGAGCTAAGGCTTTACCACCTGCTCCTAATGCACCACCCACACCACCGCCAAATATGACTCCAGTGCCCACATTGGCAACAAGACTTTCCACAACACCCTGCGGAGTAGACTGCAAGGCCTGCTGTGAAATGGTCTGGCCTACGCCCTGCAAACCACCTTCAATAGCTCCAGTGGCTGCAAGCTTAGCCCCACTGCTGGCAATAGCACCCAAGGTTCCTTTGGCTGCTAAGCTGCCCAAAGCACCGCCTGCGGTCTTTGCAACGGCTCCTGTGGCTAGCCTACTGGCTTGGCCCACTAAGCCGCCACCGGGGAGTAGCACAGCAGAACCCACTGCGCCTGTGACGCTACCCAACGTGGAAGCTATAGGGCTGGCCTCTTGGCTTGCCTTAATGCGATCGGTGATACCAAACTTGTTGCCAGACAATTCATCTAGGCCACGGGCAATAACATCACTGCCGCCAAACGTTGCACTGCTTAAAGCGCTTGAGCCAAAAGCAGTCGCAGTGCCTAGCACACCACGGGCTTCTTTGCGCAGCTCGAAAGTGCGCTTGTCTATCTCTTGACCACCAGCTTTTACAGCTTCTAAAAAGTCATTGGCATTTTTGGCCCGCCCTATAGCTCCATCGGGGTATTTAAAAAACAGCTCGTCGCCCTGTTTAAAACCCATCTGTCCAGTAGGGCTAGTCAGTTCATTTAAAGCAGATTGCTGATCTAGAGACTTATATTGACTGCCGTCCCATAAACGCACAGTTGGAACAGGTGCCTGCTGCTCTTTACTCATTCAACGGGCCTCCCTGTTCCTGTATTCCCGTGATAACTTGAAAACGGAGTCGGGGTGATTGCATTTCTGCGGCCCATAATAATGTTTTCTTGTTCTTGGAGACGCTGTAAGGACTCTTGAGGATTGTCCCAGAAGCCTTTTAAAATACCTTCAAATATCTTCATTTCTCCTTCGGTCACAGCCCCACCGGACTGTAGCCTACCAAGGTTTTCAGCAGCTCTAGTCTGTGCTCTTGTGAATTCATTGTCTTTGCCGAATTTATAGCGGGTATCTCCTTTTTTAATTGCGTTTTTCATTAGACCTAGATCCGATAGGAAGCCGTCCATGAAGCCAACCTGTTTTGCCATTTCTCCCGATAGTGGTTTATTGTCATAGCCCGTTATTCCTTTGCCACCACCGCCAGAGACTTGTTTCATTTCTGTCTGTTTAGTGACTGTGCTTCCCTTTACTTTGCTCTGTTGCTCTTTTGTGGCCTCGGCGAGTCTCATGTTTTGTGTAGCCATGGCCATATCAGCTTTTATCTTTGCCTCTTCTGGCCCAAATTTTTGTGTCAGCCCAGCTTCCAACTTGTTTTGAATTTGGCTATATGTGGCTTTTTGCAGCTGTGTACGGGCTTGACTGTCATCCATACCCAGTTGTCGCAAGCGTCCATAAGCACTGTCTTGCGCTCTAGTCTTGTCTTTTATCTTTTCGTATTCCATGCGCTGCTGTTCGATATCTCTATTAATTTGCTTATCTATTGCATCCAATGCAGCATTGCTTTTGGCACCAAAGCCTTGAGCTAGAGCACCTAAAGCTATGCCTATTCCTGCTGCTATGGAACCCCCAGTTGTGGCCCGTTTCCAGACACGGTTTTGATCAAACTCATAATTGAGCATGTCTTGAGCTGAAGCGTCTAACTGTTTTTGGGCTTCTATTTCTTTTTGTCTTTGCGCATCTCTGGCTAGCTTTTCTGCGGTTAATTGTTCTCCTTCTATACGGGCCAGCTCTTGTTTGTCTAAACCTTGTTGCTTTGTTTTTTCTGATTCCAACGCTCCCTGGCGCTCCATAGCACTTGTCATGAGCGTGTTAGCGGATTCCAGATCTTTTTTGCTTTGAGCGGTTAAGCCTTGTGTTGTGGTTTGGTTTGTATCTGTCTGTTGTCTGCTTTGAACAGGTATAAACATTGGGCCAGTTGGAGCTTGTGGCTGCGCAGTCTGGAGCGTTGGCCTTTCAATAGAAGATGCTTGCCCGGATGGAGTTGCAGACTGCTGCAATTGTTGTGATTGCTTATAAAGGTCAATGCCATTGTCTTGTTGTTGTGATTGGCCTTTGCTAAGAAAGGCAAATGGATTGCCAGACTGGTTAGCCTGCTGTGTGCTTTGAGGGCCTGCTCCAACTAAAGGTATCCCAGCAGCTTGCAACGCAGCTATGTTTTGAGGAATAGCAGCAGTAGCAGAAGCATTGGCTGCATCTATTTCTTCCATTTGGGCTGTTGTTAATTTTTGTGGAATAGGCGCAAGCATAGGTGAGGCTTGTGGAGACATTGGCATTTGGCCTTGTTGAACAATGGGTTCACCTGTAACAGGATCAATATTTAAGTTGAAGTTTGCAGGCATTTAAGCGATCCTCCCTTTAGCGGCTTCAAGTTTTTTAATCCGCTTATTAAGTTCTGCTTGGCTTGCCAAAAGGGCTCCAAAACCCCGACCAAAGTCCACTTGTTTCACACCTAGCTCATTTTCGACCACCATTTGTTTACCTAGCCGTGTCTTCTCTAAATCTTGTGCCATAATGCCCATCTGTGGTGTGGCATCTTTGCCTTCATGTTTGTATTTGTATTCATAGCTTTGAAGAGCATCCAAAAACTTGCGGCTCTCTGAGCCACTGCCTGCCATTTTATCAAGCTCACGGCTAGCTTTTGTTGTTGTGGCTTTGATGTCTTTTTTGACACGCTTATCGCTAAACATCATAGCCGTTGTGGCAAGACTCCCAAGTCCACTGAGTATGCCGCTCTTAGCTTCCCGTTGAGCAGCAGCTCTTTGAGAATCAAGTTGAGCTTGCAAGCCAAGATTTTGGTTACTCATTTGATCCATACCCATTTGGGCTTGGCCTTGCAGACCTAAACGCTGAAGTTCTGAAGCTTGATTCAGCTGTTGTGCTCTTAGCTGCTGGTCTGCTGCTGTGAGTCCAAATTGACCTTGGAGTTGTTGGTTAGCTAGAGCTGCCTGTTGTGCAAGCTGTGCTTGGCTTTGGGCAAGGCCTGCTTCGGTTCCATATTGCTGTCCTAATATTTGTGAAGCGAGTTGTTGTCTCTGGAGTTCATTTTGCCCTGCTTGTTGCATACCCTGTTGTGCAGCTTGGGACTGCATCATGGCACCGGTTTGCATGGCTTGCCGATTGGCAGCTTGGGCATTACCACGCCCACTAGCAAGGGCTGCCATTTGTGCCCGTGCACCCTGTTCTGCCAATGCTCGGTTGGTTTGTAATGCCTGCTGCCGCTCCTGCTGCTGACCTTGTGGAGATAAGAGACGGTTCAAGAGCTGTTGTTGCCCGGCTTGGCTTCCCATCATATTTTGTCGAGCTATTTGGGCTGCTTGTGCCTGCGGTGCAGCTCCTAATTGTGGAGCACTGACTTGCTTACCCTGCTGTTGCACTGCGTTTAAAAAAGCTTGTGAGTTTTTTGTTTCAGTAGGGCTAACAGTTGTGCGCTTTACATTAGTGGGGTCCATTCCTGCGATCTTGTCTCCAAATAACCCGCCAGCGATCATGCCACCCAATCCAAACATTGAGCCCTTGGCTGCACTACCCCAATCAAATGCCATAATGTGTCTCCTTTAGTTTTTAGCAGCCCTATATTGGCTGCTGAGTTTCTGTGTTCCTGTCTTAGCTCCCAGTTGGACAGTGATTGCAGAAAGTATAAAGCCTTCACCTGTTTCTAGCGGGCTATCACTTATTTTAACTTTTATTGCTTCACATTTTTGTACGCTAGGCAGCACCATAAATTGTGCAACCCCACTATAAGGGCCACCGAATAGGCCAACTCCAAAGCCTGAATCTCCAAGTGGGCCTATGGGGAACATGTTTTGAGAAGTGATTAAAAAAGATTCACTGGTAAACAAATTATAGTCATAAGACAAAGCAACGGACAGATTTGTATTTGTTATGCTTTGCCCAAGGAATAAAAACCTATATACCCTTTGGAAGCCTTGGAGACTTGACGCAAGCCAACCTGTCTCTAAGGTGCTTTTGATGTAAGAGCCACCGTCCAAAAAGTCTGATGTTTCCTGCACTATTCTACCGTCTATTAAGCAAATGGTGTGTGTGTTATTGACTAAGTTAGAGGTCAATGAAGGAAGTGAGCTGTAAGTCATCCACTGTTGGAAAAAATAGTTATAGACAAGAGTTTTGTCGTTTGTTGTGAACCGAACTTCATTTCGGTTATCTATTAAAACGCTTCCTGTGACATCCAATGTGTTGTATGCCTCGACAGGGGCACCGATATAGCTGGCCTGCATCGATCGGCTAAGCTCATAGATACCCTTACCAGACTTGAACAAAACACCGTTAGCATAAAGAACAATAGACTGTGGACTGATGCAACCCACATCGGTGGCTACTAATACAGGTGTGTCAAAGTCATCTTGAAGCCCTGTGTTTAGAGGCCCACTACCAGCTAAAGCGTAAAGTCCTGTGGGCTTAAAGATTATGAGCTTATCGTCAAGTTGTTGGCTTGCGACTACAGGTTCCCCATCGTCTGGAATGCCCAGAATAAACGTGTTGTTATAGTTTGGAGCACTGTCTGGAGTGAATAGCTTGGAATAGCCTATATATCTTCTATCTTCTAGGCCTGTAAAGACAATGCGCCCACGATAAATAGATAAATGTGTGCAGCTAGGCGGTGGATCATTGTCTAGTTCCCCACCGCTTGTATAAAGGATTGCCCGTGTTTCTATTTCAATATCACTGGCTGAAACAGGAATATTGAGCCACAGATCAATAGAATCCACGCTCTTATCATTGAACCGTGGTGAGCTTGGGGTGTAAGTGATAGTCGCAGCAGTGGCATTGCCAGCGTCACAGCGTTGCAGCAGTGTCCCATTGACAGTTGTGCGGTAGGTGTTGATAACCACATTGGATTTAGATGTGAGCCGCAAGGTTGGAATGGTGAGTTTAATCTGCTGACTTGCGGTCAGTGTTATTGTGCCTTGAGCTGCAAAGGACTCCCATTTTTTCCCATAAGCGTCTTCCCACGAATAGGTTACAGCCCAACCATACACGCCTGCGGTTGTGGTAGCACCCGTGTCTGTGGCTGATATCACGTTCTCTGGTGATAAATAGAAGCCAGCTTCAGCCAGAGTTACCCCGTCCCATTGATCAACTTGGCTTCCTGCGAGAAAAAGAGAACTGGACTTTATGGCTTGTGGGCTAACGCTCTTTGTAAACTTAAAACTTGCAATATTGCGGGTACCAAAAAGCTCACCACCTTGGCTTATAGTTCCTGACTTGGTTATAGACATCAATTCATAAGACAATGAATCATTTAAAAGGGTCAAATTGATTGAAGGAAGGCATGAGGGTATCAAAGTATAGCCAGAGGTGCCTGTGGCCCCTATTGCTCCAGCAAGGCCCCCAGATTTTGATTGCGCCATTTTTGCGACAATTCTTTTCCTCGAAGAATCATAGAGGAATGTCGTGGGCTGCAATTTGGATTCATGAGCTAGAGCTACTATGAATTGGCTGAAAAGAGCTTCACTAGCTAGACCCACAGAGCGCACGGTATCCCAAAGTGTCCACGGGCCAAGGCTAGGTTGCCAAATCAAAACCCTAGAGTTTATGGGTTGGTTGGAAACAAGCGCAGCAGAAAGTTCACAGTAAACAAAAGCGCTATCTGATGTGATTTGTCTCACAAGTGCTGTGTGGTTTTGGGTTCCAATGGATGGAATCCCCGTCCAATTCCAGTTCAAGTAAGCCCATGAGACTATGAAATTTGGGGCAACGTCACTGGCCCATATAGCAGTGATACGCCCTAACTCTGGCTGACTGTCTATTGTATTAAGATGCACAGCTCCACTGCCATTAAGGGCATTCATGACTAAAGGAGTGGGAGAGCTATCTAATAAACCTGTGCTGGTCAGATAGCCCAGAACTGTGGCAGCTCCTGTGTTGTAAAAGACCAGTGCTTTTTGAGTGAGTGGATGGAATTTTAAGTCAAAGTTAGGTGTACTGATACTTAAATTTGTTGCCGTGTTTACACTGGAGCTAAGAGTCAAAAGAGATACGTCCAACACACGGGCTATGAGTGTAGAAGATGCTACGGCGTTGGTTAATATATAAACAGAGTTTGGATTTCTATAACAAACTTTCACACGCCTTACAGTAGAACCTAAATTGAAAGTTGTTATGAGCTGGCTTGTCTGTGCGTCATAAACGTTCAGGAAGCCACCCATAAGGCCAGTGGTGGTGTTAGAAGAGTTGTAGCGGATAAAGCCACACACATTCACACTTCCTACTCTTGCCCAGCTTGGCATAACCTCTTCGGTGTCACTGCTTGTCAGCTCTTTGAGTTCATGAGTGAAATTGCCTGTGATGCCTCTGTCTAAAAATGTATTGCTAGAGGACACATAATCAAAAAGCCTATAAATGTCTGGATCCTGTAAAGGATCTGTGATCGTGTTGTCTTGGAATTTGGCAACGCAAAGCATACGGCCATTAAAATCAAAAACACTTTTGGCTATATAGGTGTTGTCTATTAATGCTTCAGGATTAAAGTTTGATGGAAGTGAAGCAATGGGATCAAAGCCAAAACGCTTTTTTATCTCACCCTGTTTATCAAGTCTGAAGTTATCAAGCTGAGCAGCTTGTTGCATGGGTAGCAGAGTTGTGTTGATTTTAGTGTTGATTCCCTGTGGAACCACAACAGGTACGAGCTGTTTTTGTAGTGGCAAAATATCACCCCGATGTTTTTGTATAAATAAGAGTGATTCTATAAAATTTATTAAGAGCTAGCCCGTCATTGCCGTTATAGCCTCGAACTGTGGTTGCATTCACAATAAGACCATTGAATCCATACAATCCATTCGATGTATCCATACTATATCCGCCAATTGCACCATCTACGGTTGCGACAATACCTGTTGCGCTGATCACTCGACAGTCTGATGGCAAACCATGAGAAACATTTAATAAAAGGTCTGTTATTGTTCCTTCTAAAACCCTAGTATAGGTTTCTGTGTTGTCGGTTATGATTCCTAAACTTGCTTGCAAATAACCCGATGCTATAAAATTAGCGTTTGTAGAAATATCTTCTGTAGCAGAAATTTCTCCATCAATTCCCACATTGCCTGTGATAAGAGCACCGTTAGTTGTCACGGTCAGACCAGAGCATGTGTTTGTTCCAGTTGCCACCACACTGCCACCGACTCGAACAGTCTTAGCTATGCCCACACCGCCAGAAATGACAACGCTTCCTGATGTGGGACTCACGGATTCTGTTGTGCCTTGCCAAGTCAACACACTAGCCGTGGTGCCTAGAGTTGGGCTTGCAGGGGCTGATAAAGTCCCAGTTGTGCTCATGGTCACAAGTTGTGTTGACGTTGCAGGTGGGCTTTCAGGCAAGGTCAACGTGTAAGTCGCACTTACAGATTGGGTGACTTTAAGTGTGCTACCCCCATTAGTGGATAAAGTCAGGTCACGACAGCGCAAGTCTGCATAGGTGCCAGCGTCATAAAAAAAGCTGAACTGCTGGCCTGAAAACACACAGCTTGCAGGGCTCACTAAGCCTGAAATACTTCCTGATGTTCCTGCTACGCTGTTTCCATTGGTTATTTGGACATCGGTTCCACCATTGGCATAAAAGAGATCTCCGTTTTTAATATAAACGTCCAAGGCACCGCTGGTTGCAAGTGAGCTGGTTTGGTTCACAAACTTTACACTTTTGGCATTCAATAAAGAGAAACTTTGGATACTAAAATCTGTGTTGATGTTCATGCCACTAGGCGTGATAGGCACACCCCGTCCTACAGAGTGGTCATGGGAATCAATGGTGTCAGAGTTTGTGTTTAAGTCCGTTGCCCACTGTGGCCCAAGACTACCAGGAGCTGGCTGAAATAAATTCATGTTAGGAGTGGATGTCATGTATGCGCCTTTTGGTAAAGTTAATGTGCTTATAGATTAACAAAAACAGTAGGAGTGCGTGCGTGAAGCCTAAGCGGATTGTGTCAAAGGATCAGGATTTAAACTTGGTGCAAGATAGTGTTGCAGAGCTGGCTGATAAAATAAGTCCGCTGTGTTTTAGCTTTAGTTTACTTGGGCCCATAAAACTTGTGACAGGTAGCAATTCCATAGCCCATAAATTGCAAACTAAACTTAGAGGATGGGTAGTTGTGGGCAGAAATTCAGGAGCTGTGATTTTTGATGAGCAGGCAACCAACAAATTTCCACAAACATATTTAAAGCTCAATGCAAGTAGTGCCGTGACTGTCACTCTACTGGTGTTTTAATGCTAACCAAATGAATTTGTGAATAGACTCCCATTTTCTGGCAACATAATTGGAGTTATCACAAGTGAAATTTTATTACTCAACGTTTACAAGCATTTACAACAATGCCTATAATAAGCAAATTAAATGAAACAAAACTTAAAATGTATAAGTGAAATTAACGTAAAAAAGTTGGCAGGTATAAATTGTCGTTAATCATGTCGATATCTATAACAGCTTTAGGGAAGCTAGCATCTTGGTCAGCGAGCATAGTTTGCACCCGTTCTCTTTGGGCTGCTAGCTCCGCTGCAACCAGTTGAGTGTCCGACTCTTCCTTCGCTAACATCTTGAGCGCAACCGACAGAATCATAAATTCGTCAAAACCCATGGTGTCTATATTATCCGTGTCAGCAGTGGGCAAAGCTGCAAGTGGGGTATAGTAAACTCTGACGCTGCCCGAGCCCGGAATAGGTGTGAATCGAACATTAGAGCCTAGCAAGTTATACCGATACACGGGCCCTGCCATGGTGGTTAGCCCTGCATATTTATACCTGTTGCGCTCATTCCATTGAAAAGGTCTTAGAGTGACAGGAGCACCCACTGTAGCCATTAAGTCCATACCCAAAAGCTTGTAGAAGTCAGCAGGTAGAGGATAATCCTGCTGACCAGAGACAAGTGTAACGTCAAACTGGCTAATGTAGTATGTATTATTCGATTGCACCACTAGGTCATAAAAGTTTTGGTAACCCAGTTTAAGATAATCTAAAGCTTCACTGTCACTTACAAATTGACTGCCAACTTGATCAGCCCTTTGACGGGCTTGTGAAATAAGAGCTGATGCAAGAGTCATATACACCCTCAACTTTCTACTTTTCCCTAGCAGCCAATGTCTTTTTCCTAGCAGCCAGTGTCTCTAAAATTTCAATAATACCATAGCCCGTATTTCTCAAAGCGTAATAATGGTCAGTAGGAATGTCATCCAATGTGAGACGTGGCACATGGAAAATCAGTTCATTGAAATATTCGTCAACAACTTTAATAGCTTCCATGGGGAATTCAGGGAGCTTGTTGCTTGCCATAATTTTTCTCCTTTGCTTTTAATGCCCTTCTTGCTTTTCGGTTTGGGCCAGTAGGCTTAGCCTTAGCCGGTTTGTGTTTTACCTTCTTACCGACGCTTTCTCTTAGAAATCTGCGAAACCTTTCGGATGCCTGTTCTGCTGCCTCTAAGTCGGCCCTAAGCGCATCGCCAAATCTCTGTTTAAGTACTTCGTTTAATTCTTTTGGTGTCAATTTGACGTCAAGGTTAGTTTCCATTTCTTACCTCAAAATTTTAATAGCTTCATTTAGAATTTTACCTTTGTAAGTATGGAATTGTCTAAAAATTGACCAACTTCAGCGTGAGAAGACTTACTATTTTCATTTTTCTCCTTTGTTTGGGAGTCAATTCACTACCTGCATAGATTTACAAATTTTAGGGACTGGCAAACGCATTGAATTGACATATATTTTTTTAGTTTCTTTGAGCCAATCATCAATCAAAGCATCAGTATCAGTGTCGTGTTTATTGACTGGAATAGGTTTTGGGTATTTGTCACTTATTTCAAAAAAATCTGCTGGCTTCCCATACCAAAACAAATGGGGGTTAAATCTTAATGAGGTAAAGCTTTTGTTCTTTTTAATATGAAAAATA
>Ga0247723_1000796_pt1 | contig 20231 bp, 30 predicted proteins | sample MSEWelMarce5H_FC_FD_189079 | JGI IMG/M metagenome (GOLD analysis project Ga0247723, IMG submission 189079) | Subsurface sediment microbial communities from gas well in West Virginia, United States - MSEEL Well Study Marcellus 5H_FC | ecosystem: Environmental > Terrestrial > Deep subsurface >... | reverse complement strand
GACCACCATGCAACCAGTAAAACTGCCATGCCAACACCGATTGATATTGCTGTAACGTAATCCATGATTTTCTCGAAGTTCATCTTGTTTCCTTAAAAAGACCCACTTACGATTTGTTGTGGGCTGATGTTAGTATAACGCAAATAAACGAAATGTTTAAATTATTTTCACAAAGCGTTTACTTTTATGAATTTTGTTGTTATGATGCAACTATGAACAAACAAGATCAAATCCAATCAGACAAAGAATTGATAGCACTTTTAGGTGGAACTACCATGCTTGCAAAAAAGCTAGGCATTACATCTAAGCAAAGAATTAATAACTGGATGACTAGGGGAATACCCGCATCTGTCAAATTGGCTTACCCAAAACTTTTCTTAAACAAAAGGATTAAGAAATGACTAAATTGTGTGCCGATTGCAATCAGGAAATAACTGGTAGAGAACCAAGTGCAAGATTTTGCTGGGGATGTTCTAAGTTAAGACCTAAAAAAAATGGTCAAGCACAAGCTGCATATCAAGTTAATAAAGCAGTCAGAAATGGTATTCTTCCATCTGTATCTACATTGATATGTGTAGATTGTGGCAAACCTGCCCAATGCTATGAGCATAGAGATTACAACAAGCCGCTAGAAGTTGTGCCGACTTGCAAAGGTTGCAACATTCGTAGAGGCCCAGCTATTCCATTGAACCAAGAAACAAATGACACAAGAAGCAATAATTAAAGCCCTCCAGAATGGCCCACTTACTTCACAAGAAGTCTGTGATTTAACAGGGATGCCCAAGTCCTCTGTGCTGTCTACGGCTAAGAAACTACGCTACAAAGGTGATCTAACAACCGAGGAGGTTCTGGTTGGTCGCTACAGAGTGGCTAAGTACACCCTTGCTGACCACTTGATTGAGAACAGGCCAAAAGACGAAACTCGCTGCTTGCTGAACCCTTTTGATATTCGTAACGCCAAGGGTATCTTTAGCAAATCAGAGTATGCGGTGATGAACGCACAAGCTAAACGATTGCTTGGTAGACCAGTCAAAAAAGAAATTACCAACAATCAATTTATTTGATACAATGTTTTGAAACACGGCTAGGTGCGAAGTCATGAGCGCACCGAAAAGAGAAGTCTCCCCTCCTGCCGCAGTTTCTTTCAGGGAGAATTGGAACTAGAGACAGCTATGCACTACTACTCTTTTCATGTGAGTGACTACATTCACGACACAGCGCACTTGTCAGCCTATGAGGACTTGGCATTTAGACGCTTACTTGACTTGTATTACACAAGCGAAAAACCTATCCCAAACAAAACCCAAGAGGTTTCCAGAAGGATTCGTTTAATAAACAACGAAACTGCTGTTTTATCTGTTTTACAAGAGTTTTTTACTTTTGACGAAGAACGAGATTGTTGGTTTCACAAGCGTTGTGACAAGGCAATTGCAGACTATCAAGCCAAAGCAGAGCGTAATCGTGAGGTTGGAAAACTTGGTGGAAGACCAAAATCAAACCCAGATGCTAACCCACAAAAAACCCAAGTGGTTTCCAAACATAACCCTAACCAAGAACCACTAACCAATAACCAAGAACCAATAGTTAAACAACACAGAGGCTCACGCCTCCATCCAACTTTTACTTTGCCTGATGAATGGGATGAATTCTGTAAACAAGAAAGACCAGAACTAAATTCTCATCAAACCTTTGAGAAGTTTAAGGACTACTGGATAGCCCAAGCTGGTCAAAAGGGTGTAAAGCTAGATTGGTTTGCTACATGGCGTAATTGGGTGAGAAACACAAATGCACCTAAAGCTAATCCTGCCGACAACATAAGGCTCACAGTTCCTCCATCAAATGAGCCTGAACCTGCTTTACTAAAGATTGAAGCTGATAGAAAAAAAGCAGTTCCTATTCCGCTAGAAGTTTTAGCAAAGATGGCAGAGTTGCGGAGAAAAGCATGAACTTTGAATGGCCCATAAATGACTCCAGCAGAATTGGAAAACTTCAAGGATTGCGAAGCCCAAGAGTGGATACGCAGATTCAACAAAAAGAAGTCGATGATTGGCTCAAGCAAAGCGTTGCTCTGGTGGCAGGGAGTGTGCGTGGACTTGGAACGAATCAGAGGCGAGTCCGCTACTTTGGATTTGAGAAACCGCATGACGAGGTTACGAAATGAGGCGAGCAGCAAGAGTTGATGCTAACCAAGAACAGATAGTTTCTGCCTTGCGTGGTGCAGGGGCTTATGTCTGGATTATTGGCCTACCAGTTGACCTTTTGGTTGGCTACAAGGGTCACACCTTTTTGGTGGAGATCAAAGATGGCTCTAAAAAGCGTTTAACCAAGCTACAAGCCGACTTTTTCGAAAATTGGTCTGGAAGTACCTTGGCGAGAATAGATTGCCCAGAAGCGGCATTGAGAATGATTGGAGTAGTCAAATGAAAGCACCTTACAAAGCCATTGAGTTTATTTTGGAACAAGCCCCTCGTTTTGCCGAGGCAAAGGCACAGCGTGTGTACATCGAAAACTTCTTGCGTACAAAGAAGGCGTTGCTTATGAAAGAGGCATTGACCAAAGGCATAGATTCTGGCGTAGCACAGGAAAGAGAAGCCTATGCACACCCAGAGTACCAAGAACTACTACGAGGCTTACAAGCGGCTACCGAGCGTGAGGAGGGTCTTAAATGGAAACTCATTGCTGCACAAATGAAATCAGACATATGGCGATCAGAGCAAGCAAGTGAACGTCTTGGTATAAAAACTACAGAGTAGGGAAAGTACCTAGATATATTTGTTGATCGGTAAACATTTTGTTTATTTCTTTGCTATACTTCACTCAGCCCAAGCAATTCGCAAGGGTGCTTTTAAGGATTAAGAAATGAAATACGAATTTGACACAACTGTTGGTGAAGGCTCTGTAATCGTTACTGTCGTCATGGAATACGAGCAAGACGAGGAGGGTGTTTATAACGAGAACATCGAGGAAATCTGGTTTGAGGGGCGCAACGTCATGGGCATCTTTACTGTTGAGCAGTACAAAGAACTGGAGATCGAAGGATGTATGCGCCTCCAGAAGCATCTCATTGAGGAAGCAGACCACTCAGCTTCTGTTGACTACGACATGAGGGGTATCTAATGCTTTTAGGCTGCAAACCATCCCATCCAGACGCAAAGTGTGCAAACTGCAAAAGGCCATTGTCTGAGCATAAAACGACAGTCCATGTCATTAACAGCAAGGACAAGGCTTGCATTTATGTTCCTAAATCTTTACAGGTGAAGACATGACACCAAAACAAGAAGAAGCGTTGCGTGACTATTTGCAAGAGGTCATAGTGCCGTTAATCGAGGAGGTGCTTGTCAAGAAATTGGGGCAAGCCATGATGTTTGCAAAAAAAGAACTGCCAAAGCGTGAGTGGCAAGGGTTGACTGAAGATGAGAGAGATGCAATTTTAAGATCAGAGGGCAGCATATTTGATGAAACCGAAGCCAAACTCAAGGAGAAGAACACATGACTGAATGGACAAAAGAGGAAGACGAGGCTTTTAACGATGTTGAAAAGCAAAGTAACCTTGGCAAACAAATCCTGAGAGATTTAGGCCAGCCTTACCACTTTGATATTTATGTATCACCATCTCAAAGAAACGTAGTTCTAGAGGAGGTGGCTTTAGAGATTGATAAGCTAAAAGCCTTTGGTGACACAGCGCAGAGTTTTGCTGCTTTTGTAAGGAATATGAAAACATGAGCAAAGACGAAGCAATTAAATTAGCGTTAGATGCCTTGCATTTATGGCATTGGACTGGCGAAACGACTGACTTGAATAAGGCTCACGATGCTTTGCTAGAGGTAATTGACACTCCTGAAAAGCCTTGGGTTGGTCTGACTTACAAAGAAAGGTGTGAGTTATGGAACATCTCAAGTAAGTTTTCACCAGATTCGGTAATCATGCACGATTTCGCAAAAGACATAGAACTAGCACTTAGGGAAAAAAATTATGAGCAAAGGGTCAACGGGTCGCCCGTTCTCAGTAACTAACGAAGAATATGCAAATAGGTGGGATGCCATTTTCGGAAAAGATAATGACGCGCAAGAAAACAAAGAGAAAGCATTGGAATCTGGTGGACAATGTGACCCATGCAATAGTGGGGGCAGCGATCACCCAGAGGGACAAGCTGGACAAACTAAGGATGCTTGAGTATTCCGCTTTGGAGGCCATCACTAAGGGACAAGGAACTGTCGGTGATTGGCGTACCTTGGTAGATGTTCTAAACCTGTCTGAGATGATGGGAAAGAATGGAGTTGGCCCAGAGGTGCTACCTATCTGCGAGAAAGCACAGGAAGGGCTACATAAAGCCGCCATTCGCTACCAAGAGACATTGAGGATGGGTTTGGATGGTCAGACGATACAAGCCTGTCGAGACTTGATTCAGTTTGCTGATCTACAGCAAGGAAGTATCTCAAGAAGTGAGTTTGAGAGATACATTCAGAAAACAAAAGACCACATAAGGTCAAATAGTAATCTGGTGGTAGAGATTGAATAACAAACTAAGTGCCAGAGAGAGGCTGCACCTCGCAAGAATCAAAGAGATGCCTTGTGGGGTATGTGGTCAGTCTGGGCCAAGTGATGCTCACCACATTGAGCAACATCAGCAATACCTTTGTATTCCGCTTTGTAAGGATTGCCATCAGGGTTCTTTTAACGGGATTCACGGGCAGAAACGCATTTGGGCAGTTATGAAGCATGACGAAATGTCAGTACTTAACGAAACCCTGAGAAAGTTGTTAGGATAAGGCACTCGTTGCCATGAGTTTTAGAGAGACTTGTCTCTCTTTTTTTTTCGTGAGATAATGGTACAAACTCCATGAGGATTGCCATGACAGGCTTGCTAGAACCATCCGTAAAGATTGAAATTGAGATACAAAGCCAAGAGAAAAAAGGCGATGCTTGTCCTGTTGCTACAGGCGATGTAGAGGTCAATCTTGAGAATCGTCAGAAAGCCATTGATAAGGCCAACTACGGCCCAATGAATCCTAACGAAGCCAACATGGATTACTGGCGTGAGATCTCTAAGACTTGGAGAAACTCACCAGAGCAAGCCAAAAAGTCTCGCTGTGGCAACTGTTCAGCCTTTATCCAAACCCCTAAGATGCTTGCTTGCATTGAGAGTGGTTTAGAGATGAATGGCGAGGAGATGGATGCTTGGGAAGTCATTGACGCTGGTGACTTAGGTTACTGCGAAGTGTTCGATTTTAAGTGTGCCTCTAAGAGAACTTGTGAGGCATGGATTGCAGGTGGGCCAATAACCGAGGAAAAAGATGATGAGCACAACAAATCAGCAAGCGTTGGAGATGATGCAGAAACTTATGCAGAAAAAGACTAAGCCTGTCAGGGGTGAGCGTACTGCAAAGAATAAAGCAAAGAAGCCTAAAAAATGAAAATGACAAAAGCTGGCGAAAAGAAAATGTCCAAAGTAATGGGCGAGTTCAAAGAGGGCAAGCTACACTCTGGTAAGGGTGGTAAGGTCGTTACTAATCGTAAGCAAGGAATCGCCATTGCTTTGGCAGAGGCAGCTAGGAAAATGGGTAGGATGAAATAATGTCTGATCTAGGCGCAGCATTTGGTTTTTTTCCACAAATGAAACCTCGCAGACAGGGGTTGCCCTCTGATTCTGCTAATCTGCCCATTGATGTTTTACGAGGTCGTTTGGCTGGATTGCTAGGCGCACCTGCTGACATTGCAAATTTGCTTAGATCACCAAGCCCAACAGAAATGTTCGGGGATGTAAGTTACGATGCACCAGCGCAGTTTCCTTACACAACAGAAAAGTTTTTAAAAGATTTACCACTTGCACCCACATCAAGAGTTGGTCAGGTTGCAGGTCAGGCGGCATCATTTGTTCCGCTAAACCCAATGCCAGCCGTTAGAGGTGTTCAAAAGGTAGGACAAGTAGTAGGTGAAGAACTGGCGGCTACTATGCTTGGTCAGCGCCCTAACACCATGATGAGCAAGGTAGTGCCACAGCCGTTATTTGTTGTGCCTCCAGAGCAAGGTTTGCTTTCTGTTAAAACAGAGCCAATTGAAAGTCTATTACAGACTAAGCCACAAGCACCAGTTTCAGACATTGGTTTCTATTCTGCGACTGAGCAAGCCGCATTAAATTTAAACAGAAACAAGGGAACTGGTCAGTCTTTCATTAACGACTTGATGAAAGCCCCTGATGTTAAGAAGGAAGAACTGCAATTTACAGGATTAGAAGATTTCCTAAGAGATAAACCTAATGTTACTAAACAAGAGGTTCAAGACTATTTAGCTAACAATCGTGTAGATGTTCAAGAAAGACAATTGGCTGGTTCTGGTGATAAAAGTCCAGTATTTAGTGAATTTAATCCTGACGAAAATAAGTATTTTATTTATACAAATGATGCAAGATTGCAAGGTATTTATGACACAGCAGATGAAGCTGACGCATTTGTAAATAAATATAACTCAAGTATTCCTTATGGACCTAGCAAATACGACAAGTATCAATTAGCTGGTGGTGAGAACTATCGTGAGATATTGCTGACATTGCCAGAAGCAATGCCTAATACAGCACTGGAAATCGAACGATTTACAAAACGCATGGAAACTATGCGTGAATTACAAAATGAATTTGCTAATGCAGGTAATATGGAAAAAGCTATTTCATTTGCATCAAAAGCTGATGATTTGCAAGCATATATCAAGCAATTAGAAAAAATACCTGTTACTAGGCAAACAGAAAACTTTGAATCATCTCACTTTGCCCAACCAAACATCTTAGCCCACATGAGGGTCAATGATCGCATTGATGCTGATGGTAAGAAGATGCTATTGGTTGAGGAAATACAATCTGATTGGCATCAAGCTGGTAGGGAAAAGGGTTACAAATCCAAAGAAAGTTTGGAAAAATGGTATAACCAAAACAAACTTGATGATGACCCATCTTTTGCTGATTTAAATAGCGAACAAAGAAGCGTTATTGAGCGCAACAGAAGTGCAGGAATGGGTGGCGATAACGCAGTACCTGATGCGCCATTTAAAGACACATGGTATCAGTTGGCACTAAAGCGACTAACTAAGTACGCTGCCGACAATGGCTATGAGCGCATTGGATTGACTACTGGCAGACAACAAGCAGACAGATTTAATCTTGCTGAAAGTTTTGATGCTATGAATTACAAGAAAAATAAAGATGGTACTTATGCAATAGCTGTTAAACCAAAGGGAGAAGGTATTTTCCAAAGTGATTTTGGTGGAACAACTCTATCAAACATTCCAGAAAAAGAATTGCCTAGTATCGTTGGCAAAGAATTAGCCCAAAAAATTATCTCTGGCGAAGGTCGTCAAGCCGCTTCTCGTAAGGTTCTCGAAGGCATTGACTTGCAAGTTGGTGGCGAAGGAATGAAGAAGTACTATGATGAGATTTATCCTAAATTCTTGGATAAGTACGGCAAAAAGTATGGTGCAAGCGTAGGCGAGACTTCAATCAATATCAGCAAAACACAATCTAAAGATGAGTTAGCCGCACAAGTTTATGGACGAGGCGAGACTTATAGAAATCTTCCTAGTGAACAAAAGCGCAAAATTGATGTAATGTTTAGAGATATGGCTAGAGATGAGCCTATCCGCTATTTAGACATTACTCCTCAAATGAAACAAGGAACATCTAAGGGTCAACCCTTATTTGCGGCTACTCCTGCAATACCTGCGGCTGGCTTACTAGATGAAGAAAAACGCAAAGAGATAACAAGTCTGTTAGACTACTAGTAATCACTAACTAACCTTGACCAACCCTAGAGGAGTCAAACACAAATGGCATCAAGAATTCGTGCTTATCATCAAGACGAAATTAGGGCAAAAATTCAGGCTAGTCAGCTTGTAAATGTTTTGCAAAATCATGCACTTGGATTAAGTGAAGACTTAAGTCCTACTCGCATGAAAGCAATAGAGATTCTGTTGCGTAAATCCCTAAGTGACTTGTCTTCAATTCAACTAACAGGTAACGCTGACCAACCCATCGAGCATAAAGTCACATGGGCGAAATAGTCATTCCCTACAAGCCAAGGGAGCACCAGCTAAAGGTTCACGAGTTGCTAGAAGGCAAGCGTTTTGCCGTGGTGGTGGCTCACCGAAGATTTGGGAAAACAGTAGCTGCTCTCAATCACCTAATCCGTGAGGCGGTGCTAAACGAGAGAGAAACACCCAGATACGCCTACATAGCCCCGACATATGGTCAGGCTAAGAGGGTAGCTTGGGACTATCTTGTTAAATACACTACACCGCTAGGCGGTACTAACAACATCTCAGAACTGAGGGTTGACTTCTGGGGTAGACGTATCCAACTGTATGGCTCAGACAATCCTGATTCCTTGCGAGGACAGTTTTTTGATGGGTGTATTATTGACGAGGTAGGAGATCAGAACCCTAAGATATGGACAGATATTGTCAGACCTGCCCTGACAGACCGAAAAGGCTGGTGTCTATTCATTGGCACACCAAAGGGACACAACCACTTCAAAGAACTGCGAGACAGGGCTGAGAAAGAGGATGGTTGGGGTTTACTAGAGTTCAAAGCCTCTGAGACAGGGGTGGTGGATGACACAGAACTGAAAGCAGCTAAGAACGAAATGGGCGAGGATAAGTACCGCCAAGAGTTTGAGTGTTCCTTCGATGCTGCCGTTGAGGGTTCGTACTACGGGCAAATCCTGAACGAACTGGAAGACAAGAAGCATATGCAAGAGATTCCCAGAGAGGAACTTAGCAGAACCTTTACCGCTTGGGACTTGGGAATGGGTGACTCTACGAGTATCTGGGTGGCTCAACTGGTAGGAACTGAGGTTAGGCTACTGGACTACTACGAGAACCACGGGGTAGGACTAGACCACTATGTAAAGTGGATTAGAGACAACGACTATGAGAAGGCTGAACACATCTTGCCCCATGACGTTAGGGTAAGGGAATTAGGCACAGGTAAGAGTCGAATGGAGATGCTTGAGGAAGCAGGTCTAGAGATCAAGATCGCCCCCAGAATGAGCCTAGACGATGGTATTCAGGCTGTGAGGCGACTACTGCCTAGATGCTGGTTCAATGTGCCAAAGGTACAGATTGGACTGAATTGCCTGAGAAACTACCGCAGAGACTATGACGAGAAGCGAAAGATCTTCTATGAAAGACCACTACACGATTGGTCAAGTCATGGGTCTGACTCGTTCAGATACCTCGCATTAGGTTTAGATGAGGGTCACTCCACTTGGAGCAAGCCTATCAACAAAGCACCAAGTTGGATTGTTTAACAGGAGAAAAGTATGTATGTAGAGCGTCAAGGTGTAAACCTAGCCCCAAAAGTAAAAGAACTTGAAATGAGGGTTGAAATGTTAGAAAATGTGGTAAAAGCATTACAATTGGATAAACCCCGAATGGGTCGCCCTCCAAAGGACAAACATGGCACAGAACGAGTTACTGTCGATAATCCAAGCAGAGATTGATGATTCTATTGGTTACATCGAATCCGAGACAGTCGAGCAGCGAAAACAATCATTAGAAGCCTATCTCCGACAGCCATATGGCAACGAGGTGGAAGGCAAGAGCCAGATCGTTACAGGTGAGGTTGCAGAGGCCGTTGATGGTGCTTTGCCCTCACTTGTTCGCATTTTCACAGGCTCAGATCAGATTGTTGTTTTTGAGCCACAAGGCCCAAGAGATGAAGCCAGCGCAAAACAGGCCACAGACTATTGTAGCTGGGTATTTTTGCGTGACAATGAGGGTGTAGCCATTCTGCATGACTGGTTTAAAGATGCTTTGCTTCAGAAAAATGGCATAGTTAAAGCATACTGGTCTGATGAGGAAAACATTACCAAAGAGCGTTACTTCAACTTGTCCAATGATGAGTTGGCAATGCTCATGTCTGACGACTCAATGGAGATTGTCGAGCAAGACACAGAAGAATTCCCTATCCTAGATCAAATGGGTAATCCTGCGCTAGACCAGATGGGTCAGCCAATGATTAACCAAATCCACAATGTTGTTGTTCAACAGAAGAAGATGGTCGGTCGTGTTCGCATTGAGAACGTACCTCCAGAGGAGTTCTTGATTAGCAAGAAAGCCAGAACGATTGCTGATAGCCCATTCGTTGCCCACAGACAAATGCTGACTCGTAGTGACTTGATCGCTATGGGCTTTAACAAGAAGCAAGTTGAAGGTCTGCAAATGGGTGATGCCCTTGCATACACTCCAGAGCGTGTGGCTCGTTTCTCTGCTGGTGAGCAACCTTACCAAGTGCAGACTGATGACCCATCCATGCAAGAGATTGAGGTCTTTGAGTGCTATGTTAAGACCGATGTAAATGGTAAAGGTATCGCCTCACTTGTTCAGGTGTTCTACGCATCTAACGAGATTCTTGAGGATGCCAAGGGTAAAGAGATGGTCGAGGAAGTGGACTACGTTCCTTTCCACTCTATCTGCCCCATCCCAATTCCACACAAGTTCTTTGGTAACTCACTTGCTGACAGAACCACAGACATTCAGCTAATCAAGACTACGATCACTCGTCAGATTCTGGATAACCTCTATCTGACAAACAATGCACGAGTGGTCGCTGTTGAAGGTCAAGTAAACTTAGACGATCTGCTTACATCTACAGCAGGTGGTGTTATTCGTGCCAAGTCTCAAGGTGCTGTAACTCAATTGGCTGTTCAGAACGTAGCGACTGCTGCTTTCCCAATGCTTCAGTACTTGGATACTATGCAGTCTAAGCGTACAGGCGTGTCTGATGCTTCACAGGGTTTAGACCCATCTATCTTGCAGAACGTGACTGCTGCGGCTGTTGCTTCTATGCAACAAGCTGGCGCAGGTAAGATTGAACTGATGGCTCGTTTGTTCGCTGAGACAGGTGTTAAGTCTCTGTTTAAAGGTATCTTGCATCTATTGTGCAAGTACCAAGACAAGCCTCGTTTGGTGCGTATGAGAGGTGAGTTCGTAGAGTTTGACCCTCGCACATGGGCTAACCAGTACGATGTAGCTATTAACGTGGGCTTGGGTGCTGGTAACAGACAAGAGCAAATGGCTATGCTGAATATGGTTCTTGCCAAACAAGAGCAATTGATTAACCAGTATGGCCCTGCTAATCCTTATGTCTCCCCTGCTCAGTATCGTTCTACCTTGGGTCGGATGGTTGAGTTGGCAGGATTTAAGGATTCTGGTGAGTTCTACAAAGCAATCACACCAGAGCAAGATCAGCAATTGTCTAACCCTCCTCCTCCACAGCAACCACAGATGCCTCCAGAAGTTCAGGCATTGATGCAAAAGACTCAGGCTGAGATTCAGGCTAACCAACAAAAAGCCCAAGCTGATATGCAACTGCAACAACAGCAAATGCAGATTGATATGCAGATGGCTCAACAGAAGGCTGGTCTTGAGATGCAATTGTTGCGTGAGAAAGAAGCAGCTAAGTTGCAATTAGAGCGTGAGAAACAACAGGCTTACTTTGCTATGAAGCAACAAGAGTTTGAGGTTGAGGCTCAATTGAAAGCAATGAAGGTCGGTGCTGGTATCACTTCTAACGTAGAGATTAAGGGTTAATCATGTCAAACATTGATAATCTCATTAAGCAGATTCAATCGCAAGGCACTACCGACAAGTGGACAGGCGGCTATGGTGCTGATGCGGCTACCAAAGATATGGCTCGCATCTTGGATAGCATTGGGATTACCGATATTAACCAGTTTGGCCCTGTAACCAAGCAAGTTGAGTTATATATGGGTGAGGGTGTAGATGGAACTCCTATTTATCAAACTCAAGAAGAACAAACTTTTGGAAACAAGATAACTGGTCAAGCTGTACCAGTTACTTATAGCGAACGTCAAACAGGCAATGCTTGGGGCGGTACGTTCGAAGGCAAAGGTAATACAGGCTATCGAGTAGATTTCTCAACTGGCACACCAGTTTTCTACACCACAGGCGCATCTAGTTCTAATGCTGCTGAGATCATCAAGCCTTTTGCAACAATGGCTTTGTTGGCTGCTGGTATTGGTGGTTTAGAGTCTTTAGGTTTAGGTGGAGCAGGTGCAACAGGTGGCGCAGCCACTGGTGGAGCAGGTGCTGCTGGTATGACTGCCGCAGAACTCGCACAATTAGACTTAGCTTTGGGTGGTCTTGGTGGTTCTACTGGTGCTACTACTCTTGGTAATGCTTTAATGACAGGTGCAACAGTACCAACAATTACAAGTTTGACAGGTGGTAGTGGTCTTTTAACTGGTGCAGCAGGTGGAATTACTGCTGACTCTGTAGCGGCTAAGTTGGCTGAAGGTGCTACAGGAATGGGTAGTAGCACAGGCTTGCTTGGTGCTGGAATGACTGAGGCTGAACTGGCTCAACTAGATTTGGCTTTGGGTGGCTCTGGAGGTTCTGCTGGTGCTGCTGAATTAGGCAACGCCTTGGCTACAGGCGCACCAACAGTTACAAATACTGCTTTAACTGGTGGTAGTGGCATCTTTACAGGTGCTGCTGGTGGCATAACTCCTGAGTCTGTTGCTGCTAAATTGAATGAAGGTGTGGCTAGTACAGCCGCATCAACTGCTTCAAATGCCGCTAAAGGTTTAGGCGTATCCGATGCCATTCGAGCCGCAGGTGTTATTGCAACAATCGCAGGTGCAAATAAAGCACTTGAAGGTGGTGGCTCTGGTGGCTTCCCAATAGTACCTATCCCTAGCGATTGGACTAGCCCAATTAAACCTACAGGTACAGCAGCGTTCACTCCATTAGCCCCGATTGACTTTGGTAACAAAGAGATGCTCCGTGGCACTCAATGGGAACAGTTACTAAGCCCTGACTACGGCAAAGCCCCTGCAATGCCAACTTCTACCAACCCATCTAACATGACGTTTAATGAGTTGACCAGAATCTTGGGTGGTTCAAGAGAATCAATCCCAACACAAAACCTAACAATCAACGATGTAATTGCAGGAATACAAAGCCAATATGGACAAACACCTCAAGGCTCAATGGGCTAAGAATCTGTTAAACGATGACTTTTTCATAGAAGTCATAGATAACTTGAAAAAACAACAGATTAGTGTGATAATTAACACAAATAGTAGTGATATAGGTGTAAGAGAAGATGCTTACCGATATATCAAGACAATCGAATTGATTACAGGACACCTAGAAGGCTTGGCCTCGGAAACTCTAATCAAAGAGAAAAAGTGGAAGATTTTGTAATTCTGTGGTATAAAAGCCACACCTCCGTCTAGAAGGTTTCTAGCGATTTTTGAGATGACAAATGGAAAACACCAACCCAAGTGGGAGTGAAAGCCTAAATGTAAACGAAGCCGCTTCAGCGTTTGAAAGTCTGATGGGTGATTCTGAGGAAGCCGAACAAGGCCAAGCCGAGGAGCAAACAGAGGAACTTCAGGCGAGTGATGAAGTTGAGTATTCTGAAGAAGAAGAACCCAAGCCTAGATATAAAGTCAAGGCAAGTGGTGAGGAAGTTGAGGTAGAACTTGACGAACTTATCAAGGGTTATCAACAAGGTGCAGATTACACTAAAAAGTCTCAGGCTCTAGCTGAACAACGTAAGGCTTTAGAAGCTGAACGTCAACACTTAGAGTATGTGAAACAAGAGCGACAGGCATATGCCCAGAAGTTGCAAGCGTTGGATAGCTTCCTTACGCAGCAAGATCAGGGTGTTAACTTAGATGTTCTAAAGGAAACAGACCCCATTGGCTATGCCGTGGCGGTTGCTGAACAGAGTCAGCGTGAGAAGCAATTAGCAGTAGTTAGACAGGAACAGCAAAGACTTGCCCAACAGCAACAATCTGAGCATCATGCCTCTCTGCAAAACCATCTCCGTCAAGAATCTGAGAAGCTAACCAGTTTGATTCCTGAGTTGGCTACGCCACAGGGTGATGCGGTTCGGAAACAAATCCGTGACTATGCGAAGTCTGTTGGATGGTCTGACCAAGAACTCAGTCAACTATATGACAGTCGTGCTGTGGTGACTTTGTATAACGGGATGAAGTATCAGCAACTTCAAAAGAGCAAGCCAGAGGTAAACAAGAAACTTCAAGCTGCTCCTAAGATGATGCGATCAGGAACTTCTGCCCCTCCTACTAAGTCATCAGGTGATAAACAGGCAATGCAAAGGTTGCGTGAGACAGGAAAAGTCTCAGACGCTGCCAAAGCATTTGAACGATTCTTTTAATTTTGGAGTTTTAAAATGGCTACATATCAAACATATACCGCTATCGGTATGCGTGAAGACCTCTCTGACGTTATCTATAACATCAGCCCTACAGACACACCTTTCATGTCTTCTATTGGCAAGACAAAGGCTACTGCTGTTCTGCACGAGTGGCAGACTGACAGCTTGGCTGCTGCTACATTGACCAACTACGCAGTTGAAGGCGACACCGCTTCTGACGCTACGATGTCTCCTACAACCCGTGTTGGCAATCGTTGCCAAATTGCACAGAAGACTGTAAAGATCTCTGGCACTTTGCAAGCAGTTGACAAAGCTGGTCGTAAGTCTGAAAAGGCTTATCAGTTGGCTAAGGCTTCTAGCGAAATCAAGCGTGACATGGAAACCTCTTTGTTGAGCAACCAAGTCGCTGCTAACGGCAATAGCTCTACTGCTCGTAAATTGGGTGGTCTGCAAGCATGGTTGGCTACCAATGGCGATTTTGGAACTAATGGCGTGGCTGGTGCTTCTGGCACTACTGCTCGTACTAACGGCACAAACCGCACTTTCACAGAAGACTTGCTGAAGACTGTTGTTAAAGAAGTTTATGCTTCTGGTGGCAATCCTAAAGTGTTGATGGTCAACCCTGCACACAAGCAGTTGGTTTCTGCCTTCACAGGTATTGCTGCACAGCGTTTCATGGCTCCTGCCAATACCCCCACCACTATCGTGTCGGCGGCTGATGTTTATTTAAGCGACTTCGGAGCAATTTCTATCGTTCCGAACAGATTTATGACATCTACCAACTCATGCGATGAGACAGCATTTGTGCTTGACCCCGACATGGCTGCTGTTGCTTACTTGCGCCCATTCCAGACCAACGAGTTGGCTGTGACTGGCGACAATGAGTCTACACAATTGTTGTGTGAGTACACATTGGAAGTTAAGAACGAAGCTGCTCACGGCATCATTGCTGACCTCACACCTTAATCTAAGGTAACTCCGAAAAATGCCTCAGACTTAAACATCTGGGGCATTTTCTTTTCTACTCAAACTGATAGAATTAGGCTATGCAAAATCCTAACAATTTTAGACAAACTGCTGTTCATGCTGATGGTGAGGGCGGCATCATTATTCAAACTCGTCAGGATGTTACTGACATTGTTGAACAGAATAAAAAGGAATATAACTCCTTTGATGAACGTGCAAGATGGTCTGATAATTTGTTTGGCAATAAGGTAGCTTCAATTCCAATGACTGTGATTGATGATCTAAACAAACAAGGCATCATGCGTGGCTTTGCTGTTCTCGATGACAAGCGTTTTGCTGCTTGGTTAAATGACCCAATGAATCGTGCATGGCGCACTAGGACAGGAGTAGTATGAGTTTTGCAACATACTCTGATTTAAAGACCTCAATCGCAGGTTACTTAGCTAGGTCTGATCTGACTAACCAGATTCCAGACTTCATTACATTTGCTGAGAATCGTCTGCGTAGAGAACTTCGTGTTCGTCAGATGCTCAAGTCTGTAACAACAGCCACAGTATCTGGTGACTCTACTGTTGAAGTGCCTAGCGACTTTTTAGAGATTCGTGATTTTGTCGTTTTGACAAACCCAATTCAACCTCTAAGTTACTCTAGCCCATCTACTTTGTCTAATGACCCAAGAGCATCAGAAGTTGGTGTTCCTAAGTCTTACACAATCTTGGCTAACGAGTTTCTGTTGTCTCCATCTCCTGATGGGGTCTACACACTAAGACTCTTGTACTATTCTGCTCCTCCGTATATGTCTAGTACAAACGCATCTAATGTGTTTCTAAATGTTGCACCTGACGCACTACTGTACGCTGCTTTGCTTGAGGCAGAGCCGTATTTATTCAATGATGGTCGTGTCAATACATGGGGTTCTATGTATGATCGTGCGATTTCTTCTCTCACTAGGTCTGATGAAAATACTCAGTACTCTGGTGTCCCATTAGCAATGAAACTTACTGCAAGGTGAAACTATGGCTGAATTAAGCAATTATCTCGAAAATGCTCTTATCAATGTAACTTTGAGAGCAACTAGCTACACAGCGCCAACAACTGTGTATGTGGCTTTGTACACTTCTGACCCAACTGATGCTGATACAGGTACTGAGGTATCTGGTACTAGCTATGCTCGTCAGTCTGTGACTTTTGGTGCGCCTAGCAATGGTGCGACTACCAACTCTGCGGCTGTTGAGTTTCCTCAAGCTGGTGGCTCATGGGGTACTGTTACACACATCGGTATTCGTGATGCTCTGACTACAGGTAACTTGCTCTATCACACAGCACTAGACGCTTCTAAGACGATTGCTACTGGTGATGTGTTTCGCATCGCCTCTGGTTCATTGAGCGTTACTTTAGCGTGAGATGGCTGATTTACTGCCTCCGTGGACAATTGACTCGCTAGACAATTTAAAGTCTAGCATTGATGACTTAACACTCACACTCGATAGTTCACTCTACACCACTTCAGTTACCCTATGGGATGCTTATGGGTCTGTGAGTGCTTCTGCGACTGTTACGGCTGATGCGGTAAGGGTTCAGAATGGTGTAGCGGCAGTAAATGGAACGGCAACAGTCACGGCTGATGCTATAAGGATTCAATACGCTAGTGCAAGCATTACAGGTTCAGCTAGTGTTTCTTGTGATGCGACTAGAGTTCAATTTGCTTCTGCTGCGATAGATGCTAACGCTACAGTAACTGCAAGTGGTACAAGAGTACAGTTTGCTTCTGGAAGTATTACAGGTAACGCTGATGTAACTGCAATTGGAACTCGTGTTCAATTTGGCAATGCGGCTATAACTGGTACTGCCGATGTAACTGCTTTAGGTGGAATCATAGCTAATGGTTCTGCCTCTGTTACTGGTAATGCGACTTTTACTGCTGATGCAATTAGGGTTCGTGATGCTGTAGGTACTATTACTGGTAACGCAACATTTACAGCCAATGGTGGTTTAGTTGTTGCTGGTGATGCAAGTATTACCTGTAATGCAGATTTTACGGCCTCAGCTTCCGCAATTTACGCAGGAGTTGGTAGTGTTACTGGTACGGCTACGATCACAGCAAAGGGTGTCATCCTTGGTGAGAACTGGACACCAGTACCAGAGGATGACAATACTTGGACACCTGTTTCTACAGATTCAAACACTTGGACGACAGTATCGAGTGACACAAACACATGGACACCTGTGTCTGCTAATGACAACACATGGACAATTCAGGCTCAAGGGAATAACACATGGCAACGACAAAACTAAACTTTGGTGAATGGATGCCTGACCAGCCTAGCATTACTGGTGCTTTGGTTGACGCAAAGAACGTAGTCTCTCAGGCTGTGGGTTATGGCCCACTCCCAACTGCGGCTACATTCTCTCAACAAGCCTCTGAAGACCTTACTACATTGGTAGCAGGGAAAACCCCTACAAACGACACTAAGTTGTTTGCTGCTGGAACTACCAAGATTTTTAGCGTGAGTGGTGTTGGTGCTTTGACCAATGTTTCTAAAACTGGTGGGTACACTCCTAACGCTTATGCTGACAGATTTAGATTTACTCAGTTTGGCAATGCCATCATTGGGACTAACTTTAGTGACCCGATGCAGGTGTTTACCCTAGGTACTTCTACTGCGTTTGCAGACCTAGCGGCTAATGCTCCTATTTGTCGCTATTTAACTGTCGTGCGTGATTTTGTGGTGACTGCGTTTATTAATTCTTCGTCTGTTCTTTATCCATCTAGGGTTCAATGGTCTGGCATCAATGACGAGACTGAATGGGATGCAGATCAAGTAACTCAATCTGACTACCAAGACATTCCTGATGGCGGTCAGATCATGGGAATTCGTGGTGGTGAGGTGGGGATTATTCTCTTGGAAAAGGGAATAACTCGCATGAGTTACATCGGTACTCCATTCATTTTCCAGTTTGACAACATCTCTCGTGGTAAGGGATGTATTGCTTCTGGCTCGATTGCTCAAGTCCAAGGCATAACTTTCTTTCTGTCAGACGATGGTTTTTACTCGTGCGATGGTCAGAATGTTGTTGGGATTGGCACAGAAAAGGTAGATCGGTGGTTCTTTGCTAACGCTGATGAGAGCCAGTTTAATCTAATGTCTGCGGCTGTAGACCCTGTTCGCAAGTTGATTATCTGGAACTTTAGAACTACTTTTGGTAACAGACAGTTGTTAATTTACAACTTCAACACTAAAAAGTGGACATATGGCGATGCTGGTGCTGATTACATCTCTGATGCTTCTACTGCTGCAACTACCCTAGAAAACCTAGATTCGATCTCAGCAAGCATTGATGCTTTGACTGTTAGCTTGGACTCTATCCTTTACATGGGTGGAAAGTACTTCCTTGGAGGTACGAATGGAAGATATGTTGTTACTTACAATGGTGCTAACGCTACAGGGAACATCGTAACTGGTGATCTAAATGCAGGTGGTAGATCAGTAGTAACCCTAGCTAGACCATTGATTGATGGAGGCTCTGCTAATGTGGCTGTGGCTTCTAGGACACTATTAAGTGAAGCACCTGTTTTTGGTACGGCTCTAGCGGCTGATTCTGATAACAGGGTATCTCTGAGATCGAATGGTAACTTCCATCAGTTTCAAGTAACTCCTACTGGTCAATGGAAGACTGCTGTTGCCTTGGATGTAGATTTCCAAGGTCAGGGAGTTAGATAATGTTTAGAACGCTTCCTCCTTTTGGTGGAGATCAGCGACAGACTGCTGAGATTATCCGTGGAATCATGGATGGCAAGACCAACAATACTGGAACGCTAACCTTAGCGACTGGTGGTGCTACGACTACCACTCTGAACGACAGAAGGATTGGTGGGGATAGCGTTATTTTGTTTGTCCCTGACTCGGCTGCTGCTTTTGCTGATTCTATGCCTTATGGGGCTTTTCAGAGTTTGGTAGACCAAACGATTGCTACGGCAAATACTGCCTATGCCATGACTTTGGACACTACTGACTACTCAAATGGCGTAACGATAAGCAATAGTTCTAGGATGAATGTTAAGAACGCTGGTGTTTATAACCTCCAATGGTCTGGTCAGTTTGTCAATTCTGATACCCAATTGCATGATGTGAGCGTTTGGTTGCGTAAGAATGGCACTAATATAGCTGGTTCAACAGGATTTATCTCTGTGCCTAATTCTCATGGTGGAGTAGATGGTCATTCAATTGTGGGATGGAACTACTTTTTACAGTTAGCGGCTAATGACTATGTTGAGATATATTGGTCAGCTACTAGCACTCAGATTTCATTGCAACATTTCCCTACCCAGACAAGCCCAACTAGACCCTCTACGGCTTCGTTGATTACCACAATGAACTTGGTATCAAGTTCTGGTACTTCTGGCTCGTCAGGGCTATATGTTAGTTCTTTGGGTCAAGGAACGGCTACTGTGACTCATTATGCAAATTCAACTGCCGATAAGAAATACAAGTATGTTGTTATTGGATAATTTAGGTATAATTGTGTCTAAGGATGACGCATCATGCAGTCCATTACTCTATGGAGATAATGATGTATAGACCTTTTTTTGATGGCGATACCCCGATGTATCAAAACTACGAAGACAATGGTGGTCTTTTTAGGAATGATTTTATCGAAGGCGGTGGTCAAGGCTATTCAAACTTCTTTGCTGGCAATGCGCCTGTGTTTAATCCTACACAGTATGCACCTCCAGAACCTGCATATCAGCCACCACCTCAAGTTGCACCAGAATATGACTTGATGCAACAAGGTGTTAATGAAGATGGCACACCCATACTAATCCAAGTACCTAAAGGTGCTGCTGGAAACGCTGCCTATACTCCGCCACCTCCTCCTCCTGCATACACGCCACCACAATTAGAAGCTGGAAATGAGTGGATGCAAAATGGCTTTAATGTAGACGACACACCTGCGTACATACAAGTGCCTAAAGGTGCTGCTGGAAATGCGGCAGTACAGCCGCCACAAGAGCCTGTGTTCACACCACCGCCTTCGATAAAATCATTCCTAAAAAGACCACCATTGT
>Ga0247723_1000795_pt1 | contig 20236 bp, 37 predicted proteins | sample MSEWelMarce5H_FC_FD_189079 | JGI IMG/M metagenome (GOLD analysis project Ga0247723, IMG submission 189079) | Subsurface sediment microbial communities from gas well in West Virginia, United States - MSEEL Well Study Marcellus 5H_FC | ecosystem: Environmental > Terrestrial > Deep subsurface >... | reverse complement strand
TCCATGATTACTTTACACAGTAAATGGTTTTGCATGGTGGGAACCATGAGGGTTGCCATTCATCGTATGTCTCATTGAACTTAGGGTAACTCACGGTGGTGTATTCTGCCCTGAGTTTCTGTATAACTTGTTTGAATCGTGTTATGGATGGATCTACGTCGAATGACCATTCAAATACCATGTTGCCGATCTGAGAGAAGTCAAGGCTTTCAAGTATGGGGAACTCTGAGCCTTCAATGTCCATCTTGATGTGTGCGCCTGTGTATAGGCAGTCTTTGAAGTTGAGTGTTTTAACTTTGATTGTCTTTCCACCACGCCATTGTTTGACAAGACTATTGCGCCAATAGTTCTTCCTTGCGCTGTTCACATAGAAGGAAACGTTGTCACTTGCGGTTGTGGTGATGGCAGCATTGATAACGTCTGCTTCAAGCCCGTTGATCTTTAGGTTCTCTGTTGTGATGCGCCATGACACCGGGTCAGGTTCATAGGCCGTAACTTTGCATCCTTGAGATGCTGCAAGAACTGTGAAAGCACCAATGTTTGCGCCTAGATCAATCCAACTTTCCCCGGCAGTTAGGCTGATGCCTTGCTTTTCGTATGAGCGTTTCATAACGACTTCTTTGATGGATTTGATATCTGATGAGTCTGGCCGTACTAGCCAATCGAGACCACCAATATTATGTTTCTCTAGTTGTAATGTCATGAGAGTTTTGATGCCTCTATTGCTGCTCGTTTGACTTCATTCTCTGCACATCCACATTGGCATATCTTTTTCTTTGCGTACCAAACGATTGTGAATCTGTATGCGTCTTTCTTTGTGCTGACCATTGGTGTTACCCCATGCCACAAGGCTTGGCCGTTGAAGATAGTTACTGATCTATCAGGGATGCCTAAAGTGACACCATATTCAGGAAGATGCAGATATCCCCCATCCATATTTTTTCTGATTGAAAGCATCGCTGACCAACTGCCAATTAGATTCCCACTATCTTTGTGATAAGGCAAAGCAGCAGAATGATTGATGATCCCTGATGTGTATGGGGTTCCTGCAATCAGCCAATCAGGATGGATTTCGTTGTTCACAATTCTTTGATGTTCTGCTGCCCTATGCGGATCTACTTCTTTGAACAGGTCAAAGTTGCCAACAGATATCTTGCCTAATAGATCAGATAGTTCTTGGTTTTCTTTATCAAGCATTGCTGAAGTGCAACCGTAACGCCTTCTAAGTTTGTTTGGTTCCAAAGTACCGAAAACTCTGTTTACGCTTCTGATACCTGACATTCGTGCAGGAACTTTTGAGTCCATTGCCCATTTCACGTCATGCCTGAGTAGGCGTGAGATTTGTGAACAGGTTTCTTCCATGTCGGGTTTGATCCTGATTTGAGCAGCAACGACGGTTTGATGTTCTTTGTCGATCAGAATACAATCTTCGTTTACAGCATCTTTAAGCATTGGTGCAGTTTGTTTCTTACTGCCGGGTTGCCATTCTTTGAAAGTTGCTTCAATGATTTTCATAATGCTTTTGCGACTAGATTCCAAACTACATCAGAGAAAGATGGTGCGCCTGTCTTTTTCATTAAATCTGCAAGACGTTGTTTGATGGTTTCAATTTGATCTCGGTCGTACGGTAGTGAAAGGTTTCGTATTTCTTGATTATCGTATGAATCTTTTAGATCAACAGCACTTAACCCATCTGCTACAAACCCTAGTGAGCCTTCTAATTTGAATACAAGATCGTCAAGGTCATCGCCATCAAATAGGGTTCCAACAAGCCCGGTTGCAGTTGAGTCAAGGTATTTCAAGACTTCTGCTAGGGCTGCATCGTCATACATTGCTAGATCGTTCGCACGATTATCTACTAACAGGATGCGTAGAGCCTGCTCATCATCAACATCAACAAATGTGGCAGCAACCTCTTTCCATTTCAGAGCAACAGCAGCCTTGTAAGTATGGTTCCCGGCCAAAATGAACCCGGTTGATTGCTGTACCACTATGGGTCGGTATTGGCCATGTTGTTCTAAAGATTGGCTGATTGCCCCAACATCGCCTTGCCTCACGTTCTGTGGGTGTGCTTTGACTTTATTGATTGGTGTTGCTAATGATTGTAATTCAGGTCGGATCACAGGTTTCCTTTGGTTGGCAGGTTTATTCAGCGTTAATGAAATGGTGCATTTTTACAGTCACATCTTCTATGGGTTGCCCATCTTCAAGGGCTTTGAGCAGCAACAGGATCAGTTCTACTGCTTTGTCTCCTACAGCGCATCGATGGCGTAATTCTGACACGCTTTCATTCAGCCGTTCATTGGATACTCTTAGGTCGTCTGTAACGCTCTTATAGTATTCCGCTTCGTATTGTTCACCCATGTTCAGAGTCTGCCATATAGGTGCGTTACTTATCCACAGGCTTTCTGCGTTTGTTTATCTCTTGCTGCAGCATGAAAACGGTTCTCAATAGTTCGTCTGTTTCGTTTTCGCCACGTGGCACGACTCTTTGCAGGAAGTAGATGGCTGATTCAATGTCTGCGATCTTCATAGATATGTGACTCTAGATCACGTTGGGTTGGGGATAGCAAAAAGCCCCACCATGTTTCAGGCAGGGCTTTTTACTTCTCAGGGGGGAGAATGTGTTTAGTCAGGTTTGCGGATGATGGTGAACACTAGGTACGCTGCACAACCCATGAACAGGTATGCAAAACCGTACCTATCGGCAGATATCTCAACATCCATCGATTCATTAAGCCCACCAACCATACCTAGTGCTGCTAATACAAGAATGAAGATCATGAACTTTTTTGTTCTATTCCATCGACGTTGATTAATTACTCTCATGCGGTTTACTCCAATACTCAACATCTCGTTTGTTGCACTTTGGGCAAGTAAATTTGTTGCCTGAAATAGTCCATTTGTCTTTGCGACAGAACTCCCTAACCATTGTTGCTTGTTCATAAGACATTGCGTAATTATTGCCACCACACTTATTGCATTGCGGATGAAAACGTCTAACGATACTCATTTTTATTTATCCTTCTTGTCTGCTTCACGATCAGCGGTTGCGTCACGTACTTCCCATTTACCACGGCCCAATTTGCGGAACACATCAGGTCGTGAATCAATAATCTTTAATGCTGTTGGCAATGATGCCCCTATCTGATCTGCTAACTGTTGTGAACTGATTTCAGCAAACAGGTTTTTGTTTGCCCAATCCAATGCTGCTTCACGATTATTAACACGTTTTGTTTTCTTTGGTTGGTCGATGATGCCAAAAACAAGTGCGCTAACACTTCTATCAATGCTGTAGTAAGCAGACAGTTCTTGTGCTGTCATGCCGGGGTTTGAATCCCTGCAATAGATGGCACGTTCTGTTTCAAGTTGAGTGAAGCGTTCCTTTTCCATCAGATGCCTTTCCAAACTCTTAGTTCCCTACCCTGTGCAGATGGTCGTTTTGATTTGACGTATTGACCTGTTGGTACACACAAGTTTTGTTTAGATGCTTTACGAAATACTGCACCCATTGCTGAATGGTTATGTGTTTCTAGATCCGGGTGCAGTTCTTTCATCCATTCCCATACATCATCAGATGTGAAACCAAAGGGTTTGATTGAAAGCATTTCTACAATTTTGAATGCTTCATCCAACCATTGTTGATTGGCGTTCTGTTCCACCTGTTTGATGCCATTTTCTGCTAAGGCAATTGATAATGGTACGTCGAATAGCGATTGTTGGTTCATCATAAGGAAGCCCCAAACACGTAACAATCTTTTCCTACAGTTTCATACCAATATTCTCCTGATGCTTCCCAATCATTCGCCATTGATTCATAATCAACGTAATGAGAAACAAATTCAGGTACTTCGTAAATGCTTTCAAATGTGTAAATTACGAAATCTTGAAAAGATTTGTATGTACCCAAAAATGAATCTATGAACTCCTGATCGGGCTTCTCTTCCTTGTGATCAAGATGAATATTTTCGCAGAACAATCTGAATGCAATCTTGTCTGTTTCATCCATAACGTAAGTCATTTGTTGTTGCCTTTCACTATTTGCCATTTGTTACCTGCACGGTATTCCCACAAGAAATATTCAGCGAAATGCCTTGCCACTTCTTTGCGTACTGAGGTTGGGAAAACTTGGTTCCATGCACTTCCCATTGACCCGTGTTCCAATGTGTATTGTTTTGCACTAGCAGTTGCCACTCTGAAAAAACCTTTCAGAAGTTTCTCGTAATCGCCTTGCCCTTTTTCGTAGTGTTTTGTTGCTGCACGTAACATTGGTTCAAGGAAAGCAAAGTATGTACCCCGGTCGTTCTCTGTGTACAAGATAAGTTCTTGTGCTTCCATGCTGTATGTCGGTGTTGTTGTCATTTTGTTGTCTCCTTATTTGTTGATATAAATGATTCCATCTGTTCGATCAGTTGGTTACCAAGAACACGTTCATGATCCCAAACACGTTCTGAAGTGACAAACGCAAAAATGTACTTTGCGTTGTATTCAATAAAATCTTCTTGTAGTTCTGCAATGGCTTCTTTTTTAGTTGCCCACGATAGATGACTGTATTTGTAACTTGGAATCCAAGAAGAACGGGTTTCACATACCATTTCTTCTTCCCATTTCTGAAAAGGCAAACCACAAAAAGTAAGATTCGTGATTTCCCATGAGGTGCGTGTGCGCTGCTTGTAAATGCCTTCACGATCTTGTTGAATGATGTGTTTTTGTGACCCACGCATTGTTGGTACTTCAGTTTTAACCACTTCGTACCCCACGCAATTAATCAATAACTTTTGTATGGTGTTGTTGTCCATGTTCGTGTCCCCTTATTTCTTTGCTTCAGTTGGTACGAAATAATAAACTTGGTATGTGGTGCAGACGCTGAAACGATTGCGCCCACCAATCTTGCGCATGACGACTGTGTAATTGTCATTGATGAAAAACCATCCTTCGACAGTTTTGTATGTGTAATCAGACTTCATGTAGCAAAGCGTTCCACGTTGTTCCGCATTTGTGAGTCCTGTTTTTGTGTTGCTGTTAATCATGTTGTTGTCTCCTAGTTCAGGCGTTGTTGCCATCAGAACAGTCTTATACACATTTGAGAAGTTAGCAAGTTTTGTTCAAAGTCTTATTTTGCCCTGTTTCAGATAGATGGCCCAAATACCCCAATCGGGCAGCAAAACGCCTCAGAAGCCCCCACAACGGCTGTTTTAGCCCCTAAAAGCCCCAATGGTGCAGGCCACCATCCCGATACAAAGCCTGAGCCATTTTTAGGTTGCAATCCCACTTCAAAAGCAGATCCAACCCACCCCCACAAACCTCACGGGTTTTGGTTCTCCACGAAGAATTGATTTGGAACACCCCTGAATCAAACGTGCCGTTCCTGTTCAATGTCCACACAATCTTGCCTTGCTTGTTCCAACGAGCGTTCACAGCCACAACACGGCATCTTGACTCACGCCACGCAATATAAGTGAAGAACGTGACAGGCAGCCCTGCAGCAGCAATCTGAGGCTCTAACTTTTTGCATCGATCACCTTGCTGCACACGTTTCACCAACCATGCCGGGGCAACATCATTTTTTGCTTGAACTGCAGTTGGGGCAAATAAAAGTAACGCAAATAAAACTAAACAAAACTTTTTCAACAGATTCTCCTACGGTCAAACAGCCATGCTGTGCCATGAATAATGCGGATGAGTCGTAGCCGACAATTGATGCAGGTATTTCTTCCTGACTCACCTCTAGTTGTTGTCACCATTCTAGTCCCCTTCAGGCCCGTGCCAATGGTTCTTTCAATTTGGTTGGGTGGCATTATTCACCACCGATTTAATAAATGTTGTAGAGCAAAACCTGTCCCCCCCACGCTTCGCATTGCTGCAGGTGGCCGTGACATTTCTAGCCGACACCTTTTGTTCCTCTTCCCTTATGTATCTTCGTTGGCACGAAGGCATTTTTGATATGGGGGAACGATCCCCGTTTCCGGTCACGAATCACATACCCAACTGCATATCAGTTCATGTTGGGGTTAGCGCAATGCACCACCACTTATCGTGGATCGTCTAGTTGTTACAAACCTCACATTGAGTTGCTCTTGTATATACAGCAGCACCTTCAGGGAAGTTCCTATGCGGGAAACGTTTCACATCACCATGCTCATCTGTAATGACCACAAAGCCTGTACCGCCACACTTCTCACACTCAGCAGAAACACGCCGGGGCATTAAAACCATTTCGATACACGCAACCATTTCCGGCAACGACGGAAAGAACCTGCAAGCATTCAGAACGTGATCAATCAGATCTGTGCCACGTTCAGTTGGGAAACCCAATAGTTCTGCCCTACGTGTCCACAAGGCTTTTACCTTTACGTCACTCACTTTTGTGGATGGATAAGCCCCCATCAGACGATCAACTAGAAGTTCAATCTCTGCACTATTCACAGGGAACCTCATATAAACTTTTCATATCAAACACCTAACTTGTTTGGTCACTCCCCCAACAGTTTGCGCTGTGTGGGGGATTTCACTTCTTCAGAACACTACAACCATTATGCCTGCAAACTACACAGGTTCAATCCCATGATGTTGAACATAATCTGACAACCACATAACAACCAACCCATCTTTCATACCGTCAGGCATTGCTACAAGCATAAAAGGCCGATGGTCACCAACAGGCCGTGCTGCTTCAGATTGCATCTCGCACCTTAGGAACGCTGTTAGAACAGGTTTGATCTGTGCGCCTGCTTTTATCTCTACACGCACATCACCACCCCACAATTCTTCATGGCGTGAATTAACACCACCAATACCTAACTGTTTCCGGGCAACACGGGCCTTGCTATCACCTTTAGATCTATTACGTTTTCCCCGGCATTTAGGGCAATCGCAACCTCTGATGTGTCCTAGTGGCCTTTTGCGTGGCGTACCAAATAAACCGCATCCACAAACACAATCTGCTTTCACGCCACCAACTAGATCAGACATTTCGTGTAGTCCTTATCCCAACAATGCTGCCATCAGCAAACTGTCTTTCAAAGTTACCGTACCCACGACGCATAGCACGACGTTCACCCGGCAACAAACCGCCAAACAAACCCCAACGATCATCCACAGAATCAATCTGCAAAGCCAAATCAAGACAAGGCAACCTGACAGGGCAGGAATAGCAATACTCCAACCCTTCATCCCACCTATTCTGCCTCAACGTATCGTGCGGAAAAAAGATTTTGGTATCAACACCTTTACAGGCTGCTCTGTCACGCCACGACAGGTCACCCATCAACTGCTTCTTTAAGAATGATCGCAAGTTCTTTTCGTTCATCATCTCTCATCAGCAATGAGTACGGCAAGATCATCCCAATAAGTTTGATGCAGGTGTTACGCCACAAATCAGACTCATTCTGCAAACGTTCTATCTCATCTGAAGGAATGTAATTCATCACCCATCCCCTTTAATGTCTAGAACCCGTGCAGGCCAACTGAACTCATAATGACCATCAGCAATAGTTTTTCGTGTATCCCATGTCATCCAATCTTGACAATACCGCCTGACAACCGGGGCAACAAACGTGTTGTACGTCATTTCATAGTTGTGAGTATCCCAACAATCACCAACAAACAAGAGTGTGATCTTGTTCCCTTTTGGGTACACCTGCACAATGTAATGATCATTATCTGTCATAACTGCCATATCTGCCTTCTTTCCAATCGTTGTTTCAGTACCCATAAACGGATGCCAATGTTTGTCTGTTTTCTCTTTGAATCGTGTCACTAAATCATTGTTCATCAGCAACAGGTTCTTCCATCAACATCTGAATTGTTGTACGCAGTTTGTCGATGTAATCAGCGCACTCATGTAAAGCCCATGCTGCTATCTGATCACTTCCCTTCCCCAACGCAAACTCATTTGCTAAAGCCCGCAATAAAATCGGGTCATTCATTACGCCACCTTCTTTCTATTTCTACGACTACTGAAAGCACCTAAAAACCATTCATCACCCCAAACAGAATAAGGGTGCAACCCGATCCTGCAAGCGTACTCATCAGCCTTACGCCAATGAATCTTTCTGCCATGTCGCCATTCCATGACAGTCATACGAGCAATCCCTAATCGTTCAGCAACAATATGATCAGGCACACCCTGAAACTGCTTCAGCAAAGGCAAACCTGAAATATAGATACCGGGTTGAACCTGCTTCATTGCAATGCCTCTTTCAACTCTGTCAAAGCCTTGATAACCATCGATGCTTCACGGGTTGTGAGATCCTCTACTGAATTGATTTCACGATTCAAAGTGTTGGTTGCCATGTCATTAACAGAATCAAGTTTGCATTCACGCACCAATTTGGCTACAAAGTTCTTTTGCGCTGTCGATATACCGCCACCCGTAACTTTCTCCCCTATGGGGATCACGTTTGTTTCAGGTTGCGGTTTCTGAGTCGCAACACGCTGCTGCGGAACGTGTGCTGTTGGGTGATCTTCTTGATCATTCTGCCTGTTCCGTACCTCATTAGAAGTAGCAATGCTGTTACGCACCCCCACGCCCATCATCCCCAAACAACGGCCTAGCGAACTTGTTTCACAGTTCATCATTTCGCTGTTCTTAGTGAACGTGGTTTGACCCGGAAACGGTTCCCACGCTGTAGCGACAGAAGGCAACGGATCATCAGGGGTACGCCACGCTCTAGTAGTCACTTCAATAAAGGTACGGTCATTGATCGTCACAACTTTTGGGGGGTCGCATTGGATGCGTAAACCTTCCCCCCATTTCTCCAACGCCAACTTCAACCGTTCTGCCACATCGACATAGTTGCTCATATCAAACGCCATGATTTATTTCCCCTTTCCTAAACGCATCACCCGGATTGGTGAACCCGTCTTTAGATACTTGCTGTATAGATCAGGATGCTCTTCTTCAAAACGTGCCTGATCAAAAGATGTTCTGCCTTTCTGCTGCTTCCACGATAAAACCGTGAAGCCATCTGCCACCACCGATTCTGCATGCAACATCCGTTGCGCAATCATGTCTTTAGCAAACTTTTCTGCCTTCTCAGCATCCATCCGCATTTTGCGTGAAGTCTCATAATCGGTAATCCAATTCACAAGTTCTTCATCTGCTTCAATTGTTGCCCCGGCAACAGGTGAATACAAGGCTTGAATCTGCTCTGCTGTGAGCCATTCTTTATACTCATCAGGCATAACACCTTGATCAAGTAGTTCACCCAACTCTTCTGATGCGTAGTTAAGTTGATCAACAAGATCACGTTTAATGGGCATATCAACTAGCACTAAGCGTTGGCGTTTATCAAACACCACAAAAGATACTGAGAACCCGGTACACCAATGCTGCACATGGCCTTGCATAATCCACGATGCAGGCAAATCCTCTGCAGAATCAATCGCATAGGCACTTGTAACTTTTGCTTCAACAATGTGTGCGTCGTGTTGGTTAACAAAATCTAGTGTGGCAATCCAACGGCCTTTCAAATACATTTCGTCAGGTGTGATCAATTGCATACCTAATTGTTGTGAAGCGTATTCGCCCAACGCAGGTTCAAATATGATGCCTTTGATCATTGCTGCTGTTGGTGCTTTCACTACAGGTGGAGAAAGTTTCTCTACTGCTAGATCTGCACGGCTTGTGTATTCACTTACACCCATCAGCGCACCTGCTTCAGATGCGCCAAAGATAACTTTCCCGTTGTGGTCACGATGCCTCAAATTGAGCCATTCTTGTGAACCGTGTTTAGGCTTTGGTATTGCTGTCATTGTGTTTCCCTTCATTAGTTGTTGTTTGTAATTAGATCATGGGGGTGTAATAGGTTTTTTTCTGTCTTTCAGATACTGCGTGTTCGCTGTTTTGCATGGTTGGCAAGGTGTTTCCCTGTTACGCAAATGGCGACGGTACGCAGCAAACGTGCCACATTGAGAAGTGATTTTTCTACCCATTATTGAACCGCCTTTATTGATTTGTATTTTTCATGGCTGATTGCTACTTCTGTGAACTTTCCATTTACAGCACGAACGATGAAATAGTTACCTGACCAATCGCCATACGCCTTATTTGCTTCTGCTTCGATAGTTTCATCAATGAAACGCTGTGCTTCCTTCTGAGTCTTGAATACCTGCTTGCTTGCATGGCCATCTATGACCCATTGCATCGGGTTGCTGTAAAGGTACGCATTGCTCGCAGTCATTTCATTTGACCTACGGATCTCAACGCCGTTGTGCATTACAGTCTTAGTAATTATTGTTGTCATCACTTAACCTTTATCTTAGTTATCACTTTTGCTGTTGTCTGATTGAATCGGCCAAAACGACGTTCACCACGCACAAGTTCAACGTGGAGTCCTGCGTCAATCAAGATGGAAGAAAGATCACCCACCCATTCAATGAATGCGCTGTAGTTTTCGCTAGTACGGTCAGCGTGTGTGAACTCATAACTGCCTACCCAATTCATTGCACTATGCGAAACAACTACATGGTCATCATGCTTAGTGAGTTGCCAACCTTCTTGAACTTTCACGATCTTGCCGTGAGGTGTGCGTTCAAGGATTTTGTATTCAAGAAGTGAGGATTTCCGTAACGCTCTTGTGATAGGTGCTGTTATCATCACTTCACCTCTTCTTCTTGTGCATGAATACTTACTGCCATTGAATGTGTACCAAGTGGGTAGCAGTACTCACGACCATCACGAACTTTGATGCCAACTCTTTTTTCTTCATTAAAGTATTTAAGCGTTACAAACTTTGCGGTACGGCTGAGTACTTCAAAACGAAAAATGCAATCGTAGTCGCAGAGTGAACGTGCTGCGAGTTGGTCGCCTACGTTGAAACGGATGATATCTGTGGCTGTTGTTGTTGTTGTCATACCCTAATCATGACTGATATCGGCCTGCAGAGCAAACACCCACCAAAGCCCCATTTCTAGCGGTTTCATGGGGGTGCAAGGTTGGGGGAGAAGGGGGAAAACCCCCAACCCTGCGAAAATGCCCCCGGCGCAGACGGGGAACGACCCAATAAAACTTTACTCCAAAGGTGCGCTGAACGGTTGTAGAAACTGCACACTTTCAACCATCCCTGAAGGCACATACAACGTGTGATCTGCAAACCCATCAGGAGAAACCGATTGCACCAAAGTCACATGATCTTTTTTGCCACCATCGATCTCAGGCACTAGCCAACCACAACTCATTATGATGTGCGGTTCTTGATCCTCTGCATCTAGCGTGTGCCATTGCCCTTCACCTGCGTGAGCGTCACGCCAAAAAAGCACAACGGTTTGGTATGGCAGATCATTCATGACAATAGAAATCTTTTCCACGATAGTGCGCCCACCCATCTCTGATTGCAACTTGCTCATAAACAAATCTCCCATCACCTTCCTCAAATGTGACAACAGCAATTCCTTGTTGCCAATCTTCTGATCGGTACAAAGGTCTCCCATCAAAATCCATTCCACTTTTCGTTGAAGGCACAGCACCATCAGTACGTGCTAAACAACCCGGTGAAGCAGCCATGATGGTTCTTGCCCCATCCCAATCATCTCTTGTGCGTTCAGCCCATTCACGTCTATGGATATGCCCATAGATCACACTTGTTTTTTCTGCACCCAAATACTTGTGCGCTGTAGATCCACCTGAAGCAACCTTGTCTCCATGAATCACCCTGAGTCGTTGGTTGATCCAAACGTGTGCAGCAGGGTAACCCGGTCGATACTCCACCCCATATTCATCCATCCGTAAAAGGAACGGAACGCTCATCACAGGCCATGCTGTAGGTTTGTTGCCTTGCCTAATCCCAAAAGCAGCAGCAGCATTATCAAGCAGGTAGTTGGGTATGCGTTCTTCATGGTTGCCTGCAAGCCAAATGATCTCTGCGTTAGGTGCAGCATCACGCACCTGTGCGCAAAGCAATGTGCCACGATCAATCGATGCCTGCATGGTGCGAGCAAAAGCAGGGGATAGACGATATTTGCCAAACTCAGGTGCATCAAGATTGTCACCAACCATCACCACGATTGAAGGGTTTACCGTACGCACCAAATCCAATGCGACTTCTAAAGCCTTCTCGCAATGCGTGGGTTGCAAAACATCTGAAGCATCACGATAGTAACCAATCTGCATATCAGGTAGCACCACACACCTTGACCAACCCTCATCAACTACAGGTGTGGGTTTGCGTGAAGCAAGTTTGATTGGTGTGCCTTGTTGGATCACAGGCCATTCAGGGCCTGTTTCCCATGCAGGTGAAAATTGGATTGCTGTGAGGTCGTGTACTTCTGCTTCACCATCATCGTTCTTTGTGAGCGATTGGTAAAGGCTGATGCGTTTGACCTGCCCTATGTCTGCCGGGTCAATCCCTTTGCGTTCCAACATTTCAGCGATACGCCCAAGTTGTTCACGCCTTTTAGAATCGTTTGTTACTGCACGAATATCATCACCCAATGTCACAGGCACACTCTTTTCTGCGATGCTTCCACATCGATTTGTCAGACATTTTGTAACCCCTACGCTTCAACGCAATCACAATTTTGGATGATTGAATGTTTGGGTCATCAATAGCAGCCAATAGTTCTTTGCGGTCATTGTCATCTAGCGCATCTATCAGGTTGCCTACGATGCAACATTTGGGTGGTTCATTGAGTTGTTGTATTTCGTCTAGTAACCCCATTTTTGTTCCCTTCAATTTGTGATCAGAGTTGATCTGTAGCGTGATCTCTAACGTGGTTGTCTATTTTGCCTTCGATACGTTCTAAAGAATTGACCACATAGGCGTGATCATCCCTGTTCTCTTTCTTAAATCCTTGCAGGATTGCCACCAAAATGCCACCAACCGTAGCGATACAGGCAACAATGATGGCTTCACTCATCAGGCTTCTCTGTAAAGAAATAGTCCAACAGGTAGTTCACCCCAATGAGACTCCCAATGAGAACAAGAATGAATATGCCTACTGTCATGGTCACCTACTTTTTAGGGGGTTGTGAAGCAACATAGTCTTTCACAGCCTGTGGAATATTGTCACCACAGTAGTAGCGGATGTGCCACGCTTCAGCCTGCGCACCCTCACGCACTTCCCATGAGAAGCCAAAACGGTCAGCGTTCTTTAACAACCATCCCAACCCGGATTTCAAGGTTCCACGCCCATCAGGATCAGCCGTAATCGGCAACACCTTTTTACCTACAAGGCAGGCAGCGTCGTAGGCGATACCCCAACCGTGATTGGAACCGCCCGGTGAACTAGATGGGGCAACCCCATCAATCAACCACCATGTTTGGTTCTTCCATGTACGGGAAATGTTCCGTGATTGCTTCACCAACTTGTATCGACTCTTAAACATTTTGAGTTGATCCGTGAACGGTCTGTATGCCCCCACATGGGTGAGGTTCAAACCGTCTGCCTTCGCTGCAGCGCACATGGCTTTCCATGCCTGATCCGCTAACCAATGTGCTTCACCATAAGGGGTTGTTTTGCGTAGTGCCTCTTTGGGAAGTTTGCCGTTGGTGCAACCCTTCAGATCCTTTGGCAACACCACATCTTTAACGGGATATACCTGACCCATCAGGCTTCCTCATTCTTATCTACAAACGCAAACGCTGCTTTGAGTTCCTCAGCATCAATCTTTCCGTCATCGGCATAAGCCTTCAACAGGGCTTCAACCACTTTGGCGGTAGCCATAATCCCGGCGATAGCAGCAGCCTTCCAAATCTCAACATTGACGATTGCGCCACCTGCCACAGCACCCAATGCTGATGACCCAAACACGCTTACGATACGCAACAGAACACTTTTCATTCGTCATCCTTCCCGATGAGAACACCACCCAAATGAACCAACAAAGCCGTGACAGTTAATATGAACGCCCACTTCTGCACCGATCCACTAAGAGTGAGAAGGGTTATCGCTGAAGCCAAAAGGGTGAAAGATAATGCTGCTAGTTCTTTGGTTAGTTTCATCTGCGTATTTTCCGATTCTGCGCAGTTGCCCCCAATGATACAAGAGATCCTGTGATGGCAATGAGTGTCCGTCGTTCTTCTACAGGGATTGTTTGGTTGGCAGGTATATAAGAATCAAACTTGCCTGAATACACATTCACGGTTTGCTCAAAATGTTTCTTCACTTTGTTAGTGGCTTTGTTCAACACCTGTACCACCTGTTCTATTTGTGCCGGGGTGAGCAGGTCGATCTGTTCCACGATGGCATCTACTTCTTGCGCTGTTGGTTCATCGGTTTTGAGTATGTCTGCAACTGCTTGTGCAGGGCTTTCAACAACCGTTGTGGTTGTCACGTTTTGTTCAATGGTGGTTGTGGTCGTTGTTAAAACTGTGGTGGTTGCAGTAGGGGCAATCGTGGTTGATGTGACGTTAGAAGGCTTCACAGGGGCATCTGTGGTCGTTGTGGCAGGTTGAGTCTTGGTGGTGGTTGTTGTTGCTAAAACGGTTGTTGTAGTTAAAACAGGCAGTGTGGTGGTAGTTTCTTCATTGCCCCCAATCGGTTTCGTTGTTGTCCCGGTTGGGGGCTTTATCGTTGTAGAGGGTTCAGGCAATGTTGAAGAAGTTGTTGTGGTTGGTACTTCCGTTGTTGTTGTGGTGGTTGTGGATGAGGTCGTGGTTGTTACCTCAGGAACATCACCACGAATAAACGCTTCATCAGGAACGATCTGCCATTCACCATCGTCGATCTGCCATGCCAACATGAAACAGGTTCCGCCACCGTTCTCATAGAACCATGCATCTAACGGTTGTGGGCCTGCCTCAATCTGAAACTCTGCTTCTATAGATGAGCATCCTTTGTCGCCCCAATCCCCAAACTCTTCAGTACCAATCTTGACGGTTCCGCCATCATCTGCTGCCACCCAAAACCTGATGGTGTCATGCACGGGAATGTTGATGAAGCCTGTGTAGTGGATCATGAATTGATCCCAACCGCATTCACCGAAATGGTTTTGTTGATAGTCCCATGTGTAGTTGATGTTTGTGTATGCGCCTTCAGCGCACACAGGGTAAGCGGTATCAGATTGGGTTGGTGGTATCTGATCGACTGTGTAGCCAACAGCGTTCAACCCGTATTCAGGTTGAGCGTTAGCAGATGATGCGAAGGTAAAAAAGATGGCAGGTAACGGGATCAGCCATCTGAGATTTATGGTTGCTCACCCTCAACAAGATCATCTACAACAGGTGTCTCTTCTTGAATAGTTCTAATATCAGGAACTTCATTTGCGCCAACAAGAGATGCCTCTAGTTCGGTTTCTTCTATTTCGGTCATTTCTCTTTTGACCATTTCGCCATTTTCATTCTGAAAAGTTATTGTATATTTACTCATACTGTCCTATACCCATAGACCGTGCAAGTGCCTGTAATATTGTTTGCGCTGTTTGCTTTCAATTTGAAACCTCTCATAGATGTACCTGTTATTTGCGATGAGTTTGTCATGCCTGCAGAATAATAAGCACCGCTATTAATACTTGAATAGTTACCTGCTGCGAAGGTTGCTGCTGTGGCTGACACAGGATCATATATATCCAATGAAACGCCTGTTCTATTGGTGGTTGTGGAAGAAGCATTTACTAAAAACGCTAGAGCCACCGACGATGTGCTGTTGAATACGTGAGCAGTTGTTCCTGTTCCTGTGTAATCCCAACCAATAGCAGCAGAATAATAACTTGAAGTTACGTCTGAACCTGCAGAGTTGATGTAAGTGAGTAGTAGCACGTTTAAGTCTGATACGCCTCTCATGTTTATTACAACACGGTAGTTCGTATAAGTACTGCTGAAAACATTATCGCAACTAAGAACAGTAGTTCCTGTTGCCGTAAACGTGTTAATGCAAACAAGTCCACTATTGGCTAGGAACGTATTGATATCGCTTGCAGGAAGAGTCGTGTTATCTGTGAACGTTTTAACAGCCATGAGTCATCTTTCTATAACAAAACATCTGTGCCACCAATAAGTGACGTACCAATAATAAACCAACCCGTGAACCTTGCGGAACCATTAACTACAGTCTCCCATGTACCCGGTGTGATCCTGTGTTCAATCGACTGCAACAACATATCCTGTGTAATCGCTGAACCTGTTGAAGGTGTACGAACAAATGTGAACCTGTCCAACAACTCTAAAGATAGTAAACGAGGCCAATCATAAGACGGGTTGCGCTGCCCCTTCACCATGAACGGTTCAATCCTCAACTTAGGGTTCTTGTAAATACTCACCAAATAACCTGCAAGAGTCTTAGCCTGAGCACTAGTGGAAATATATGTTGAAACGCTTTCAGAAGCCACACCCACAGCAGCAACAGAAGTCGCATCAACCGAAATAGTATTGCCCCCACTAGTGAAACCAACCGTTACTTCATTGCGTACCAAATCGGCATCAAAGCCCATGTTCACGGCAGCATGATCATAAAACACGCCTGTGCCTGTATCCGTGAAAGATACTTGCGACGTATTAGAACGAGCAGAACCTGACCAATAGTCACGGTTCACAAACGATAGAACACCTGCATTAGAAACAAACAGTTCACCGTTCTCAGCATCATTGTTGGATTGCATTTCTTGCAACACCAACCTGTTGCTAGGGAAATCAGATACGTTCGCCACAGTAGAAGCAGGACTAGAAATCATTGTTGGTGGGTAACTTGTGAACCCTGCAAGCAAAGTGAACCGATCCAAAGCGGATTGTGTTTTTCTAGCAATGCTCGCATTATAAATATCTGTCATCTGTGCATCTGTTGGGATAGTTGTGAAAAAACCAAACTCAGCGATCTCTGCCAACTGCACCTTTGCCTGCACAGTTATGCCACCTGCTGTTGCTGCACCCGGAGAAGTAGTTGTGTATGTCACCTGCACATTGTTGATAAATATTCGTGGTGTGGCTTCACCGAAAACAGTAACGTGGAACGCTTGCCCCAACTGTTGCCTGAAAGAAGTATCAATCGTAAAAATACGTTGTGAGAATGTACTGCTACCCAACAACTCAACATACAAAGAAGTTGTGGATTGAACGACCCGATACAAGGTGCTGCCGTTCTGTACAGAAACTATTGATGGTTGAACAGAGTTAGGTGGGTTGGCTCGCATCCAACAACAAAACCCGTAAGTTGTGCCTGAACCAGACCCCCCAATACTTGCTTCATAAAACTGTACTGATGCGCTTCGACCTTGCAAACCTTGCGCCAACGGTTCAGTTTCCACAAATACAGGTGTTCCTGCAGTAGCAGCCAACTGTGCTGATGAACCAACTATTTGTTCAGCAAGAACAGTAGAGGATTGCCCATCGTTGCATTTCCAATAGTAAGCAGGTGAAGCAAGCCTCATGTAATAGTCAGGAAGATCGTTGGGGATTGTGTCTGTTGCCAACAAACCCAACGCATCAAAGCAATCAATATCAACCGTTGAATCTTTGCCACCATCGCTATAGCCGACAGGCCACCCGGCAATGAAGCCCCTGAATATTGGGTACGTGACTCCTGCCCATTGCCCCACGATCTTGATTTGTCTGCGTGGCTTCAGGTTCCCGTTATAGATTGATGCCGTGTTGAACGGGTCGAACAACCTTGCCCTGTTATCTAACGTGAGAGTAGCTGAACCTGAAGGGAACTGTTGCAGATCGTTCCCACGCCCACGACGAACATTGATATCACGCACATACTGTGTGACCTCAACCCATTGCGGATCAACCACATAAGGCCCATCGGTAAACGAGATGAACACGCCCACAACAGGCATATTGGATAGACCTAGACCACCACCGTCATAATCGGTTGTTGCGCTGTCATACGTTAATGACGCAAGATCATAAGTAGGAATACTCATTTAGTTCCTGTAACCATAAACACGAATTGTGCCACCTGTAATAGTCCCTGTAGCACAAATTATTGTGAATGCAGTATGAGATGTTGCAACACGATGTTCACCATGTATCTGTCCAAATGAACCTGTGTCCATGTATGCCCCTGCATTGAACTTTGTGTATGAAGTAGCAAAAGGATTAAGTATTTCAACACTTGCAGTTGATGCTTGACTTGCTGCTGCTGCACCACCGATGTATGGCAATAAACTGCCACCAATAACTCTAAAACCAACTACAGTTGCTGCACCAAGATCACCATAAATTAAAAAACCATTGTAGTCAGTTACTGAAGAACCCAATCTGATCCCTATTGATTGTTGCGTACTTGCTGTAGAATTGACAAGGATTTTGTAGTTGTCATATAAAGAACTGAACGCACCTGAAACCGTCACGGATGAAACAGCAGAACCAATAGTTACTGTTCCTGTAGCCCCTACCGTGCCGTTGGTTGCACCCGTAGGCACTACTTTCACTAGCCCCATATAGGTTTCAATCTTTTCTGCAGCATCATTCAAATCAGCGTGTTGAGCAGAATGAGAAGGAGAGTTCAATGCTGAACCTGATAGCGGATCCGTAAAGTTATCTATAGCACCGGGAAACGTAGAAGCCATTTATGCACTCACTTTCAAAGGTAACGCACCAACACGACGTTGATACGCTTGCAACTCATCAACAATTAACTGACCAATCTTAGAACCATCAGCCCCCAAACCTGCATTCACATTGATCGTTATAGACCCACCCAAACCGCCTGCAGGTAAAGGCACGATTGCTTCACTCTTACCTGCTTCCCCAACACGCACCATTGTGCCACCCGTACGAGGATTCACAATACCGCCATTAGCCATAGCAGGTGCTTCGACATTTGCCAAACCAAACTGTGCTGTGATGTTGTCCCCAAACGCTGCAGCGAAATCCGCTATAGATTTGATCGGCTTCTTCAGATTCTTCAGGTTCTTCCAATTCAGTTTCAATTGGTAGTTAGCAACGGTCTGCCTTACACCTTCCAACAAAGCGTTAGCAAGAACCACCCCGTTTTGTTTATATGTTTCAGCAGCACCCTGCCCAACAAGATCAGCAACAAACTTTGCACCTGCAATCAAACCATTGATCTCAGCAACCTTCCCTGCCGGGTCAGCACCCGTAAGAATACCTGTAGCAATCTGATTACCTGCCTCAGCACCTGCACCTGCAATCTGATCAAACGCTGCCTGCGACAACCCCAAACCCTTCAGGCTTAAAAGGTTCTCACCAAACTTCTTAGCATCAGCAGCCTGACCTTTAAGAACTTCCATGAAAGTCTGTGGGGCTTTCTGTGCTGTAGCCAACTCATTAGTCGCATCACGCCATGCCTTAGTAGCATCAGCAATCTTTTCTACATCCCCACTAGCACGGGCAAGGTTCATTGCCGTCAAAGTTTCAGCAACCTTCTTCTGTGCTTCAGAAACCTTTTCTGTGTTGCTGTTGGCTGTGGCTTGTGCAGTACCTAGATTGATCGTTCCCATAACGGCATCAGAAATAGATTTGGCGTAAGCATCAAACTCTGCTTTAGCGTTCTTAGCGTTATCCTCAGCAGCCTTCAACGCCACATTCAACTTGTCTTTCAAAGCCCCGGCAGCAGCCATCACCTTATTCTTAAACGCTTCATTGGCAGCAGCAGCCTTCTCAGTAACCTCAGCGTTCTTCCGTTGTTCCTCAGCAAGACGTTTCACTTCAGCAGCACGATTATCCAAAGCCAACTGAGTCAAAACACCACTTAACGCTTTGTACTGTTCCGCACTAGCCTGCCCTGCTTTAGTGTTCTCATTCGTGAAAGTAGTTAAAGCCTTAGTGGAACCTGTTGTTAAATCAAGTTTCTTTTGGAACCGCTCCACCAACATCGTGTTGTCTTTATATTGGCTACCGTTCTTATCCAACTCTGCTGTTTGTACCTTCAAAGCATTAATCAATGCTTGTGCTGCAGCAGGCCCTGAGTCTTGTAACAGTTTCCCGAAGGAACGATCAATGTCCTCAATGGTTCTGTCTGCTTCGCCACCTGCAATAACAATCTTCTTGCCCCAATCGGAAATGATATTGCCAAACCGCAACACTTCACTTTCCTTCTTAACAAGTTCACGGAACGCCCTAACAGCATCCTCAGTAGAAGTTTTCGACAACGCAATGTTCAACTCTTTGAGTTTGTCGGTTGCTTTACCTGAAGCATCACTAATGTTGTTCAACACGTTGAAGGCAATATCTGTAGCAGAAAAAGCAGAGAACGCTATGCCAACCCCTGCAGTTGCTCACGATATCAACGCAAAGTTACCTACGATCAGCGCAAGAGGCGCAACAGATGTGCGGAAACGTAAGATTGCCCAACGCAGGTTAGATATTGCTTTTGGGGCTTCAGGAACCTTCAG
>Ga0247723_1000794_pt1 | contig 20245 bp, 13 predicted proteins | sample MSEWelMarce5H_FC_FD_189079 | JGI IMG/M metagenome (GOLD analysis project Ga0247723, IMG submission 189079) | Subsurface sediment microbial communities from gas well in West Virginia, United States - MSEEL Well Study Marcellus 5H_FC | ecosystem: Environmental > Terrestrial > Deep subsurface >... | reverse complement strand
TGATTAGTTCAAAATCATATATCTTAGTACTCATAGATGTTGGATCTGAAGTGCTAAATCCTTTATATATTTGGGATCTTTGAGCAACATCTTTCTCAATATTTTTTATCGGGTTTATCTCAATTGTTTTAAATGCCATGATTTGTTATCCTCAACCACCGGGTTTTACTGGGTTACCCTGCCCATCTATTAATACACCGCCACTACCTGTTCCGATAGTACCACCTTGCAAATTAGCTAAAAAGCAATTATAGTAATCACGTTTTTTATCCCAATGAGATCTTGCTCCACCAATTGCCGCCAAAGCAGAGTCAAAGTACATAGTATCAGTTTCAGATTTTTTGACACGATCCTTAAAATATGCAACGGCCACTTTTGCACTTATAGTAATGTCCGAATTTAATAATTCTGGATTATTAACCAAATCTACACCAGCCAATTTTCCGTATTTTGTATAATTTGCACGGCCAGTCAATTGTATAAATCCTCGTCCATAAAATTTACCACCATCACCATCTTCTGTATTACCAAGACTACTTCCATTATTTTCTGGAGCGTAAACAAAGTTGAAAAAATCCTCCCTGGTTCCCTTCCATCTAGCATACTTGTCTGCCAACTCTGGCTTACCTCTGAATGTTTTTGAAAAAGTAGACTGTAATGCTGATGAACTAAAACTGTATAATTCTTTTTGAGGTACCCATGCACATTCGCCACCCGCAATTGCTAGAATAGACGCCACCGCATATGGGCTAGTAATAGCTTCTGGTTTTGCATCAGCGCAAGCAGCTTTTAATGCTGCTATTCCGGCCTGAGCAGAAGCTGCCGAAATTGCCTTGATAGATGTAGTCGTACATGTTCCAGGTAAAGAGGCTGGTAGGTTCACCGGTGCTTCGGATATATCAGGGGCTGATGCATTTACTGGAGCAACATCTGGTCTGGATATTAGAGAAATATCTGTTTTTGCTGATGAAAATGATGCCGGTGCTGAACTTTCATGTTGTACCCATGGTTCATGCATCGGTACTCTCTGTAGAATTGTAGTTAAAGGAGTTGTCTGGTAATAAACTCCATTTGACCAACCTGATGCTAAGTTTGTTGCGGGTACCTTATATGACGACAAAAGTGTTGGTGCTTCGGCATTTTCTGCTGGATTGGCTGCTTCTGCGGCAGGACCATTTAAATGAATTTTTGTCTGACCTGTTGCAAATATATTCCCAACTGCACCTAAGTGTATACTAGAACCAGAAGATATTCGCATATTAGATTCTGATGCTATGTTAAAATATTCATTGGCAGAATAAAATCCAGATCCACCAATATTTATATGGTGTGATTCACCAATAGAAGTCTTGGATGTTCCAGCAACAGTTGTGTCTAATGTTTTTGCAAACGCCATCTTTACCGCACCATTAGCAGTTACATAAAGATGCTCACCAATATTTACATCTGCTGATCCAATAGCATTAATGTTTATGTTTCTTCCAGCTTCTAGATTTATATCACGGGTTGCACGGAAATTAAAGTCTGCCTTAGAATGAATGCTTATTGAATCTTCTGAATATATGTCTATCTTTCCACTAGCTGTCATCTCTATCCACGCTGTACCATCTGCATTTGCAATATACAGTAAATTGCTAGTATCATTTAGTAGAATTTGATGTCCAGAAGATGATCGTATTCTTATCAGCTGATTATCACCAGCCGTATCACCATCATCCATAACAAAAGTATGACCTGTTTCACGACTTACAGACACTGTTGCTTTTGTATCATACCCAACTTGTCCCTTTTTACCATTTGGGTTAATTCTGCCTGGGGTTGATATACCAAACACTGCGCTCGGAACCTCTCGTCTAGCAGAACTTGAAGTAACTCCACGCGCACGATCAGCAAGTAGTCCTTGTTTTAAAAGTTTTTCTGCAAATGGATGAATGGGTTTTGGTATATTGTTTGGATTAGCAGTTGCTTTTGTTGATCTTTTATGAAATTCACCAACAGGAAGGTAGTCAACATTGTATTTTAACTTTTGTTCAGCCGATACTATTGCATTTTTACTTGCCGCGATTCCAGGGACCATATGATTTTGAAAACGATCATTCAGAATACATCCCATCCAATATCCCTGGTTTGGATCACCATCAAGAAATATAACCATAACAGTTGTACCAACATCCGGGGGGATCATCCACATTCCATAACTTTTCTGAACATCGTCGTATTTTTCTGGATTATTTCCCTCAAATTTTATATCAGAAATACCATAGAATGGGCTCAAATAATTAACAATATAAGTTTGGCTCTGTAGCGCTGGATCATTTGCATAACCCTTAATCAATACAACTTCTAGTGATCCCATATATGTTGTATCTAGATGATTTGTAACCTTGGCCAAAAATGGTCCTGGATTTGGAAAAGTATATGGTAATCTTGTTTGAATTGGCATGAAATATTATCCAGGAGTTTCCGATTTTGGTTTTATAATAGTCTTTAATAATGGGCTAATTTCTGTTTTACTACCAAATTGTACCGCAACAGATGTAACTGGTATAGTAGTGAGTTTATTTACAGTGTTAATCACTTCAGCAGAGCCGACTGCTATTTGATTTGATATACTCAGTGATGAATTTGCTCCAGCTGATAGTAAATTAGTGCTTGCATTTGACAATACTGAACTAGCGTTAGTTAATAAATTAGTGCCATGAGATAACATTCCTGATGCATCATTAATTAATGATGATGCCTTTGGCAAAGTTGATAGCAAATTAGTGGGTAATATATTTTTTGTCAGTGAATCAGATACGCCAGATATTGATAATGGGTTATTAAGCTGATTCACTGCACTAGTGGCATCTTCAAGGATACTAGCATATGCTAACTTATTTATTTCAGATACTGCAGTTGGAATTAACTTGGTTTTTTGCAATAATGAAGTTGCGTCGTTAAGAACAAAGGTGCCTTTAGCAAGAAAATTAATACCATTAGTAACCTGAGATGTCAGCTGACCAGCGCTATTTCCAACTGCGCCAGTTAAACCACCAATTGCCCCATTTACTGAACCAGTTAACCCACCAATTGCCCCATTTACTGAACCAGTTAAACCACCAATTGCCCCATTTACTGAACCAGTTAAACCACCAATTGCACCAGTTAAACCACCAAATGCTCCATTTACTGATGATCCCAAAAGTGATAACTGCTGCTCGGTGATTCTGTTTATTGTTTCTAAATCGGAAAGATTAGCCAAGGAGGCACTAGCTGGATTCGGAGTAGAAGTAACAGGCGATATCTCTGTCGCAACTGGCTGGTTAGTGTCTATTGGTTGGCCAGGAACTCGCAATAATTGCAATCGTTGCTCAAACAACCCATCCTTAAATGTACTGTTTACCGAAATCACACGAAATACGCCGCTGAACGGAACTAATTTTGAATCAAATTGCAATAATCCTGTATTTGTATCAATATCTATTGGATTTCTAAAATTAACAACAACGAAGACATCACCCTGCTGATATGCTGCTTCATTATCAACAGTTTCACCATATGTAATAATTTCTGGTTTATAATTTCCCATTCCACTAGTCACAAGGTAAAATGGATCACCGAGAATAGTAATCTCAGCAGATATCATACTAAGATTATCCAAAATTGCTTGATGCATGTTAACAACCATGGATGTATATGGATCAGTTGGGTCCGGCCTATTTCCAGAACCTTTTTGTGGGTTTGCTGTGCCAAGACTAGCATCTGAATAAACAGGTGCTAGTGCATAACTATTCTTTTGGGCATTAGTTTGTGGCACACCGCCAGTAAGAGTAACCTGTGGTGTTTCTTCTGCATCTTGCCCATTCGCAGAACTAAACAATGTACTATTATTTCCCATACCCCTGGGAATTGCCTGAAAATATAAGTTATCAAACTTTAAATTAAATTTTTGTACATCTACATTTTTTCCAGTATACAAATAATTATATTCTCTTCGTGCTAATTTTGTTAGCGCTGGACCATCAACAGTTTTTCCTTCATAAAGAGGAATTCTTGTATAATGTATTTTATATGGGGATACCGTATATGTATATGTGTAAAGCTCTCTCTTAGATTCCTCATCCCATATACCTTGCGGCACAGAGTCAATTGAAATGATGAAATAATCAATCATACCATTAACCATGACAGTCTTAGAACCACTCTCTAATGATTTTATTAAGTTTTTTGTATAATCACTATCGCGTATAATTGCGGCTATACAATCATGTATTTGTATGGTATCAGAAAATTGCACTTCAGTTTTTCCAGGCACATAAACGACTGTTTTACTACCTTCAGCGCCTGGATCAGCAAATTTATAGTTGTTATTTGTTCTAGACAGTGTAGTCACATCTGCCTTTGATATAGCATTTGGTGTGTTAATATCAATTTTTGATCCAGACAAAGATGGTAAAACTATGTCATACTTGTCAGCCTTTATTGGCTTATCCCCACGTATCTTCTTGGATTCTTCCTCTTTTGCTTTGTTTATTTGTGTCTTAAAATCAGATAGTATTTCACCAACCGTCTTTCCGGAAATTTTTATATTTGCAGTTAGCTCATTTGGTTTACCATATGCTCGCTCATTATGTGGAACAGCCTCACACTGATATCGCGTCCCAGATTCAGTAGCATCAACCGTAAGATTTGTAAATGAAAAAACAAAGTAGCGAGTTCCCTCTACTCCTAATTTTTTAACTGTTTCTGATGCTACCGTATCAGTATCTGGATAACCAATAAATTCCATCTTTAATAAAAATGGTGCCTGCGCATAGTTAACATGTCCTGCAGCCAATGCAGCAGTTTGTATAGCCTCCATAAATCCATTTAGACTGTACGGCTCATAAATCTCAAATTTAATTTTCGTAGCCAGGGAGGCATTGGCCTCTTGTGATGGGCTCATTAATGTTTCTATCTCAACATTATTAATAAAGAAATCAAATCTACCAGAACTCCTAGTATTAAATGCATCCATATATTCTTGAGCAAAATTTCTAGTGAATAATTCAGGTGATATATACGCAGCAGCATCTGGGTTGTCACCTGCAGAAACTACTTGTGGGGTAATTGCAGATCTGTTAAATGAGTCATCTAGCTTTATTGCATCTGAACCCTTTCCTGATGACTTCGCAATAACATAATAATCTGAACTTTTACGCAATGAGTCTGGATCTTTGAGTGCTGTAGCTTTCACACATGCCAATGTAAACAAATAATTGTATGAACGAAATTGGTGTAATGGATTAACCTGCTTGGATACTATAACTGATGGTATTTTTGGAGCGGTGGCTTTACTCGCAGTTGTCCTAGTAATCTCTGGAGAATCAGTTTTTTTCTCAACTTTATCAGAAGTCTCTGAATTATCTTCATAACCACTATAGTCACCCATTACTGTATACGCCATATTATATTCCCAACACTGAACTCATGGTAGATAATTTTGGTAAGTATATTTGAACACCCGCTTTCATATCATATATTGGATCACGAATCAAATCTTTGTTTCTAACAGCAAACACCCACCATAAATTAGAATCTTTATAAAGATCATACGCCAATAAATCTGGACGATTCTCATATTTTGACGAAATTGTAAATAATATATCATCAGCCACTGAAGGTAGATTTCTAAAAGATATAATATCAAGATATGCACCATTATTATCTGGCGTATCGGAGTAAGGGCTTGATTTTGAGTATATAGCCATTATAGTAATCCCTCAGATCTAGAAGTTCCATTAAGCCAATTTTTTACACCACCATTCATCATTTCTCGTCTACTGTACATTGGTATAAATGACATTGATATGGTTGATATTACTGGTACCATATTGGCTCCTGAGAAAATTTGTTTAATTGATTCACCATTGCTAGTAGAAGATAATGAAAAATAGTCAACATTATCGTCTAATTTTAACGAGAACGACTGTAGAGCTACCGGCACATTATCAAATACGTATGCACCATAAGCATACAATCTACACACTGGTGGTGGTGAACCAGTATTAAAATCATTAGTACCGAACCGCATCTTTATCAGCGATCTTAAAATATGAATAACTGATAAAAAGTAATGTGCATCATTATCCTCCTGAACAGTAAATTTCGCAGATAACGATATCTCACTAGGAGAACTATTTTTATAAAAATATAAAGCATAATTAGAATGCTGTGGAGTTACAGAGGCATAATTTGCTTTATAATCTTGTGATATAGCCGGTGTATATGGGAATACAATTCCACCAGAATTTTTGATAATGCCGGGAGCCGGGCCTGCTGTCTGATTTGAATCAAGATATAACGTTGGTATCAGCAATCTAGGCCTGAAATCTGGTTTAACCCCCCTAAATTGTACCTTCGCTGGCTGTTCTACAACTCGTTCTGCACCGGGTGGAACACTTGATCCACCAGATGATGAAAATTGATTTAGAAAATTATTTGACGATACACCAAATCCATATGATCCTGTTAACGGCTGTACAATATCTTGAATATTTGTTGGGGTTGAATAACTTATCAAATTATCAGGTTGATTAAATCCTAAATTTGTAGCTTCTGGTGTTTTAATAGTAGAAGTTGGATCTGCAGCCTGTGCTTCATATGACGCATTCAACAAGGCATCTGCCTCTTGAGCCTTAATTGATTCAATTTCTGCCTTTGCTTGATCTATTTGTAGATCCCAACCGGCTAATGTAGCATTTAATTCTGCCAATCTTGTAGAACTAGATTGCAAAGATTCTCTGAAATTATTAGCTGCAGTTGAATTTGGGTTAATATCAACTAGCTGATCTTGATAAAATGATATAGTAGCTTCTTCGTCTTTAATGGCGTCCGAAACATTACCGCGTGAAAAAATTGCGGTACTTAGTTGTGATGTAGCATCAGATAATGCCGAAGATATTGAGTCTGCCATTTGAATTTCCCTGAACATATTTATCAGATAAATAATATACTACTATTATCTTTGACATAACGTCTCCAACAAGATATAATAGGTAAGGAGATAAAAATATCAATGACCATATTATTAAAAAAAGTAAAATACCTTAACAACAGAGATTTACTTGATGAGATTCATAAAAGTAAATGTAGTTTTAGCAGTTTCATTAGCCCAGAATACACGCAATATGATTTAATCTTGGGAAATTTAGATGAATTAAATATTAGAACAGTTGCCCAGGCAAAAAGAAATAGAGCAAAACGCATTGGTATATACGCACTTGCATTAGCAAGATCAACTGGAAATAAAATCGTAAAACTAGCAGAGCTAACCCCGGACTACAAAAAAATATCAAAAACAGATGTAGTCATTAGAATAATGACTTTTGATCATATACCCAAAGCACCCGGTCGTAAAAAATCAGTAAAAACTATTGCAGATGCTCATGAAAAAGTTAATTTCCCACCATTTCAACATTGGAAATTTGATGAAAACAGTAATCTAGTATGTGTTGGAAAAAGTCACTGGAAAGGGCCACTAGACACTGGAAAATTTTTCAAAGATCATGGTAGAATTTCCGAGAATCTTGGAAAAATGTTTATTAAATTAAGTGAGCGGTATGCACAAAGATCAAACTGGCGTGGATATACATATGTAGATGAAATGCGTGGGCAAGCATTATTACAATTGAGTCAAATTGGATTACAGTTTGATGAATCAAAATCTAGTAATCCCTTTGCATACTTCACCGCCGCTGTAACCAATTCATTCACCAAGGTTCTGAATATTGAACGAAAGAGTCAAAATATACGTGATGACTTGTTAGAATATGTTGGATTAGCACCAAGCTTAACGAGACAAAATAGCCAATCATTCGCAGATGACATTGCAAAACAAGCAGAATATTATAAAAATATAGTGATACCAAAAAGTGAAGAAGACGTAGACGAAGAAGAGGTTTGACATTCACTATTGCCGTATGATATAATAAAGATAGGAGAATATTATATGGCATTATTTAAAAAGATGGCCGCTCTAACAGATCTTCACGTAGGGGGTAAGTCTAATAGTCAGACTCACCTAGCAGACTGTGAAGAATATGTAGATTGGTTCATTGAAACTGCAAAAAAGAATGGTTGCGAAACTGGTATTTCTATGGGCGATTGGCACAACAATCGTAATAATATTAATCTAGTAACATTAGATACCAGTATTAGACTTCTAGAAAAATTAGGAAAAGCGTTTGATAATTTCTACTGGTTTCCTGGCAATCATGATCTGTTCCACAAAGATCGTAGAGATATCCATTCAAGTATTTTTGGAAAACATATTCCTGGAATCACAGTTGTAAATGAAGTTACCACAAAAGATGAAGTCACAATGGTACCATGGTTAGTTGGCGATGAATGGAAAAAGATTCAAAAGATCAAAAGCAAGTACATGTTTGGTCATTTTGAACTACCAGAATTCTATATGAATGGACAAATATTGATGCCCGATCATAATCAGCTAAAACTAGAACACCTTAAAAGTCAAGATCTGGTTTTTAGTGGTCATTTTCACAAACGACAGAATCGGGGAAATGTATGGTATATTGGTAATGCATTTCCACATAACTATGGCGATTCTGGTGATGATCTACGAGGCATGATGGTATTAGAATGGGGTAAAGATCCACAATTTTTTAACTGGAGCAATGCACCAAAGTATAGAAATTTGAAATTGAGCGAGTTAATTGATCAAAAAGATCAAATAATGAAAACAAAAATGTACTTACGGGTAGAAATGGACATTGATATTTCATTTGAAGAAGCCAATTTCCTAAAGGAAACTTTTATGGCAGAGTACAATATACGAGAATTTAGTTTAATTGCTCAACACAAAAATGTTGAGTCAGGAACTGCTGATGATTCTCCAGCAAAATTTGATTCTGTTGACACAATTGTCAAACGTGAACTACTAAGCATAGAATCTGATTCCTTTGATAAAAGCGTACTACTAGATATCTACAAAAATCTACAATAAGATATGTCAATTACCCTTAAAAATATAACCGTTAAAAATTTCATGTCGGTTGGCGCAATTTTGCAATCTGTAAAATTTGATCAACCACTTACATTGATCCTTGGGTGTAATCTAGACCTTGGCGGCGAAGAGTCTAGCAGCCGAAATGGGGTTGGAAAAACTACACTAATAAATGCACTAAGCTACGCACTGTACGGACAAGCACTGGCAAATATTCGTAAAGAAAATTTAATCAATACAATCAATGGTAAAGCAATGTATGTAACTATTGAATTTGATAAGGCTGGGATTACATATCGCATTGAGCGCGGACGAAAACCAAACGTACTAAAGTTCTACGTTAATAACCAAATGCAAAAAGATGGTAGCAACGAGGATGAAAGTCAAGGAGACAGTCGTGAAACCCAAAAAGAGATAGAACGTGTAATAGGAATGAGCCACACAATGTTCAAGCATCTAGTAGCTCTTAATACATATACCGAACCATTTCTATCAATGAGAGTAGCCGATCAGAGAGAAGTAATTGAGCAGTTGCTTGGTATAACTGTGCTAAGTGAAAAAGCAGAGTTGCTGAAAGTACAGATAAAAGAGTTAAAAGATAAAGTTGCATCCGAGTTATTTAGAATTGAAGCGATAAAGAACTCCAATGAGTCCGTTCAGATTAGTATTCGCTCAATTGAAACAAAAAGCAGACTATGGGAAACAAAAAAATCCGAAGAATTAGAAAAAATATCAATATCAATTGCAAAACTTGAGGAATTAGACTCTGAAGTAGAGATACAGGCTCATCATGATCTAGCCACATGGAAAATCAATGATAAAGTGTTGTCAGACCTTCTTAGGCAGCAGAACACTTTGCATCAATCATTTGTTAGAGCCACCAAACTTCTTGAAAAAGCAGCAAAATCAAAAGAAGAACTCTCAGAGAATCGTTGTCCAACTTGTAATCAAGGTATACATGATCACAAACATACCGAGTTGTTGGAAAAAGCAACTAGTGATTTGACTGATGCAGAACAACAAGTACTCTCACTACATGATGATGTTGCCAAAGTTGCCAGAGATATCGTACAAATTGGTGACTTACCTAGAAAACCAGTTACATTTTATGTAACCCTGGCTGAAGCTCTAGAACACAAAAACAATCTAAACAATCTAACCACCAGACTTATTGCACGTAATGACGAATCTAATCCTTATGATGAGCAAGTTACCGATCTCAAAACATCTGCAATTCAAGAAATTGATTGGGATGTGGCAAATAATTTAAATAAACTCAAAGATCATCATGAATTTCTGCTTAAATTGTTAACAAATAAAGATAGTTTTGTTCGTAAGAAGATTATTGATCAAAATCTAGCATATTTGAATAGCCGATTGGCACATTATATATCAAAAATGGGTCTGCCACATATTGTAGTATTTGAAAATGATCTTTCGGTGACTATAACTCAGTTAGGAAAGGATCTAGACTATCACAATCTGTCACGAGGTGAGATGAATCGCTTAATTCTTAGCCTTAGCTTTTCATTCCGTGATGTATGGGAAAGTCTATATCATAGTATCAACATTACATTCATTGATGAATTGTTGGACAGTGGGCTAGATGGTGCTGGAGTGGAGGCTGGTCTATCATTATTAAAGAAGATGGCCCGTGAACGTAGCAAAAATATCTATCTCATTAGCCATCGTGAAGAACTTGTTGGTAGAGTGGACAATATTCTCCGAGTCGTAAAAGAAAATGGCTTCACAACTTTTCTAAATTCTGATGAGGTAGCCGAAGAGTCATAAGTAATGCATGACTTGGTACTTTCAGAATAATTTAGTAGAAGAACTACCCACTGACATAGTGGGTTTTGTTTATTGTATAACCAACCTAAATAATGGCCGAAAATATATCGGAAAAAAGCTGGCAAAGTTCAGTAAGACCACATACAAGATGGTTACCCTAAAAAATGGCACTAAGAAAAAGAAAAGAATAAAATCTTTGATAGATTCTGACTGGCGTGAGTATTATGGTAGTAGTGTTGAACTAAACAATGATGTAGCACTCCTGGGTAGAGATAAATTTACTCGGGAGATTCTACATTATTGCAAAAGTAAAGCAGAATGTTCATATATTGAACTTCGGGAGCAGATGGAACGTAGGGTGCTTGAAAACGCCGACTACTATAACGGTATAATCCAGGTAAAAATTCATAAAAATCACCTGAAAAAGCTGTAAAACCACTTGCTTTATCGGCTTAGATCTGCTATTATATTTCTTTATATCCCCGGCACCAAGCCTAAATATCCCCAATTAATCATCGGCACTCAGCCATACATAAGCCCACGGGCTTGAGAACTCTTCTTTCGGCAGCTAGTTAGCGCCACGATCTTTCAGATAAGGCTTCCACCGGCCAATAAATCGGGTGGCGAACAGAAGACACCTGGGATGTTCTCCGCAGGGACCCGAAGCCGTGGCGCTGAACTACGCACTCAACCACTATCCTTTACAGGACGATGATGGAATAGGCCTACCCTTATTAATCCATTTGGTTGTTTGAATGGGCAAAATAGGCTAAAGATCGCGGCACTGTGAAAAAGATACATCCGCGAAGTATCGTATACTAGCCAGCTCAGGTATACGCTGCTACCGTTGTGAGAAGGCTGCGACTCGTGGTACAGGATAACCGCCACTGTAATTGTCGCTCGACTGGTACCCATAAGAACTCATCAGAAACTTTTTGTTGAACATTCTTTTGTTATAATTCATTCGCCCTTATCAGGGCGAAGTGTACCCGAATCTATCAGAATATTTCCTTAAATCAATTGTGTTTTAACCGTGTTTCATAATAATTTCAAGATTTTATATTAAATACATTAAATGGGAACAAATGGCAAATTGCGCCAGCAATTTGCAAGAGAGCGTAAGCTCTCTTCTGAATAAATAAAGAATATATAAATCAGCTATCCAGCAATAAGGAATGATTAAATGAAAAAGACTCCAACAAAAAAACCACAAATGAATGAATCCCTTGACGAGGCACAGCCAGTAGGTGCATTAAGTAGGGCTGGTAACTGGTTGAAATCACAACTACCAACTTTTGCTCCAGGATCTGCTGCTACAGCACGTGGTGCAAGACCCACTGGTAATAAAGCAAATGCTATGAAACTTCAATATCAAGAATGGCTTGGTTCTGTTGGAGAAAATCCAACACAAGAAAATCTTTTGTCATGGCTAAAATCAAATAATTTCCCAACTAGTGCAGCAGATAAGATATTTGCTGGTAGCCCTAATACATCAACTGCTGCTGGTACTTCTAGTCCTGCTGCTGCAAGTGCTAATCCACCTACAGCTGCTGGTACTTCTAGTCCTGCTGCTGCAAGTGCTAATCCACCTACAGCTGCTGGTACTTCTAGTCCTGCTGCCAGTACCCCTAGTCCTACAACTAGTGGTGCGCCTAAGCCTAGTCCGACTGCATTGCTTGCAAATTTAAAACAACAATATCCTAATGTTCCTGCAATGCTATCCGCTTTACAGCGTACTCAAAATCCTAAGGCAAAAGCAGTTGTTGACAATATAAAATCTAATAATCCTACAACTATTAATGATGTTATATCTATATTGCAGCAATCTGGACAATTAAAAACCGTTGACCAAATGTTAGCTGGCTTACGGCAGAGTAATGCTGTTCCTACCCGACCCAATGTTCCCGCTCCCGTAGCACCTGCTGCGAAGCCAACTACTGCCCCATTACAAACAGTTGACCAAATGTTAGCTGGTTTAGAAAAAGGTAATGCTGCACCCACACCGCCTAATGCTCCTACTCCAGCAACGCCTACTGTAGCACCCAAAACTGCTCCAAAAATGACAGCTAAAAAGCGCGCTGCTGAATCGGCATCTGAAAAGATGCGCAGATTCATGTCATTCTTAAACGAAGATACTGCAATAGATGACAAAATGGTAAATCAGGTTATTTTAGCTGTTGCAAGAGATATGGCTCGTAGCGGTACTGCACCAACTACGAATCAGCCAACTGGTACTCAGCAATCTACCACTTCTACTACGCCTTCTACTGCCCAAACTGCTAGTCAAGCTTATTCACCATCTGATTCCCCGGGTGGCAGTCAAGGTGGTTCTCAATCTGAATACCAGGGTACATCAGCAACGATGTCTGCTACTCAGCTTATTAAGGCAATTAAAAATATGGAGATAGACGAAAAACGTGCTTTTTTCAAATTACTGTTGGCTAACCCATCATATAAAAAATATATAGAAAAAATGCTTGGAAAAGGTTCTGCACCTGCCCCGACAACACCAACTACAACACCTTAACAAAAAAGGCCCGAAAGGGCCTTTAGTTTTAGAAGAATGGCAGCTGTGTTTCTTTCGTGGTTGCCAAATTTTCTTCAACCAATTTTGCAATTATTTCTCTATCCTTACTGTCGGTCATGTATGCCTCACTTATGGTCATACCACCCCGCATATACCAGCACATCTTAAATAACTCACTTTTTATGGCTTTTGATTCTTTCTCCATATCATTGACTAGCTGGTTAATTCCGTCAATGTCCATATTCAAAAGCCTTATGCGAAAAAATTTGCAGGATCAAATATAATAGGTACTTCTATAGTTTCTGCAGCACCTTGTTCCTGCATTTCTGGAGTAGTGGATACCATAATAGGTTTCAACATATTCTGTTCACGCATTTTATCCAGGTGATTTTTTACAGCATCAAAAACACTTTTATCACAATTATTCATAAACTCTTGTATAAACTCTTGCTCATCCGTGGTGCCTGCTGTGGATTCAATTTTGTATACACTGCTGGCCACTAATCCAACAGTGACTTCAGTTAATTTTGCAAAACTTTCCCGGAATGTTTTGATTTTTTCTTCATCAGACAGCGAAGAATCATTTACAGCTGAGATTATTTTTTGAGATTCAAATGTTTGTACTGAGGTTTTTGAAACATCACGGTAGGTTAACGGACGAACATGTAAAACCATTTGTTCATTAACTTCTATTCTACTCTGCCAATTTATTGATTGATAAAGTTGGTCTAGAAGTGTTCGTAAATCTACAGAATAGGTAAACTCATTACCAGAGCCTATCTCAATAGTGGTTTCCATCATTTCTCCGTATGTAGCCAATCTGATTGCTATAAGGATAGCATCTAGGTCTATATTTGGTGTGTCCCATGCATTACTAATATTTGGCATGCAACTTTGAATTAGATCAACTACAGCCTGACCATTCATTAGTGCATCTGGTGTTTTTAATAGTAACTCATCCTTGGCAGTCATTGAGAACACGGGATATTCACCATTAACTGATTTACTTAAACTTGACTCTGGCCAGTATTCTCCATTACTTGGTAATTTTACAAAGATTTTTGGCTGTCGCATTAGTTGTGCGAGTGGATTATGTTTGGGTTTTTCCATATTTTCTTCCGACTAAATAGATATACGTGTATTTATATAACGAAAAAATCAGGAAATTTTTATGCCAGGGAATGTTAATGTTGATGTAGGTGGGTACCGTGGTGTACTTGAGAATGCAGCTACAGAAAGTACGCTGGCGCAGCTATTGGCGGAAGCAAAAAAACACAATCCTGCATTAGTGGGTGCTGTAAAACAACTTGCACAATCAGCTGGATTACGTGCGGAAGATATTAAAAAATTTGAAGATGCAGCACGTGGTGCCGCCGATTCTACAGTTCAGTTAACGGCCAAACAAAAAATAATTGGTGCAGTTATGCAGGATCTGACTGCAGGTACTGTTCAAACTGTTAAAAATCTGGCAGCACTTACTTCCAATGTAATGGATGGTACTCTAGCAGCCAATAATTTTTTCCGTGCGCTGGAAAGTTTACCAATGGGACTTGGTAAGGTTGCTGCCCTATTCGGTGCTTTGGCGGCAATGCAACAAAAAGGTCTAGACTCATATAGAGCAATGTCAAACTCTGGTGTGGGATTCAGTGGTGACTTGGATAAAATAAGGCGAAGTGCAGCTGATACATATCTTAGTCTTGACCAATTTACTAACTTAATGAAAACAAACAGCGCGACATTTGTTTCAATGGGAGGCACTGCTAGCGAAGGTGCGCAGCAATTTGTAAAACTAAGTAAAGCACTAATAAGTGGAGATACTGGTAATAGATTGCTGGCACTTGGTTACAATACAGAACAAATAAATCAAGGGTTAGCAGATTATATTAAAACTATTGGTGGTGCAAATATCAAGACAGAAAAAGATCAAAAAGCATTGGCAGCATCAGCATCCGAATTTATGATACAAATGGATGGTCTTGCGAAATTAACTGGACAGAGTAGAGAACAACAGCAAAAAACTTTAGATGAAGAAATGCAAGAAGCAAGTTTTAAAGCATTTATGGCCACTCAATCTGCAGAAGATCAAGAGGCAATAGCTGCTAGCATGGCGGCTGCGAGTGCATTACATGGAAAAGCAGGAACAGATATAGTTAAGGCATCAGCCATGGGTGTTGCTGTACAGGGTGATGCTGGTAAAAGATTAACAGCATTAAGTGGTGCAACTGCTGAGTCTATACAGAAAGACTTGGCTTTGAGAAAGTCTGGAGTAGCAACAAAAGAACAATTAGATGCAAACGAAGCAAAAGGCAGAAAAGCCACAGCAGATAACTTATTATCATTTGGTGGTGCAGTAGGAACATATGGTGGTGTATTTAAGGGTGTAGAAACTTCTGTAATAAACTCAGCAAATGCATTTCAATCTGGTGCAAGAACTGAGGAAGATTACAGAAAACTTCGTGAAAAAGCCATAGTAGAAGCCGAAAAACAAGGAAAAAGTACTGCCGCCAGGGCCGCCCAAACTGAACAAGCATTCAAAGAACTAAATCAAATAATATTATCGGTTCTATTACCTGTAGTTAGATATTTGACAAATGAGCTTAATACTGTAGTATCAGCTTTTAAAAAGGGATTTTTCCATGGTTTAACTTCTCTATTCACTAGTGTATCATTCGTTGTGCCTGTGGTAGCTGCATTTGTTTCATTGATTACTATGTTAAAAGCTGTAGCTGCTGGAGGTGCATCTCTCCCTGGTACAGGAGCAGGTGGCGCAGGGAGTGGGTTGAAATCTATTGCAAAGGGTGCATTAAAGAAAGCTGGTGTTCTCGGAGCTATATTAGGTGGTGGAATGGCATATGAAGATATAACGAGTATCAATGAACAAGAAAAGTCTGGAAAAATTTCAGCGGATGAGGCATCTAAACAGCGAGGTGGTAGTATTGGTGAGGCCGGTGGTGGGTTAGCTGGCGGTATGGCTGGTGCTGCAATGGGAGCCATGGCTGGATCATTTGTTCCTATTATAGGAACTGCTATTGGTGGATTAGTTGGCGGGGTACTTGGTGCTTTTGGTGGTGGTTATCTTGGTAAAGCAGGCGGCGAAGCACTTATGTCTCCAAAAGAAAAACGAGCTTTTGGATCTTTTGGATCAACTGGCAGTCTATTTGAAGATTTTGGAGCCAAGAAATCTGTAGAATTACATGGTATGGAAGCTGTAGTAACACCAGATCAAATGAGTAAATTGATGCAAGGATCTGCTGCTAGTGGTATCGGTGCGCTTGCTGGTGATATTCAACAATTAAATTCAATGACCTCCCAGGTTCTGAGAACTCTTATGACTATTGCCGATAATACAAAACGCGGGGTTGATGCCACTAAATCACTTAATGGCAATCTGTTTGCACGATGAGTTGTACGATCATGTAATTTCATGTAAAATAGGATATTGATCCCGAAGTAACGGCTAAATATCCTATGAAAAATACACTGATAAAATTAATTGAAAATAAAAGTTCTAATATCTTCCCCCAAACCATTAAGTCTAGTCCTGGATTACTTGATTGGTTAAAATCGGAAACACAAGAACACAATCCTAAAAATACAAACCATATGGTATACATAATACTAAATGGTAATCCCCCTACTTGCTTGTGTGGCAACCCTCGTAAATTTAATACATTTGATCTAGGTTATCGTGTGTGTTGTGATCGTGGACTCAAGTGCTTAAGCAGTATTGATGCTAAGATGGCTGGATTAAAGAAAAACCTTATGGAAAATTATGGCGTAACTAATGCAAATGATATTCCTGGCGTTACAGAAAAACGAAAAGCAACGATGCTACAAAATCATGGAGTTGAATATGCAGCACAATCAAATTCTGTACAAGAAAAAATGTCCAAGACTATGCAGGCCAGAAGCACGGAAGAAAAAGAGTCAATAGTAGCTAAAACTAAAGCCACGATGATTCATAAATTTGGTGTAAGCCATCATATGAAGTTGGATGAGCAAAAACAAAAAGTAAAAGATACTAATGTTGAACGATATGGCGTTGAATACCCTCTTCAAGATACAAATATAAAAGAGGCAGCAATTGAAAAGTGGAAATTAAAACCCAAAGAAGAAAAACAAAAGAAAGCAGAAAATACTAAGAAAACATTTCAAGAAAAATATGGAGTTAATTCATATAGCCAGATTGGTATGCAACCTTGGGTTCTAGAAATACTCAAAGATAAGGATAAATTTATAAGTTTTATATCTGATAAAACTAGATTGCAGGCAGCGGAATCATTGGGAATTCATCCTCATTGCCTATATCTACATTATAAAGAATATCAAGCTAATACATTATTTTTACCAACAACCCGCAGCAAATTTGAAATTAATGTTGGTAATTTTTTAGATAGTATGGATATAAAGTATATTTCTGGGGATAGACAGATACTAAAACCCAGAGAGTTAGACTATTATATTCCAGATAAAAATATTGCAATTGAATGTGGTGGATTATATTGGCATTCGGAATTGTCAAGTGAAAGAGGAAGAGATTATCACTACTCAAAGTTTCAACAGTGTAAGGATCAGGGCATAAAATTAATTACTATATTTGAAGATGAATGGAATCATAAGAATAATCAAGTACTTCAGCGTTTAACACATATTTTTGGTAAATCTATAGTCAGAATAAGTGCAAGAGAATGCATAGTAAAAATTATAGATAGTAAAGAAGCATCAGATTTTATAGAGGCCAACCATCTTCAGGGTTCGTCTTCATCGTCGGTAAATATTGGATTATATCATAATGATATTCTTGTTTCAGTTATGACATTTGGTAAACCACGGTTCAGTAATGATTATGATTATGAATTAATCAGATTCTGTTCTAATGCTAACGTAATTGGTGGAGCAAGCAAATTATTTAAATATTTCAGCAAGGAATATACCCCATCAAAAATTATATCGTATTCTGATAATCGTTGGGGATGGGGAGAATTATATAATACACTGGGGTTTAAATACAAGAATACACATGTTGGTTATCACTATACTGATTATAAACATCGTTATAATAGAATTCAATTTCAAAAACATAAACTATTAGAGCAGGGTAATGATGCAACATTAACAGAATGGGAAATCATGCAAGTTAACGGATATGATAGGATATGGGATTGTGGTCAAAGCTCCTGGGTGTGGATAAATAAACGCATATAATTGGAAAATCAATATGGGATGGAAAAAATATTTCACACCAGTAAAAACAACTGGACAAATGAGCCCGATAAGTGGAACGGGTGGAGCTAATCCATCTCGCACTAATTACAGCAGCTTTTTACCAGATGTTTATAGTGGTCATCCAAATAGATTGGAAAGATATTCACAATACGACACAATGGATATAGATCCAGAAGTAAACGCAGCATTGGATATTCTGGCCGAATTCTGTACTCAGTCCAATGAAGAAAACCAAACACCATTTCATATTTTCTTTAGAGAACAGGCTACGTCTACTGAAATTAAGATTATAAAAAAGTATCTGCAACAGTGGTCCAAATTGAACAAATTTGGTACCAGAATGTTCAAAATTATCAGAAATACATTCAAGTATGGTGATAGTTTTTTTATACGCGACCCAGAAACACTGGCATTATTTTATATAGATTCCAGCAAAGTTGATAAAATTATTGTCAATGAAAGTGATGGTAAAGAGCCAGAGCAATATGTAATTCGTGATCTAAATATTAACTTTCAAAATCTAACTGTAACCCAAATTAATCCATCAAACCAGAATGCAACCCCAGGTGGAACAGCATATGTAACGGGTGGAACTCATCAACGTGGTATGGTTGGTGCTTATCCTCAAAGTATTGGATCTCGTTTTGGTGTAAATCAAAATCAGGTAGCTATTGAAGCAAAACATATAGTCCACTTGAGTATGAGTGAAGGATTAGATAATAATTTTCCATTTGGTAACAGTCTACTAGAGAGTGTTTTCAAAGTATATAAGCAAAAAGAATTGCTTGAAGATGCTATTATTATCTATCGTATTCAACGTGCTCCAGAACGTAGAATTTTCTATATTGATGTGGGTAATATGCCAAGTCACTTAGCCATGAGCTTTGTTGAGAGAGTAAAACAGGAAGTAAACCAGCGTAGAATTCCTAGTATAAGTGGTGGTGGTCAAAGTGTTATTGATGCTAGCTACAATCCTTTAGCTGTTGGTGATGATTATTTCTTTCCAACAACTGCAGAAGGACGGGGATCAAAGGTTGATACTCTTCCTGGTGGCACAAATCTTGGTGAAATTTCTGACTTATTATTCTTTACGCAAAAGTTAATGCGTGCTCTACGTATTCCTTCAAGTTATCTTCCAACTGGTGTAGATGATAGTCAAAATACATTTAATGATGGACGAGTTGGAACAGCATATATCCAAGAATTACGATTCAATAACTACTGTGAGCGTTTACAGAGTTTGGTAAATGAGCAATTGGATAGAGAATTCAAAATGTACCTTGATAAGAAAGGTATAAACATTGACTTCAATCTATTTGATCTAAAATTTAATCCTCCACAAAATTTTGCTGCATATCGTCAGGCAGAAATGGATACTGCACGGGTAACTGTATATGGTTCTGTGTCACAAATTCCGCATTTGAGCAAGCGTTTTGCACTAAAAAGATTCTTAGGGTTGACACCAGAAGAAATGGCAGAAAACGAACAACTCTGGCGTGAAGAAAATATTGATGAGGATAAAGATCCAGGTGTGCAAGCAGAATTACGTAGTGCCGGGATTACTCCTGGTGGGTTGTCCACTGATCTTACTGCGTTTGATCAAGCAGGTATGCCTCCACCAGATATGCAAACACCTGAGGCTGGTGCACCTAACATGGGCATAGCTGGTGCAACTCCTGGTGCTGGCCCGACCCCTGGCGCCCCAACAATTT
>Ga0247723_1000793_pt1 | contig 20245 bp, 27 predicted proteins | sample MSEWelMarce5H_FC_FD_189079 | JGI IMG/M metagenome (GOLD analysis project Ga0247723, IMG submission 189079) | Subsurface sediment microbial communities from gas well in West Virginia, United States - MSEEL Well Study Marcellus 5H_FC | ecosystem: Environmental > Terrestrial > Deep subsurface >... | reverse complement strand
CATCACTATCTATAAGGAGAATGTAAATGAAGAACTTCTTCAATGACCTCATCGGACAGTTGTTCACCATGCTGGGATTTTTTATTGCTTGGGTAACGATTGACGGGTCGGCTAAAACGGCAGTTGCCTACGCGACTCTCTGGTGCCTGGTCATCTGGATTATTACTTACCCACTACGCAGAACAAAGGATGAAGAATGAAAAATGTAAACAATGTCTTGATGCGAATTCTTTCGGTATTCGCTGCATCTGGTCTATCAGTTATCGGAGCAGGTTCGCTCTTTGGTCTTGAGCCATTGACTGCCGCGCTTATGGCTGGCTTGCTCGGAGTTGCAACCGTGGTTGAATCCTTGGCTCGCTCATTCCTGGATGACGGAAAACTGACCACGGCAGAAATCAACGATGCCTTCAGCAAGGTGGATAAGAAGAAGGCTTAAGCAACCTTCTTAATATCTCGAATCACTTTCTGAGCGCTGGCTCGGGTCTTGCTTTTCGGCTCTCCGAATTGACCCGAGTTGATGGCGCGAGTGAGCAACCTGACTAGATGCTCTTTCTCCTCGGGAAACAAGGGCTTGACCGAAAGTTCTTTCTTGACCTTCTTTTCGATGCGAGCATTTTTCTTTGCAAGCCTCGACTTTTGAAGTTGAGTTAAGCAAGATTTATCAATCGGCGGTATTGCTTTGTTGTTGTACTTCACCCGATGAGTTTTATAGGACTCTCGGAGTTGCTTGGCAATATCGGCACCGAAGGCGTTCTTAACCAAGAACAGGAAAACTCCAGAGAATTCTGCTCCGTGTTTTGCGTTAGGTGTTAGGCAATGAGCCAATTCGTGAAGAATCACGGCTTCATTTCTAGCCCAAGTTCCAAGGGTGATTCGGCGTGAGCCATAGGCTGTCCCGACATTACGACCTGATTCAATATAAATCTTGCGTTCGCCAAATCTCTGCCTAAACCAGAATTGGTCGCAGATGATATTTAGATAACTTTGGCAATCGTGTATGGAACTTTGTTTTGTTAGATTGAAGGTAAGTTCGGGAAAGTTTTTGCTGCCCGTCTTGATGACGGTCTTTCCTGCATCGTACAGAAAACGCTCAGCCGCATAGTGGCGGCTTTTTTGGTTGTCTCTCTCCAAAGTAGTCTCCTTTGTTAAGCCGCTTGCGCGACTGGTTGCTCTTTGTGTTCTCTCTTGATGTGTCTCCAAAGGCTCTCAAAAGCCATCCCGCTTCTAAGTTGCCACTCCTTCTCACATACTGAACAGATGACGATTCTCATATCTGCCCCCTCTCATCTTCCATTATACACTACTGGGGTTGGGTAAGCAAATCGAGGATTCAGGCTCGGGCTGAATTCAAGCCCAGACACGCCGAGAATCACTCAATGGAATGAGGTTGCATATCTAACCCCCATAGTGTAAACTGGAGTTGTTCAAGAGAGAGGACGGAAATGGTTACCAAAGAGTTCGCAGTCGAGATTGATACCCAGTTGTCTGAATTGCATAACCAGCGCTGGTCTATTGTTGAAAAAATTGCAAGTGCAGAAGATACTTTGGAGTTCTACCAAAAGCATTACCCAACCCGTATTGGTGAAATTGCAAAGTACGAAGGAAAAATTTATATTTTCAAAGCCGACCTTCGCAAAGTCAATGGTCAGATTCGTGATTTAGATGCAATCTATGACCAAGACCCTTGGACAAGAGCGTTCTTGGTTCTTGCCAGCAACGGTCATGTCCACAGTTCATTGGATTGCTCAACTTGCTTCCCAACTACTCGTTACCAATGGTTGATTCAATACAGCAACGATGATGAAGCAACAATCGTTGATGATGCTGGTCAGGATGCTTGCACAATTTGTTATCCATCTGCTCCAGCAGAAACTTTGAATCGCCCATCACGAATCGTCACAGCAGACAAAATTGCTAAGGCTGAAGCAAAGGCAGAGCGCGAAGCAAAGAAAGCAGCACGAATCGCTAAAGAAAAGGCTAACGCTCCAACAAAGAGCGGTGAGTTCCTTTACTACAAAGAAGGCAAGTGGACAAGAGAAATCAGGACAGAGCGTTCAGCGATTACAGAGTGGTACAGCCAGTACGCAGATTCACAGCGCGAAATCGTTACAGAGTATTACGATGGCAAGCCACATACAGAGGAAAGCATCCAGCACCAAAAAGACCGTAGGGCTTTCGCTGGAGAGATTGCTCAGTTGATTTGCTTCAACTTGGCTGAAAAGCACGGCATCACTTACGAGGAGCAAGAAGCAATCCTCATCAAGAAGTACGAAAAGAGAGGCTGGTAATGACTCAGATAGAAGAAACCTTGCAGCGCTTATTGGCAGAGACCAATGAGCCACTTCACCCTGACCTAGTTCCATACTTCGAAACAGATGGTGCGCTCGGTCCTCAACTTCGTCACCCGCTGGTCTATCAAGTTCCGTTCTTTTCGAATGGTAGAGCCAACGCTTACTACCTCCAGAAAAAAGAGGATTTGATTAACGCGGTTCTGCACAGAAAGTTCAATCAGATTATTTATCTGCATGAACGCCCATACCGACTCCAGGCATTTATCTCGATTGCTAAAGATTTACCAGATACAAAATACTGGTCACTTCTATCTAGCATCTGGACAGATACAGAGAATCAATGGCAGAACCTTGAGCAATGGAAAGAATTGCTCTCATCGAATCGTCCTGAGCGCCATTATTTAATGGACGAATCGGAGTTTCAGTTATTGAATTCACTACCAGAGTTGGTTACTATTTACCGTGGATGCGTTAAAGGTCTTAATGAAGATGGACTTTCATGGACACTAAATAAATCCAAGGCAGAATTCTTTGCTAACAGATTTGGCAAGGAAGGAATTATCTTAGAGAGAGAAATTCCAAAGTCAGACATCATCGCGGTCCTAACAGGTCGCGGAGAATCTGAAGTGATATGCGAGGTGAAGAAATGAAATGTTATACATGCGGTTCGGAGTTCCGAATCACTTTCGTGAAAGGTAAGCCGTATTGCTTTCGATGCGAGGTAGATGCCTCACTCGTTGCACACGGAATCATCAAACTAATCAAGGGAGAGAAAAACCATGTTGGCTAGATACCTAGAAAAGCAAGGGCGCGTTACAGCGCGTGGCTACAAGGTCTCAGAATGGCTGGATGCTCTGGGGCTATTCCTGCTCATATTCGCCGTTTTCGGCATTGTGGGGTCCGTAGAGAGCGAAAGGTGGTTCTGATGTTGATTCCATCCTGGGCTAAGTTCAAAGAGCCTCTACGGGTCTCTGAAGCCTCTCTACGCTATATCAGGCGCGAGGAGAATGAGAAGGCTCTCCAGCGACTCGCCGATGAGCGCAATGCTCAGAACTTGCATATTAAACCCCAGTAGTGTAAACTGATGTTGTAAGCGAGAGAGAGGAACGGAAATGATAAAAGCAATCGTCAAGATTGAAAACCAATGGAGCAAAGGCGAAATCAACAAGAAAGAAGTTGAGTTCGAAACTATTGGCGAGATTGAAAGTTACTTAGCCTATAACAGGGCTTACATCAAGGAAATTGAATTTGTAGGAAAAATCAAGAAGGAGGAAGAATAAATGACCCAGACAATTCAAGAGCAAAAGAGCGCTTACGACATTCTTGTCGAAGCATCAGAAGCGGCAGAAGCCGCAGTTCGCGCTTGCCGACCAACACCAATTGTTGTCGGTACTCCAACAACTCCATTCGGAAACAAAATTGATGAAACCAAAGAAACTTGGTTCATTGAAGGTGGAGTATGCGGTTTCGCATCAGTAGTAATCAAGCCAGCGCGAGGAAAATTCGTTGCTGAATTGAAGAAGCGCGGAATTGGTTTTGTCGGTTATTACGGTGGATACTCCGCTAGTTCTTGGGAGTTCGCACCAAGTATTCGCCGCGACCAAAGTTATGAAAGAGCGTGTGCAGCAGCAGCGGGAGCAGTAAAGGTTCTCCAAAGTTACGGCATCAACGCTTATGTAGATTCACGAATAGACTAATCAGAATTCACTAACCAGTTTCTTTCTGGGTTACTGGTTGGTGAATCACCCGCTGGTCACGCCGTTCCGTTCCCAGCGGGTGTTCTATACCCAGTTGGTGTATCCTAATTATGGGTACCCAAGTTCGGTGGGGTAGATTGCCCGATGCTGTCTTACCTCTCTCATAGGCTCGCATTGTGTTGGCTCCCCCACCGAACGCCTTTAATTTATTACCCCACTTAGTTTCCAATCACAGATTTATCTGCTACCTTTGATTCAGGTCGCAAACTACCTACACCTCAAAAGCGAGGTCAGTCCGATACTGACGACAGGGATTCGTTACATCCAGTAACGCAGAATCGTTCGCTCCGAACCATGGAGGAATATGCGTACTTATGAAAGACTTTCGGTAAAACCAATTCACATCGCGCTAATCAGCGCATTACTGATTACAACCAATCCGCTCCAGATGCCAAGAGACCCTTCGGCAAATGCAGTTGAGGTAGTTGTAGAACCTCCAAAACCTATTCTGGTTGAAAGAACACCAGAGGCGGCTAAGGAATACGCCAAGACCCAACTAGAAAAATTCGGTTGGGATACCCCTAAACAATGGGCTTGTCTCCTTGATTTATGGACTGGCGAATCAAATTGGCGACCAGATGCCTACAATAAACAAGCCGTCTACCAAAATGGCGAGCGCCTTCATGCAGGCGGGATTCCCCAGATTCTAGGACTTGACCCAGATACTACGGTTGAGCGACAGATTGAAAGAGGATTTCTCTATATTGAGTCGCGTTACGACACGCCATGCAATGCCGATAACTTCTGGCACCGAAATTTTTGGTACTAGAGTTGGCGCATGGATGAAGAACAGAAAAAGCCTTCCGCAATAGACAATGCCCTTGCTGAAATAGCGAGGATTGCGTTCCTTGACCCAGCCATTTGTACGGGCTGGGTCTTGGTCGCGGAATGGACGGATGGAACCTCGCAGGGTTATTGGACAACCACTTTGGCAGATGACCAGCAACCTGATTGGCGACAAAAGGGATTACTTCATCACGCACTAGAAACATGGGGAGAGGACAACCTTTTTGATGATGACGATGACGGAGAAGGAGAGACTGGAACTTCTCCAGAAACTTCTAATTGAAAGATACGGCGAATTAGCGACACGCCAAGAGAGCCAAATCACAGATAATTTGAATAACTAACTCTAGTATTTACACCATGAGTTTATTGGAGTTTTTAGATAACGCCCCGTGTCGCAATTCAGACCCGTGGCTCTTTGACCAGTACCAATTAGATTTAGCACAACCAGGATTGCAGTATTGTCGAAACTGTAAATTCTGGAATGACTGTGAATCTTTAGTAAAGCCTGAGACTAATAGTTACGATGGAATTGCTGGTGGCAAGGTATGGCGTAATGGCAATTTATTGGCTAGGTTATCTCCTAATTCCCCGCATCCGCTGATTGTTAATGAGGAGAGAGAAGTATTTATTAGTGTTGAAACCTTGGCAGTTCGAAGGAGCGATTTGCTCACAGATTGATACGGAGTTTTATTTTCCAGACCAGAATAAAGTCACAGAGGAGAATAAAAAAGTAAAAGCAATGTGTAATGGGTGCCTATGGAAGAAAGAATGTCTGACCTACGCGTTACATTACACAGTAGTTGGAATCTGGGGAGGAACCTCTACCAGAGAAAGACAAAGCATAAGAACAAAACTAAATATCATCCCGATACCTATAAACGAAGGAAAAATATAAATGACTCAATTAACCATAACGGGAAATGTAGTAGCAGACCCAGAGTTGCGTGTTATCCCTAGCGGAAAATCAATTGCAACCTTTACAGTCGTATCATCAAAATCAGTTAAACAAGCCGATGGCTCATGGGAAAATACCGATACAACATTTTGGGATATTAAGTGTTGGGGTAAGACCGCAGAGAATGTAGCCGATTCAGTCCAAAAGGGAATGTCCGTCATCGTGGTCGGTACGGCAGTTCAAGAGAATTGGGACGATAAGGCGACAGGGGCTAAGCGCTCAAAGATTGCCGTCACCGCATGGAATGTTGGTATTGACCTCAAGCGCCATGTAACCACCGCAAGCGTTGTCCAGCGCACAGATGCCTCATTCAATCCACCTACGCCTGACCCATGGAGCGCCCCATTCGGAGCGGATGTTGCGCCTTTCTAACCATCGTATAGTATGCTAGGGGTTAATAATTTCCTTATGAAAGGGGAAAATCGTGGCTTGGACTGATTACTTCGTTAGCACTATTCCTGGCGCTAAAGTTGTTGTATCCCAATCTGGCAGACCGTTCATATCGCACAAAATTGATGTGGGCGATTATGTAGAAATCGAATTAACTGAGACATCCCATGAGTTGCCTTTTAAGATTTCATTTCGGTCATTCAATTCACTTGGCGAGCAAACGGAACATCGTATGTACGCTCAAGCGGGTACGAAAGACATGGCTCGCGCCTTCGCAAAAGAAATCACCACTATGCGTATGAACTGCAAGGAATTTGTCCTAGACGGAGAATAAGTACAAAATTCACTTAATGCTAAAATCATTGAGTGAAAGATGATTACTCCGACCTAAATGGCGGTGGAGTCATGTCCGTTCTCGGAGCCTTCGCTGTGCAGACCCATGAATTATTCACGGAGTTGCAAAGTGCAGGATTCAATGAAGAACAGGCTATTAAAATTCTTGTCGGACTAGCATCTAAAGAGTAGAGGGAAGCAATGGCAGAAAAGCCAGATTTACAGGAACTCGGCTCTACGGGTTTACGCCGTTCAGGTGGAACGGTTTATGAAGAATTCCTTGTTAATCTCCGTGGACTTCGTGGCGCTCGCGTTTATCGTGAGATGGCAGACAATGACCCAACAATCGGCTCAATGCTTTATGCGATTGAAAAAGTTATTACACGCCTTGAGTGGCGCGTAGACCCATATTCAGATAATTCAGAAGATGGCGAGATAAAGCCTGAAGATGAAGAAACGGCAGCGTTCATAGATTCTTGCATCCATGATATGTCGGATTCATGGGACCAGACACTTTCTCAAATTCTTTCAATGCTCGTTTATGGATATTCCTATAACGAAATTGTTTACAAAGTCCGTACAGGTCCAGAGGCTAAAGACCCATCTAAGCGTTCTAAGCACACAGACAATAAAATCGGATGGCGTAAATTACCTATCCGTTCCCAAGAAACTTTATTCCGCTGGCAGATTGACGAGAACGGTGGAATTCAAGCGATGGAACAGACCGACCCATCATCGGGCGGCACTCACATCATCCCTATCGAAAAGGCTTTGCTATTCCGTACAACTACGGCTAAAAATAACCCAGAGGGTCGCTCAATCCTTCGTAACGCATATCGCCCTTGGTTCTTCAAGCGCCGTATCGAAGAAATCGAGGCAGTCGGTATTGAACGCGACCTAGCAGGATTGCCAGTTGCTTATGTACCACCTGAGTACCTATCAAGTGCGGCGACAGCCGAGCAAGCGAATGTCCTTTCGACAGTTCAAAACATTGTTACATCTATCAAGCGTAACGAGCAAGAGGGTGTTGTATTTCCGACACTTTACGATGATGCAGGACATAAGCAGTTCGACTTAGTTCTTTTATCATCAGGCGGCTCACGCCAGTTCGATACAGACAAGATTGTTCAGCGCTATGACCAGCGTATGTCTATGTCTATTCTTTCAGACTTTATTCTTCTAGGCTCAGACCGCGTAGGTTCATACGCTCTCGGTTCAACCAAGATGGATTTATGGTCAATGGCAGTTGATTCGATTGCTAAAAATATCGCTGAGGTATTTAACCAATACGCAATTCCACGCCTTATGAAACTTAACGGAATGGATGTCTCACGCGCCCCATTCTTGACCTACGGAGAAGTAAGCCATGTTGATTTGACTGAGATTTCAGACTTCGTAACCAAGTTGGCAACCGCTGGCGTACTTATGCCAGACCCTAAGTTGGAAGATTACTTACGCGATTTGGCTGGATTACCACCTGCTGAACACGATGGACAGCAAGCCTACGGCGCTCCAGCAATGCCTGGTGCTGAAGGCGCTGCCGCTCCAGGATTTGATGCACCGCCATCTCTGGAAGAAGAACTTGATATTCCAGAAGGACAGGAACCGCTAGACGGCGATTTGGAGTAGAGCATGGCAATTAGTTTTGGCTCTGGCTCAGATGGCTCCAGAAATCCTCTAACCGCAGAAGAAGCGGCGATGGCTCGCGTTCTCGTCAATGCGATTCGTAATGCAACCGACAAAATCAAAGTGGATGAGTTGGCAAAGATTCTTGGTCGCTTAGATGCAGACACTTTAGACCGCTTGCTCCGAGCAATCTCCATCAATGGTGATGCCCCTAAGATTGAAGCCGAGTTGCTCGGCATTATTGATATTGGCGGAATCGAAGCAATCCAGGGATTAAAAAAGATTGCTCCAGTTTTAGCCTTGCCAGCATTTACCCCTACCCAAGTTCGAATTGCAAATCCTGAATCCATGGCAAATATGGACTTCACGAAGATTCCGAATTGGGCAAGAGTCAATCCAGAGCCAGTTGCATTTAGTCTTTCTTTCAACAAAACAAACCCTAATTCACTAGCCTTTGCCGCTCGTAGGGCTGGGCAGTTGGTAACAAGTATTGACGACCTTACCCGTCAGGCAATCCGTAAGATAATTATTGATTCATTCAATGAGCAGATTGATGTGCGCCGCACAGCAGTTCGTATTAAGAACATTATTGGTCTCCACCCCAAGTGGGCTGATGCCGTTCGCAAGTTCGAGATTCGAGAATTAGACCGCTTGATAAAGGCTGGCATCAAAGAGGCTACAGCAATCCAACGCGCCCAGAAATCAGCAACCGCTTACGCAGACAGGCTCAAGGGCGCTCGCGCTCGCATGATTGCCCGTACAGAGATTCAGATAGCCCAGAATGAAGGGCGAATGGAAGGCTATCGCCAAGCCGATGAAGCGGGATACATAGACCCTGCAACTATGAAGATGTGGATTACAGCCCCAGACGAGCGCACCTGCGACATTTGTGCGCCTCTGAATGGAGAAGTCGTACCTTGGATTGGTCTGTTCTCTATCGGGCTGGAGAAGCCCATAGTCCACCCTAATTGCCGCTGCACCTTCGTAATCATCCCTCCAGATAGAGGCACCCGATGAAGGTAATCAAGTTCGCGCCTGGGCTTATCCCAGTTTTCAAACATCAGGAGCATGACCAGTCAAGCCACGGTAATTGGGCTGGGGATGGTGTTTCATTTAAGCAAGACAGAAATTCATTAACAATGCAAGACAAAAGTGGGCAAACTTTGGCTTCTGTTGATTTTGTTAATTTAGGAAATAACCGACTTGATGTTAATTCGATAGATTCTTTTGACGGAGGCAAAGGTTATGCAACTAAAGTATTAGAGAAACTTTATTCTTTATTTCCCGAGCATAGTATTTTTTGGGGAAAGACAATCGTTCCAGAATCCACGCATCTAGCACAAAAGTTTTCCGACAAGTACGGAAGAACTCAATTTATGCCTTGGGGCGAAGGAGTCATTGCTGGTTATGAGTGGGGTAAGTTATACGGGGATACAACAGTCAAAAAGCACCAAGAACATGACCAGTCTACCCACGGTAATTGGGCTACAGGCACCCCTCAAGGCGGCAACGGATTGGCTCATAGAGAAATTTATCAACTTCAATCTGGCACCTCAGACAGTTTAGTGCGTAAGATTTACGATGCTGAAGAACGCTTCCAGCCGAATGTGCAAAGAGATATTCCTAAACCATTTCCGCCAAGCCGTACAGAGTTCCAAACTAGCGCCGAATACGATAAAGCATACAAAGCATATTCAAAAGCATTTGATGAATGGTCCAGAGAATCAACACGCAATATAAAATCCACAACAGGCGAAAAACATCTTGATGGGACAAAGGCTGGAGTTCAAGCCTATGTTAATGCCGTGACTTCTGCTGATTGGTTTATAGAAGCATTTGGCGATGGCGGTGTAGTAGGCACTCCCAAGGTATCCCTTCGTGCCATGGGTGCCGCTGGTCAGTATTCAATCGGAACAAAAGGCGGAGTTGGATATAGCGCTTTGGCTATGGATAAAGGTTATTCAAAAGCAGAGCCAGTAATTCTTCACGAACTTGCTCATTACGCTACAGCAATAAGCGCAACTAGCAGTTACGAAGGTCACGGAGTAGAGTTCGCAAAAAATCATATTTATATGGCAAGCAAGGTAATCAGTCCAGAGTATGCCGCTGGTCTTGAAAAGGCTTATAGAGAGGCGGGTGTTCCTCTTGACTAAAGATTTCGAATACACAATTGTTGAACCGCCTATAGACCCAATGTTTATTCCTGCACCCTACGAAGGCGATGTTCTAAAGCATCTTCCTGGTCAGCATGACCAGCGCACACACGGCTCATGGGCAGGTGGCGGTGGCGCTGGAGTTGATATTACTGAAGCGCTTGATGAGGTATTTTTCAAAGAAAAATTAGACATTATCCGTAGTCCTCTGAGCGAGAATCAACCTCGTATCCAAGTTGAAGCAGCAATGATTAGGGCTGGTAACAATGTTGAAACCTTAGACTTAATTGCGGATATGGATTTTGCTGAAAGCAATGCTGGTAGAGCATACGGTGATAATGCGCTCAAGATTATTGCCGAGCGCCAAGGCTTTACTGAGAAACCAAAAACTGTAAAAACACTTGAGGATTTAGAGAATTTAGCAAAGTTATCAGCCGAGCAAGGAGGTGGATTTATAGTCTTTCGAGGCATCGCTGATTATTCATCTACTGGAGATAGCGAAGTGACTTATACGGCAGAGCAAGCCCTCACCGATTTTAGAGAGGGCGAGTATTTTGGAGGCTGGGGAGCCTTCGGCAACGGAACATACACAACATCATTTGTTGATTCTGCTCAAAGTTACGCTGACGATGTGGACCCTGATAATAATAAATTGGGTAACGGAAAAGTGATGGCAATGATGATTCCCGATACAGCCATAGCCCCAACAGCCGAAGTTGTAAAAGCAGTTATGAAAGAAATGGTCTGGGGTGGGGAAAAGTCTCACCGTAATAATGTCGGTAGAAGGCTTGCCGCTATGGGTTATCAGTATTACGATGCTGGTCATGTCCAAGATGATAAGCGCGGCATTTATGTAGTTTTAGATAGGTCAATGCTTACAGTTGCAGAAAAGGCGGTTGGTGAATGATGACTACTCCTGCACAATCAAGGCGGTATGCCTACCTAGCCAATAACCTTAACAAAGAAGATTTTAACGCTTACTATGCCCATCTTTTAGAAGGCGGCAGAGTTGAAGATTTCTTCGACAAGATGGAAAAGCACGGCGAACATGACCAAAAGACTCATGGAAACTGGGCTTCAGGCAACTATGAGAATCTTGCAGATTGGTTCAAAGACGAGGCAAAGGTATTTGAATCAGAGACCGATAAAGAAGTTTATTTTATGAGTATGTTATTAAGCCAACGCTTAAAAGGTTTTACTGAGATGGCTCACCCTGAGTTTTCTATGGCAATCAGCGCTTATGAAGGTCGCACAGCCTACGATATGAATGAGGCTTTGAGAGATGACCAGATAAGCGATGACGGCTACAAAACGATATTTGAATCTTTGGATAAGGCGATTGAAACCGCTCCGCCTTTAAGCGAAGAATTAGTTACATATCGAGGAGTTAAAGGCAATGGATTAGATTTCTTTGAGGCACTAAAAGTTGGTGATGTTTACGAAGATAAGGGTTTTACTTCAACAACTATTGACCCAGGAGTTGCTCAGCAATTCGGAGGTTCATTGCCATATTACGATGGCTTAGTGTTTCGGATGAAGTTACCCGCTGGCACAAAAGGAATTTTTCCTTCTGGCTATCACGAACCTATGTACGGATGGACACCTTCTATGACCGAGGCTGAGTTCCTTCTACCTAGAGGAAGCAAATTTAAGGTTGTTGCTCAACGCGGCAAGGTCTGGGATATAGAGTTGGTGCCATGAATCTAGATAGATTTCAACACGATTCCAGCAAGGGGCTAACCCTTGTTATGGAGAAACATGGCACCCACGACCAATCCACCCACGGAAACTGGGCTGATGGAAACTTTGACGAAGAAACACAATATGAGTCTGCCTACTCGGAATACAGCGAATTATTCGGGGTAGATGCCCAAGGAAACTATGTAGGCACAACTGGCTACGAAGCAAACGCAGTTCTTTCATATTCTGGCAACGGATATATGAATATCAATTATTACGCAAGAGGTCTAAATGAGACAGAAGATGAGATTTCACTTGCTTTATCAATGCAGGTTGTATTACACAATCCAGAATTATTTGATGCAGCGATTGAGAATTACTCAGAGAGCGATTCTGATTCTGGAGAATTATCAGGGGTTGAAGAACAGGAAGCAATCTACCGTTACATAGATGCCAACAAAGAAAAGGTTATGGAAGCCTTCCGAGCAGGGAAATCAGAGGAGGCTGAAACCTCTAAGAGAAGCATTGAGCGCCTAGATGCGGTGATAGATAAAAGCCCACCAACATTCGGAGCCACTAATCTTTATCGAGTTTTTGCAGACGATGTTCTTGCGAATTTAGAAGAAGGCGATATTTTGGTAGACAGAGGTTTTATGTCTACATCCCGTATTGATTTAACCTCAAGCGATTCCACTAGAACGCACCTTGGAAGAATAGACGATACGCCAGACACGGTAGCGGTTATTTTGCCTAATGCCTCAAAGTCAGGCAAAGGGTTAGCAGTTGATATTTACAAAGAATTATTAGGCGAGCCAATGGGTCAGTCGAGCAGGGAGAAAGAAGTCTTGCTTCCAAGAGGAACACCATTAAGGTTTCTCGGCTATAAAACAGATGTAGGCTCAGAGGCGAGAATTGCAGTTTTTGAAAGGGCAGACGGATGAGTAGATTTTTAACGGACAGCCTTGACGGAATAGAAATTATCCCAGCCAACAGCGTTATTAAGCACGGCACTCACGACCAGAAAACTCACGGCAATTGGGCTACTGGGGGAATGGGCGCTGGAGTTGCCGATTCAATCCTAAGCCGAGTTCGTGAAAACGGTGGTCTTTCCGTCAATATGGTGGATGGCTCAGAACCTACTAGCGGGTACATGGTCGCTAAGGGCGCTAAATACGGCTCTGTCGTATCTGCCGATGATTTCTATGACCCAATCAAAGGTCCAAAGATTCTTGCCGACTACATGAAGAAACATAAAAAAGAACTAGGCGGTGGTAAAAACTACCTGGGGTTATGGCATAATAAGGACGATGGACAGGTTTATCTTGATGTATCGGAAAACATCCAAGATAGAGAGAGAGCAATCTCAGCAGGGCAAAAGCAAGACCAAATTTCTATTTGGGATGTAACTAACTTCGCTGAAATCGAAACAGGAGGAACAGGTAATGTCGAAAAAACTGGAAGCGGTAGAACTGCCAGCCAACATCGCGGATATGAGCGATTCGGAAATCGAAGCCTACGCCCAAAAAATCTGGGAGAAGTTGGCAAAGCCTACAAAGTAATTCGTTTTGAGGCTGGGTTAATCCCTGTCTTAAAACACGGCGAGCATGACCAAAAGACCCACGGTAGTTGGGCTGACGGCTACACCGATGAAGAAATTGCTCGCATGGAAGAAATGTCCACGCTAGGACCTGCACTAGAAGATTTAGATGCAATCTTGGAGGGCAGCGGAGAAGGACCAGGTTATGACGAACTAAAACTAATGGTTGAAAACGAGGAATCTTTTTACTTGGAAGCCATAGCGGGTATTGAAGAACGAGTTGCGGCGCTCATAGAAGAAAATCCTAATTCTGATTACAACACAGTTTATGACGAAGAACAAGAAAAAATGATTGATGAGTTTATTGATAGTAGCCAACCTGGATACCTTGCAGGACTTTGGATGGAACAAAACGGACAAGATAATGAACAATTGCTTTCCAATGTTACGCCCTATTTTGAAGAAATTTTCAACACAGACCACACCGTAGTTAATGCCGCTGGCGGTGCTGTTACTACTCTGAGTTCCAAGATTCAATATGTTGGAATGACTACCGATACGCCCACAGGAGAGGAAGGTATTTCGGTAAAAGGCGTAATTGAAGATTCAGATAGAGCCTTTGCTGGTGAGTTCGAACGAGTGTTCTATAAACAAGATGGGGTCTGGGTAGTAGAACACAAATTATTAAAACTCCAAGATGAATATAAAGGCTTAGGATTTGGTAAAGAATTTATTGACCGCTCTGAAGATTGGTATACCCAGAGAGGTTTTGGTGCTATCACGGTTGGAACGGGCTGGGACGGCGCTCGCGTGTGGGCGCGTGATGGTTTTGACTGGGACCCAGAATCAAGCCAAGAAAATTTTGAGCATATTGTGGAAGCCAGAATTACAGGAAGTTATAGCGGACGGATGCTTGATGAGTTCCAATTTGGAGAACCCGCAAGACTAGAATTTGATGCCCTTATGGAAAGAGCGACCAACGGATATGTCTCCGATGAAAACGGACCGCGCTGGGATTCTATAAAAGACTTCAGAGATGAGAATTTCCCGTTGCCTAACGATTTTCTGATGATTGGGTATAAGGACAAAACGACATCAGACTATGAGCATCCTTTTACTGGTGAAACCAAAAAATCGGTGACTTGGGCTGGAGAAAGACTTTTTCAGGACCTCAACCTCAAATATGTGAAGATTCTTACCCCTGAAGGCAGAAACCTCTTTGAAGGTCCAATTGATAGAGACGGCGATGGCTTGGTCTATGACGGCACCGCTAGAGAAAAGCCAGCGAGTGCGGTAAAATCATAGTATGAAAAGACAAGAAAGACTCAAGGCGATAGCCAAGGTTAATGCCTCTATGCCCTCAGATATTTCTGGTCCTCCAGATGAGAGAGAGATTGCTATTTTGGATAAGATGATAGAAATGAATCTAATCCAGGTAGAGGAAACTAAATAACGGTTGTAATTCAATCCGCTACTATGTAGCCATGGCTGATATTGCACCAAAACTAATCCAGTTAAGCGCAGATAAACTACGCGCCCTGCATGAACGCCTACATAAGTCAGAGGCAACCCCAGAAGTATTAGAAGTCCATCACCTTGCCGTCAATGAGATGTTGCGCCGTGGGTTAGAAGCGCCTGAGAACGATGTCTGGGATGAGTTCGAAATCCTCGTAGACACAATGAAAAACGCCAATCTCAAAGCCCTTGCTGGCTCACTCCCAGCCGACATGATTGCCGATGTTATTAAATCTACAGGCTCAGCAGTTGCCGATGTCCAGTTGTTTTTGACCACTACTGGTTATGAAATGCGCTTAGAGCCATTTGAAGAATTAAACAAAATGATTCGCCGTGAAGATGGCAAGTACACGGTTTATGACGAAGAAGGCAAGAGAAAATTTGGTTCATATAAAACAAAGGCTGAAGCAGAAAAGCGCCTAGCGCAGATGCACGAATTCAAAAAGTCGGATAGTTACATACCTCCAATGGCTGTCCGCACCGCAGCCCGTAGAGCGCTTGATTGGATTTCTGAAGGCAAGGCTGGAGACGGATTTACTGGTATTGGTCGCTCTCGCGCTGGTCAGTTGGCATCGGGAGAAGGTGTCTCGCTTGCAACCCTGAAGCGAATGAAATCATTTTTGGCTCGCCATGAAGTAGACAAACAGGCTATCGGTTTTAGCCAAGGCGAAAAGGGATTCCCTTCAGCGGGTCGAGTTGCCTGGGATGCCTGGGGCGGAGATGCTGGATTCACTTGGGCTGAAACTATGATTGCTCGGGCTGAAAAAGAAGTGGCTAAACATAATCCAGGACAGCACGACCAGAAAACCCACGGCTCCTGGGCTGACGGAATTGCTGATGCAATCTTGGCTGGCGGTCACCCAACAGTTGAGAAAGAAAATGTCTCTGCTTTTCTCATGTCCGCGGCGAAACGAGATGACCACCCAGACCTTACTGAGTTAAGTGTTGAAGGAACATTGTTATACGGCGATGAGGGTATGGGAATCGCTCGTAAAGATATGCCACAGATTCCTGGAAAAGAACGAGGTCGCTTCCTCGCCGAAATTGAAAAGTCTGAGGGTATTACATCAACGGCTGAAGAAGTAGACCCAACTACATTAAAGCCAGTTCAGAAAGAAATTTCTGCATCTCGCTCTGGAGCCATCTATAACAAATTCCGCGAAGAAGGCGGAATCCCAGAAAAAGAAAGAATCTTAGTTTCCAGCGATGGCTTTGTAATTGACGGTCACCATACATGGGGCGCTTCAGTTGCTTTTGCTTTTGATAACCCAGGAACGAAGATACCTGTTTATCGCTTATCGGTAACGGCGCAAGAAGCGCTAGATATTTCTCTTGAATGGTCTACAGCCAACGGATTTGAAGGTCAGGCGATTGATGCACCTGCAAAGAAATCTCTTGCATGGAAACCTCTTGCAAAACATGGCACCCATGACCAAAAGAAACACGGCGCATGGGCTATGAATGTGACTGGCGATGTGCCACCACTAGCCCCAGATGTTATGGCTAGACCACAATGGTCAGCAGAGGCAGTTGCCGAAGCCAAGCGACTCCGAGAAAGAGCGCTTGCGGTAGAGCCAAAAGTTACAGAGTTGATGAAAGTCATCCAGGAAAATGCTGGCGGAGAATTTGTCCAATTAGAACAAAGAGTTAAATCAACAGATTCTTTGGCTCGCAAAATTGATGGCGATGCTGTTACAGAATTTGATGGCGATAGGTCAAGAGCGGCTGATGCTGTCTCCGATGCAGTTCGCTACACCCTCAAAGTTGGCGATGAGAATTACGCTCAATCCCTTGATTCAACAGTCAAGGCTCTTGAGGCTGCTGGATTCACATTGCGAGTTAAGAACTTTTGGCAGTCTGGCGACCCTTATGATGGGGTAAATATCAAAGCAAGAAAAGACGGCATTGAGGTAGAGATTCAATTACACACGCCGAGTTCATTTGCTCATAAAGAAGGCGAAGGCGGAACGCACCCTATCTACAAGAAATATCAGGTCGAGTTGAATGATTCAGCCCGAGAAAAAATGTGGAATCAGATGATTGATATTGCCAGAGGCGTTGTTCGCCCAGCAAACTACGGAGCAATTATCGCCACGGGAACACTTGTTCTTCAGCAGTTCCAGACGGCTCAAGAGGCTGGCTTGATTAAATCAACCCTGGTTGATAAACTTACCTTTAAGAGAGAAGTGGTCAAATGAGATATTTCGTAAAGATGAGCAGAGGTTTACCCCATAACCTCTATCGCTTCAACATCATTGATGAGGAGCGCTGGTACCCAACACAGGGATGGACACCGACTCGCCTTATTTCAGCCTATCTAGTTATGGGCGAAGGTGACTATGAGGAGATTACTGAAGCCCTTGCAATGAGTTCATTCCCAGATGCTTTCGCAGCGCCTAAGAGCATTGGAGCCTATGAAGTTTCAAAGGCTGAAGATGCTAAGCGTTACACGCTAGGGGCTATGTATATTCCAGACCGCATTGATGCCCATGGTGAATGGACAGATGCAGATGAGTTGCAACGAGCAGTCTGGGATTATGTAAAGACTAATGACCGCCGTATCCGTCTACAGCATGACCGCGATGTGGTTGCTGGAGAATGGGTAGAAGTTATGGCGTTCCCATACGAATTAACAGTTCCAATTAAAACAATAAGCGGGATTGATGTAAACCATACATACCCACCAAACACAGTATTTCTCGGTGTTATCTGGGAGCCTTGGGCATGGGACTTGGTAAAGTCTGGAAAGATTCTTGGCTATTCAATCGGCGGTAAGGCAGAGCGCCTTTATGTTGATATGGAAGAAGTTGAGAAGGAAGATGGTCCAGGAGTCAATAGTGTCCATGTTGATACAATTATGAACCCAAAGAAAAAGAAGCCGAAGGAAACCACATGAAAGACAAAAAGATTCTCAAGGAACTTCGCAATGGTCCCATGAAAAACATGAAGGACGATGAATACGCGATGATTGAAAAAGAAGTTGATGAAAAGGGAATCGCGGGTCTCAAGGGTTACGCAAAGTCTATGATTGAAAAGGCTATGCGCGATATGGCTTACACAATGAAAAAGGCTGTCTCTGTATCAAGAGGAGACATGGTTTCTTGGAATTCATCAGGCGGTACGGCTACAGGCAAGATTGTGCGTATCGTGCGCGATGGCAAAATCAATGTTCCTGATTCAAGTTTCTCAATTGAGGGAACCGAAGATGACCCAGCGGCTTTAATTCAGTTGTACCGAGATGGAAAGCCAACTGAAACAAAAGTTGGTCACAAGGTCTCAACACTAAAAAAAAAGTAGAAGTAGCCAAGCACGGTAGCCACGACCAAGGCTCCCATGGCGCTTGGGCTAATGGTAAGTACAGCCCAGATGATTCTGAAGGTGAAGATGAGTCCGAGCCTAAGAATCCAAAGAATCCAAAGAAACTTCATTCCCATAACGATGACTCAGAGGAAGAATACGAAGAATTGGATGCAGACGACCCAAAGTGGATGGACGACATGGACATTATGCGCCCATCTCGAATTACTCCAAGCCAGAGATATACCAACTAAATGCAAAGCATTATTGAGGATACTATCGGCATCCTGCGAGGTATGGGCTTAGAGGTAAACCCAGTCTCAACTCCGCCGAGATTTGCTGGAGTGGTGGCTAAGTTGCCTAATGATTCACAGGTCTTTTTTGTCTGGAGCGAGATGAATGAGGGCGATTTCCACTTCAGAGTTGCCCGTTTTTGGCAGAGCGAAAACCCATTTTCAATGATGGCTTTTGAGGATTTGATAAGCGCCTTGGTGAATTTGAGGATTCTGATTTCTTCTTAAAAAGGGTGAAATTACACCTGTGTTATTCTTATCCAGTCAAGACCCGTGTTTATCTTCCAGTCCATACTGGTTCAGGTAGGCACTTTTCGTTAGGAGTGAATGTTGGCTCGTACCCGCAAAATGGCGAATTTAGTCATTGAGGAAACATCTGGAGTAGACCATCCTGCACACTTACATGAGGGTTGGTTGGTTATGAAATCAGCCGATGAATCTGAAGTTCAGAGAGTCTTAGACGAAACGCTCACCGAGGAGGACTCCACTATGGAGGAAACAACAACCGCGGCTACTGATGCACAGGTCGAAAAGGCTGAAATGACCCTTGAAGATGCGATGAAGAAAATCGCTGAACTCGAAGGCAAACTTTCCGAAATGGAAATGTCTAAAGAGGAAGATAAGTCAGAATCAGATAAGACCGAGGATGAAATGGAATACATGAAGTCCGCTCCTGAGTCAGTCGTCAAAATGATTGAAAATTTCAAAAAGCAAGCAGAAACCGCAACTGAAGAACTCCGTAAGGAGCGCGAAGCCAAGGCTGATGCAGAGGCTATTGAAAAGGCAAAGGGATTCTCTAACTTGAATCTTGATGCAGAGAAGGTCGGACCAGCGCTACGCCGCTTGTCCACAGTTGATGCAGACCTCGCAAAGTCAGTAGAGGAAATCCTCACATCTGTTAATGCTCAGGCTGAATCAGCAAACATTTTTGCTGAAATCGGGAAATCAGCAGACTTCACTACAGGCGATGCCTACAGCAGATTGACTGCCTTGGCTAAGTCGGCAGTTGAGGAAGGAAATGCAAAATCTTTCGAACAAGCGTTCGCTAGTGCCGCATCTTCCAATCCTGAACTTTATGTCCAATACCGTAATGAAAAGGGTGCATAACCATGGCATACGAAATCAGTAATTACTCGGTAAAGGTCACCCTCGTTGCAGGTGCCGACCTTTCCACAAAGCAGTACACATTCGTGAAGTTAGATTCTTCAGGACAGGCAGTAGCGGCAGCAGCCGCAACTGATATTCCTGTTGGAGTCCTTCAGAACGCTCCAACTTCAGGACAGGAAGCAGAAGTGCTTATTGTCGGAGGAACAAAGATTGTCGCTGGAGCCGCTATCGGCGAAGGCGCACTTGTTGGAACAAGTTCAACAGGCAAGGCAGTTGCTCTTGTCGCTGGAACAGATACAACAAAGTATGTTGTCGGAACACTACTAACTGAATCTGCGGCAGATGGAAACATCGTCACAGCAGTCGTAAACTGCGCTAATCCAGGCAGAGCGGCTTAAGGGGGATAACTAAAAATGCCACAGCCAAATATCAATAGCGTTCACATTGATGCTATTCTCACAAACATCTCGGTTGCTTATCTTCAGAACCAAGACAACTTCATTGCAGACAAGGTATTCCCAG
>Ga0247723_1000792_pt1 | contig 20253 bp, 19 predicted proteins | sample MSEWelMarce5H_FC_FD_189079 | JGI IMG/M metagenome (GOLD analysis project Ga0247723, IMG submission 189079) | Subsurface sediment microbial communities from gas well in West Virginia, United States - MSEEL Well Study Marcellus 5H_FC | ecosystem: Environmental > Terrestrial > Deep subsurface >... | reverse complement strand
TACCGATTTCCGTATCAAAAACAGTAAGTGTTTTCAGTTTTGCTCCCTTCGTTGTTTCCAATTCTCCATTTTTGATTAGACCACCTGCCTCCTCGACTGCTTTCAAAGACCACAAGTCGCTATAACTGAAATTAGGAATACTACTAGTAAGTGCGAATGATGCGACCCACAGAGGCAGTCCGCTTGTAGATACTAATGACAGCAACTGTGTCCAAGTAAGAGCAGATGATTTGGTCAAGGATTCCCATCTCGCATCACCAGTATAGAAATTACCCTGTAGATTGGTGTCCGTGTTTTTGGATATTGTTCGCTTACCTATCGTGATTACGGTAGTCGTCGCTCCGACTTCTGGTGAATCAATACTACCGATGTTGATTCGGTTGTTTCTCGCCCCGATATTGACCGCCGTTTCTGCGCCTACGCCAAATGCTGATCCTATCTCGATTTTATCGATTGCTTCAATTGTATTTAGATGTGCGTAACTCCATACCTGTCCGTTAGGTGATTGTAAAAGAATGCGGTTCTGATTATAGTTTCCTGTGCTGCCCATCGTGCCAGAGTTATTGATGCTTGATATAGAGTTTCCACCTGTGCTGAGCGACATCTGTCTTTTGATTCTATCGTTGATACTCACTTGAAATGTGCTGGCGGTTGCTGCTCCATCGTCGCCTTGAACGCTAGTCTGATATTGTGTCTTGGTATTGAGTGCGCCGATGCTTGAATCATTACTATCTATACGGGTTTTGAGTGTTGCATTACGATTGTCGTTATTAACAACCCATGACTGCGTGAGTGCTGTCGTGTCCAAATAAGTAAGTTTTGTAATGAGATTATCAATAGCGGTTTTGAGTGTCGCATTAATATTTGTGTTTTCGACCACCCACTCGGTGGTTAGTCCATTTGTGTTGAGATATTGAATTATCTGTCGAATCTCATCAATCTCTCCCTGCTCGAACTGGTCTCCAGCGACCAAGTTATTTATGAAAGTCTGGAACGGGACACCATTAATGAATAAACTATTGACATTTAAGGCGGGAATCTGATATACTCCTGCGTTGCTTGGTTTTAGCGACATTTGATAGTTTAATATACAGCTATATAAAAATATAACAGGTATATTATATTGGAGGTTTATTTAGTCTAAATTATAATATTCTTTTACTATATAACACATAATAAGAATGGATCGCCAAGCAGACCATAAGGTAATCAAGGCTACTAAACACTTCATCAGCGTTAGTAATGCTGACAGTAACGACTACGGGGTTAATGGGTTCAATCCAGGCCAGATGTATATCACTTTTAACAATTCTGGTATTACAAATGTGCAATCATATAACGACTCGACCACTACCAACATGCGACCCATCAGTTTTTCTGCTGATGTTTTTTATAATAATGTCGCCCAATCATTTCGCAACAACCGTTTTCGTATCTCGACCATCACCGATAATGCATCGGCAGCTATTCGTGTAGGTGCTGTAAGTGAGGCAACCGCCCCTATAACCGTCTCAGTCCCTGACTATATTTATAAGACTGGTGCCGAATTGGCAACCGCCCTTCAAACTGCCCTCAACGCCAAACTGATTGCGTGGATCGGTGGGAATGTGATTAATAACTTTGCTGTTACATTTAATGGTGCTACTAATACATTCACCCTTGCTTATAATGTTGATGCTACTGCTGGTATTGCCGCCCTCAACCCTATCCTCGTCCTCACTACATCATTTACCGACACCGACACTCTTGCTTACGACAGTTCTCGCATCTGGGGAACGACTGGTTCGGTAATGGGCGGGGTTTATGTCTCTGGGACATTCCAACTCCCTTATGCTAATCGTGTCGCTGGTCTGGCGTTGCCTTCGTTTGTCGATTTGAATACCGTCCAATTATTTAGGGTTCATTCCAATATCAGCAAGCGGTTCTTTGCGAAGATTGGTGGTGCTGGTGCGAGTGCAGCACAGAGACCCTTGAGTTTAACCGATATTCTCTTTGAAATCCCTTATGACGGTAATTTGGGTGCTACTTTGAACCATGAGTTCGCCGATGACCGTTATTATCAAGAGGTCGCATCTAACCTCGATGAGTTGCGCCTGACTATTACCGACAACAAGAATAATGTGGTTACATTCACCAATAACGCCGAAATCAACTTCACCTTTTCTATCGACAGGCAGATCATCGTGCCTGATAATGAAGAGCGCATAAAGGCGTTGGGCGACTATAACCGATTCCGTTCTTATTAAAGACCGTTCCGTCGGTCTCACGGATATATTGCCAATTTAGGAATAATAATATTCATATAATATAAAATGACCTTTTATACTATAAAAAAGCGTGTGTGTGGTGTGTTCGATAAGATACGCTACTACCTATGCTGTTGTGACTGCTGGAAGATGCAAGGCGGGGCGGGGTGATGCGATTATAATTGAATTACTAATCTCGCTAAAAAAATCGAAATGAAAATATATGTTATATTTTATAATCTAATCTTAATATAATAATGCGTGTTTTGGAATTGTTTAGCGGAACTGGTTCAGTCGGGAAAGTGTGTCGTGAGAAGGGTTGGGAAGTTATTTCGCTCGATCTAAAGGGCGCAGATATAAATACGAATATATTAGATTGGGACTATGAAAGTGCTTACCCAGTCGGACATTTTGACATCATTTGGGCGTCCCCACCGTGCAATACATTCAGCGCACTTGCTCGGGCTCGTTTTACAAAAGAAGTGATGACTGACCGTATCGATACTATTGGTCTCCCAATCTTGCGCCGTGCAGAAGCAATCATCGATTATTACAAACCACAATATTACTTCATGGAGAATCCACAAACAGGACTGATGAAAAACTATGTTACAAGACCTTACTATGATGTGGATTATTGTATGTATTCAAACTGGGGGTATAAGAAACGAACCCGTATATGGACTAACAGAACAGGTTTCACTCCGTTATTGTGCGACAAGAATTGTGGCAATACCATTCAACACCCCCTCAACCCGAAAAGTATAGTGCATATAAACAACTGCGGGAATACCCAACAACGGGTATTGTTACGAGAACAGGGTATTAATTTCAAACAATCGCAAAATGACCGTTACAGAATACCACCTAGATTGTTGGAGGGTTTATTGAATGTATGATCATTATGCTAAATCGGCGTCTTGGTTCATTTTCGCCCCCATCTCTTTTTTATTTATAAATGCATACACTCTTGCTTGACCCCATGCTTCGGGTGATTTAATAAAGGGACGGACGGAAGCGGGGTTCGTTTTGAATGCGCCTACGCCACGATTGAATACCTGCTTCAACACACTCAACTTGATCTTGCTTATCTTGGCGAGTTCGGATAGACTATGGGGTTTGTCTTTGTCGAACCCGTGTCTTTTATTAAACTGCATTTTATGTGTTGTAACCATTTTTATTATACATGTATATAATAATAATGAAGGAAAGTGAATTAGTGAAAATCAGCAATCCTGTAACCGTGAAGCGCAAGTTCGCCACTTACACAAAGGGTGATGGTGCGAAACTGATGGTAAGCAATCGCCCAGATAAGAAATACAAGGTCATCAAGCCCGACGGGACAACCGTGCATTTCGGATCGACTTTAGAGGACTATACCAAACATGGCGACGACAAACGGCGGACTGCTTACCTTAAACGGTCTGCGGGAATCAAGGGCGACTGGCGTGCCGATAAATACTCGCCTAATTCGCTGGCAAGGGCGCTACTTTGGTAGTTAATTATATTTAGGGAGTTTCAACTTAAATATAATATTATGTTATATTAAAAAAGTATTTGATAATGTCGTATTTTGAAATATTTAAACGGGAGATTATAAATCTAAGTATTTCGAATACTTATGATGAGGCGTGTTCTGAATGGGACGAGGTTTGTATCGATGAAGCTGATGGTGATGATTACGAATGTATTTGCACTCACCCTATAAAACAACTGATTACAATCCGTAATCGAGAGAATAATAATGAGACCATAGTGGGTTGCGATTGTATCCAGAAAATTACAGGTATGAAAAACAAAGATTTATATTTACCTGTTCTAACAAATCTTATAGAGTTAAAACGGGATCCAGAAAATACGACCATCAGTAGAAACCTGATAGAGTTTATAAAAACTAAAGATATACTAGATGATAAGCATGTTGCGTTCCTGCAACAAATGAGATGCAAACGCCGACTATCCGAAAAACAGGAACTTTATTATAATGGTTTAAAAAGTAAAATCGTCCGTATTCTTGGTAAGAGAAGTTGTTAGAAACCCGTTGTGTGTTGTTCGTCGCCTCCTCCTCCGCTTCACTTTACTATGCTTTTCTTTTCTTTCTTATTTATTATTCTTTATAAAACTAATAATAAATAAAGGAAAAGGTGGATAGTGGATAGTGGATAGTGGATAGTGGATAGTGGATAGTGGTAAAAACCTAGTCACTAGAAATGGAAAAAACCTATTTCATTTCATTTAATTTCCATAAATCTTGGAAATAAAATGATATAATAAAAAAAAAAGATATTATATAGATGGAGTTGAAAACCACTATCCACTATCCACTATCCACTTTTTAAGTGGGTTCTTGGAAATTAATCCGCCAATTCCTTCAATAAAGTATCCACTCGATAGTATCGTGTATCGCCAATACTAGTTTCTCGTCCTTTGATAAGACCCTCCCATTTCTTCGTTTTTAGAAACACTCCCAATTTGATTGGGGTTGTTTCATATCGTGAGTATCCATTATCCTTGCACCATTCCATAAGCATCGAACACGCCATTTTTCCAGATAGTTCAATAACGAACTCATCATTTATGATCTTATACTCTTTTTTGTTATTAATGAGATAAGTAGGTTTATTTATCTTTGCGTCAGCAATCAAGTCCTTAACCCAGAGGGTAGGCACATCAACCGATAATTTCTGCAGTTCAAGTGCGAACTCCGTCATTTTGGGTGGGGGTAGTATTCTAGTTACTTCCATAGTCTTATAGTAATTGTAGAATCCACGAAGCACATCGAGATTTTCCAATAGCGAATAGAATCGAGACCAGTATTCCATATTGCCCTTCATCTCATCGCTCATCTTACACATGAGGAAACGACGAGAACCCTTGTTGATAGTCATACCTCCGTCCCACGCATTCGTGAGACCAGCGAAGCGGTGGAATGATTTCATCTCGTAAGCACCCTTACCTTTGTGTTGAATCTGAATTGTCGGTTCGGTGATGAGGTTCTTTATCTTATCAATCCCACTACCTGTCATCTGCTTTGAGATCTCATCAAAGAACACGAGGAATGTAGTTTCCATCATATTATTAAACCGACCCCATACATACTCTTCTGGGTTTGCGGTCAGACTAACTTTTGACACACCCAATAATTTTCGCATCAGTTGCACGAATGAACCCTTGCCTGAACCCTCCGCACTCTGGAAGATAGGCATGTGCGTCTTTGTATCTGGGAATTGAATCATCTGCGCAATCCATTTCTCAAACTCCTCTAATGTATCGGTTTGGTGGTCACACATGATCGATAGGTGGTTTCGCAAAAACATAACTCCCAACCAAACATCAGGTGTAGTATGTAAAGGTGTATTATTATACCTTTCCATCTCAAAAGGAGTCCATATGTTAAAACAGTTCTTGGGGCATTTCGATATATCAGGGAAACAATCCATACGATCGTATCTGCGGATAGTCTCGCATTTAATCCAGACGGGGATAAAGGGAACACATTTTTCAATCTGTTTATCATCTTCCCATGCTTTATACTTTAGATTAAGATGTGAAAAGGCAACAGTCAATTCAGAAGTATTGCGTTGGATAAGTTTTCGGTTATTCTCTTCGTCGAATGTTTCTTGAACGAAACACGAGTTTTGAATGACTTTGAAGTTTTCTTTTTCGAACTCAACCTGCATCTTCTCAAATGCGCCGTTGTAATCCAATAATGTTTTTTCTTCGTTGTTACGCTTCGACTCCTTCTTGTCTTTCTTCTCACGAACTTCAAGTGCGCTATTATCTTCACGAATAATAATATGGGGTTCATAAACAAACTCGGTATGGTAATCCTTATTCATATCCTTCATGGAGAAATCTAATTCCAACCCGAATTTATCATACACGAGTTGGGTCAAATCTTCAAGAAGAACACGAATACCACCATTAGCATCAACACGGTCTTTCAAGAGCATAAAACCGTCGTAAGAGTAAGTGATGATGTGTCCTGCTTCAACCTTAGTGAAAACACCGAGATCTATAATATGGGTCATCAAATATTCTATAATCTTGATTTCGTAGTCTTGCATCACCGCAGAGAAGAAAGACCCACGCTCGTTCTTTTGACCTTTATTTTCTTGTTTTTTGCGATAAGTATCGCATTCCTTCTCGTAGAGTTCCTTGTTATTGTCGATAAATAATGTAGTGATGGATTGGATTTCAGAATGGAACTTATCAAGGAAACTTTCAACTTCAGGGTCAGTCCCAGTAATTGACATCTCGCCATCTTTTCCATGCTTCCACGATGAGACAGTCCCACCATACATAAGAGCGATAAATGCGTTCTTTGCTCTAGCACGGTCACACCTGTAAGAAGACATGATTTCAGAAATAAGTCTTTCTCTATCATCGCAGTAATCGTCAAGGTGAGGATATTCAAGTTCGATAGATTTACCAGCAGGTAAGGTGTTCCTAATAATATCTCTCAATATTCTTGGGTGCGCATTATCAATATCAATATCGTAGTATTTTTTCCTCATCAGGGTATTTCGGGTTACACGGCGGATACAGGTCATACCTAGTGACTTGAACGGATAAACTCTACCAAGTTTGCGCTTGCCTCGTGTATATGTTACTGCAACTAATTCTGACCTCTTCTTATAATTGTCGGCATACTTCGTCAGGTGAAGTTTTTCATTTCCATAATCATTCAAACCCCAACTTTCTTTATATTGGTATTTCACAAAGTCTGATGACTTGAGTGTGTTGAGTTCGTTGAGATCAATCTGTTCGTAGAGCGTAATGCCGTTGAGGGCGGATTCTGAAGGTTTGACTTGGAGGGAGAACATCGTTGTTTGTTGTTATATTCTATACAAAGATAATAATTTTGTGTTTAAGTGGTTTTTCCCTTAAATGTTCCTAAATATAAAAAATATGGATTCAATTTTTTATATTATAAAGTATTCATAATATTTGGATATTTCGCTAATGCGTTCAAAACCATTCGTTCGGCCCGCTTCATCTTATCGTCGTCGTTGATAGGTTTTTTTCGGTGATATTTTGCCCGATCTTGTTCTCTACATTTTTCCAGATTGGCGAGACGGTATGTGCGCATATATTCCCGCATGTATGCATTCTTGTCGGCAGTCTTCTTGACGGTTGGTTGGTCGGTGGGTTGGTCGGTGGGTTGTTCCATTTCTTTATATATATAGAGAAGATTATATTTAAGTTGAAATCCCTAAATGTAATCAATTTTTTTCAGAATAGGATTTTAATATATATTATTAAACATATATAGAGATGACGCAACTAGAAAGGTTTTTACTAGAAAAAATTAATGAACCAGATTGCCCTGTCCATTATATCGAGATCTACCACTCGCTATTTAGGAACTAAATTATAATCTCTCGAACTATATAAATGAAAGCAGAATGTTTTATGGTTATGGTTTTGTTTGCAAGCGTTGCTGCTGTTCCAGTCCAACCGATAAGCAACCTGACGCACCAGCACAGGTCGTCACACAACCCGCCGATGTCCCAAGCACCCCAAAGCCTCCACCCAGTAGCCCCGTTATTGAACCAGTCGGACAACCAAACTACCCAGACCTTCCGACACTTAACCCAAGCCTTATCAGGCAAGAAGACGACACCTACAGCACCTAACAAAGTCGAGGAATACGCCAAGAAACTCCGTGCAGATATGGAAGCGCAAGAACGAGTCCTGAATGTTTATATTAAGAAAATCAAAGATCGCCACTCAAATACCGAATCCAAGTTGAAAACCGTAAAGATTATATTAAAGGGACTTAAAGACGAAATAGCGAATGCGACAAAGTATGCGAATGCATATCAGGGACAAGACAACGACCTAACCAAACAGGACATGCTGTATAGGACGGAGTATGATAAGTCGTATAAGATGTATTTAGAAGAACAGGCGAATATTAAGTTCGAGAAGCAATTTCTAGATGCAATCCTTCAATATATCAAATTAAGGAAAACGCAAAAGTGTTGATTTTTTTATCTCCATGTATATCGGTAGTAGCCGAAGTTGCAAGGCACTACCCCACCCATTTAAATTGCTGGTTATACCAACCGTCGTGGCGCAGAGGCTAGCGCGCTGGGCTCATAACCCAGAGGTCGTATGATCGAAACATACCGACGGTAAATTAATAAAATGTATGATATTTGTATTTCACACATTTTATAAAAAAATTGATTTGATTTTAGGCGGATAGAAAATTGAAGACAGTTAATCCCAAGAATTAGGACACAGCAACAAATCAAGAATGAATGCAGAACAGCAAACCAAGCAGACAAAAAAACCCAAACAAGAGGGTTTCAAATGGGGTCAAGAACTTCTCAAGGCAAAAGAGATTATCGCATCTCTTAATCAAACTATCGAAGAACAACATGAAATGATTGATACACTTAATGATGATAATGACGCTCATAGAAATCAATTACATAGAACATTAACAGAAAATGAAAAGCTCAAAGCACAAGCCGACAGAACCGAAACTTACAAGAAGTTTTTGGAACAGGAAAATAGGGAATTGAAAATCAAAAACAAATATCTTGAAGAGAGCATCACAATTGAGAAACTGAAAGTTGAAGCGAACAAAGCGTTTATGAAGACACAAGAAGTAGATTTCACGACAAGGTTCGAAGAGAATGCGGAATTACATCGTGTCTTCTTGCGAAAGGATATGGTGATTAATGGTCTTCAAGATAGAGTTAATGCTCTTGAAGACAAATTGAAAAAAAGATCTAACTGAAGAACGCCATCGCAGCAGCCCGTGCATCTTCGAACTTGCGGTCAGCACCAACCATCGGTCTAATATTCTGTTTCTGATTGCTATGAAGCACTCGAGGAGGTCTGGCGAATGGAGTAGGAGGTTCAGGCGCAGGCGCAGGCGCAGGTTCATCTTCGTATTCAGGAGGATTGTGGATACTTTCCAACAGGGACTGGAATGCCTGCGGATTGTTAGGCTCACGGTATATCTTTAACTTCATGTAAGGCATCTCCTTCTTAACCGTCTTACTCTTTTTCTTTGGTTTCTCTTCCTCTTCCTCCTCGTCGCTCGATACAGGCAGGCAAACCTTCTTCGCTGCCTTCTTTTTCGGCGCATCAGGGATTGGGATCGGTGCGCTTGGTGGCGACTGTATCTCTTGCAATACAGGTGGTTCAGGTATGGGGATAGGTTCAGGTGCGGGAGTGGGAGCGACCACAGGTTCAGGTGCTGGTGCGGCCTTCGCTGCCTTTGCAGCCTTCGCTTCGTCCTGCTTCTTGATTTTAGCGATTCGGGCCAGTTCTAGTCTCTTCAAGAGGACATCTCGTTCAGCGGGGGTAATTGCCATTTCGTTTTGTTATAATATACCTAAAGATAATTAAAATAGAAATTTGCCTAAATTACTTTCCCTTCAATTTATCTGGAATATGCTTCGCATAAACCAATCCTGCGGTTGCGACTGAATGTTGCATCGTATTAGCGAGTGCCTGCTTCTTCGCCATCTCGTCTTCATCAACCTTGTATAAATCCGAAACAACAGCCCGACGGATCTGGGTTGATCCTACTTTCACACCATCACCCGAGAAGATACTATTTATAAGTTTGGTATAGGTAGGTCGAGAGATTGGAGCATCGATTCCATCTTTGCCGATAAACCAACCATGCGGGGACATACGGGCAATAACATCACTATACTTGATAATCTCCCGTGCAACCTCAGTAGGCAACTTGATTATCTTCTCGGCATACTCCTTCTTCGTCTTGAAATTATTCAGATATATTGTAGCCTCACCTGTCCTCTTACCAATCAGAATATAATTGATATTCTCGTCTTGTTTAGCGGGTAGAGCAGTAACCAACTTCGCATCGGCGAGGTCATTTCGCATCGGACAATTGATATGAATCAACAAAGCGAGATATTTAATAAGCATCATGTATTCCTTATAAGTGTCGATTGCGCTAAGGTCGGGCAACTTCTGGCGCAGGTATTCAACCTTCTCCTTCATACCATCAACACCGACCCAGTTGTCCGCCACCTTAGGATTCATCGTATTCGTTGCGTATGTGCTATTGACTGCATCGCTCAACTCCCCCATGCGCTTATCCAATATACCCAGTATCTTATCGGGCAATTCAAACATATCGCTCCACACTTTTAGAATAGCGATATTATTCTTCTTACTGAAGTCGCTCTTCATAGCACCGATGTAATCCATAATCTTCTTGAAGTTGGTCTCGATCCATTTACCCGAATCGATGGGAGCAGTATCCCCAAGCCCGATCTTTTTGTAAAGACTGTTGATTGTGGATCTGTAGGTTGTTAATGTCTTTTCCGAGAGATGGCTCATTATTATATAAATATGTAAAGATAATATTTATATAATTATTCCTAAATTGGCAAGATTATTCAGAAGCAAACTGCATCTCTTCATCGAAGCACAGGCGAACCCAGCGGTGCTTGTCATACCACAAGTTAAGAAACCCGTGAGGGGTATGCTCGACTAGGGTTAGTGCATCGTGGTAATTCTCTTTTGAACCCTTGAAGAGTGGCGAGAACTCGTTGAATATGCTGTCAGCAATCCCAGCGTCCTTCGATGCGAACATGATGATATTATTAGCGTTCGACCTTATTGGTTTCGACACCATCTTATAATGCTGGGTTAGAATAAATACATTACAAAGGTGGGGTTCGTGGCGATGCTTGATAATGAACTTCACAAACCATTTGCCGTCTTTCGAGTTTGCACCTGAAATCAAAGGCGATCCAAGTTGGTCATCAACAACTAGAGTGCTAATAGGGGGGTGGTGGAAGTTATGCTGTTTAATCAATTCCTTAACATCAGTATCCTCATCGAGCATACCCGACTCAATAAGGATATTCAATTCGTCTTCATCTATGCTGTCCTCTTTTTTCAGGTATTTTTCAAACAGGTCAAATATAAACTGATGCTCTTTCCATGTATTTATTCTCTCGGCGATCTCATCAAGTATCCCTTCCATCGACTTACGATTGAACTCGTCATAATATTTAATGTTGTCTGGATACTTCTCTAACAGATGTTCTACCTTTGCGTCCTTTGTTCCCGACACCCAATAAACAATATTGTCACCAGTAAGCATAACATCTTTTTCAATATTCAGAATATTAATGACGGTATTGGTCTTGCCACTATTGCGGGTGCCTGTAATTACCGATAGGTAGAATGATGCCTCACCGCTCATGTGATAAGTCGGGAATGCATACGACCCTGTTGTCTTGACTTCTTTGTTTTTATATTTAGTCACTTTTTTCAATTTAAGTGCCGACATTTAATTCTTTATTATTATAATAACAATATATATTAAAATAACAATTTATTCTAATGGCTAAAAAGAAAGTGTTACGGAAGAAACGGGTTCAAGCACAGAAGAAACCTCAACCATTACCTAAATCAGTCCAAGCGTTGTTACGGTATTTAGGGGGTAGTGATGTTAAGGTTGGATCATCGGCACGACAACCAGCGATGGTCGCTAATCAATTTGCACCACAGCAACAACAACAGCAACAGCAATTTCAGCAAGCACCACCACCACTCCAACCGAGACGACAACAACCAGTAGGTCAGACGATAGCCGCATCACCACTTGCACGACTAGCACCACCACCACCAACACCACAACCAACACCCGCACAGCAAGCACCTATAATTATTAAGCAATCCAAGAAAGAATCTGCGCCTGCATCTAGTGATGTCCTTGCACTCAGAACCAAAGTGGGATTATTGGAACAGGGATTATCATCATTTAAGCAACAGGCGGGTCAGGTCGCAGTCGCATTAAGTGAAGGTATTCGCAAGTCACTAAAGGCGGCGCAACATTATCAGGAGCAGGATTACGACCCGCTTGATAGTGAGGTTGATATGTCGCCAGCGGCGAAACCTTATGTAGCGGAGCAAGGATTACAAGTGGCGACAGTCAGCGCACCCAAACCAGCACGGTCATCATCAGCACCAACACGAGCAAGCGCAGCATATGAAGCACCAGAAATAGAAGCAGGTCAGGGAGCGTTCGCAGCATCGCAATATGTTAAGGCGGTCGCAAGTCCAGAGATGACCCCGAAAGTAACATTAAGGGGCAGACCACGACTTACCGAGCAACAGAAGGCGGCGAATGCAGAAGCAAGGAAACTAGAGAAGGCGCAGAAGAAGGAACTACTTAAGACGGCAGGAGAACAATTATACCAAGAGGGTCAAAGCGCAACCAAAGCGTTAGAAGCACTTACAAGCACAATAGCCGCAAAGAAGAAAGTAAAACTAGTATTGAAACCAAAAGCAGGAAGTGTATTAGCAGGTGTAGATCCATCAACCCAAGTTGAGTTTTTAGCATCAGGTGGTGGAGCGGCAGCGGCACCCCAACAACGGGGTAAGAGTGTTTTAGAAATGATGGGTGGTGGATCGGCGAAAAAATGATTAAATAATAATCTTGATATAAATATATAATTGCTACTTTAGGAAATTATGTATTGCGAAACTGCTGAAGAACAGGAATGCTTTAAGAGACTCAAGGAGTTCTACCCAGCACAACACGACTACATGTTAGACCTGATTGCGTGGGTCTTTACGAACAAGCCCGAGAGATTTGATGATATTATGGCGGAACATCGAGAGAAGGGAAATGATACTATGATAGATTTAGAGAACTTTGATATAAAATCGATAATGAAATCAAAACATTTAGAACAGTAATTTATTTTATCAGGTTATAGTATAACATAACATTAAGCAAATGCACGGAATCGGTTCAATCAAAATGTCTGCTGTGCCTTCGGGTGTTGGCAAGATGGCGTCGGGTGCGATGAAGTTCGGCGTTGGAAAGATGGCTGGCGATGAAAGGGCAGAAGCAAGGAAGGCGGGAATGAAGGCCAACGAAGGTTTAGAGAAACTAATGGCAGCCAAAGGTAAGAAATAATAACCTAATTCATTTTAGGAATAAACGAATATATATCAAAATTATTCTCTTTTGATATATTATAACAACATACATAATGACCGACGCAATCCCCAAGTCCCTCCAATACGGCTGCCAGAATAGTCAGGCAAGAGTTGTGCGCCAGACTATCCAGCCTCAAGGTGTTTCTACTGGCACTACTGGCGCACAGACAACCTTTAGGTTCAAGTTGCCCGAGAAGTCCCTGATTGATCTTAAGTCTCTTTCTTTCTACTATGATTATACTCTGTCTGGTATGACTGATGCCGCTACTAACTACTCCAACGCTCTTCTGCCTGCTGCATACAAGCACTTCTCAGCTGTGAAGTTCTATGTGTCTGGTGCTGTCGCCGCAAACGGTATGTGCAATCACTATGATATGGCATACCACGCTCTCGCCCGTGCCAGCGGTTCTGAGGACTGGGTCAATTCCCGCTGGAACAACGGTCTCATCGAGACTCTGCAATCTGGCGACGCCAACGGTCTTATCTCTGATATTACTGCCCAGTCTTCCGCTGCAGCCGATAGGGTTGCCCACTTCACTTATGATGACATTTTAGGCCTACCAAATTCTCGTAACCATGTAATAGACACAAGTTTATTTGGAACTTGCGAGGTTGAACTGACGATGTCGGGCAATACTTCTATTAAGGTTGCAAAGGCAGGAAGTGTTACTGGTGCTGCTGTAAATGGTAAAATTGAGAACATCAACGCCAAGATCGACACCGTCGTTAGTGTGTCTCCCCTGTATGTGTCTCTGCTTGCGGAGCGTCTCCAAGTCGATACACCTATCCGCCTCCCCTTCCAGTCCATCGCCACCTCTGTCGTGTCGAACTCAAACAACAACCGTATTACTCTGAACTCCAGTTGCGTCGATGCTATTGTCGTTTGCCCCCTTGCTGCTGATCCTAACGCATTCCTTGCCAACGCTTCCCAGACTGTTCTTAACTCCACTCGTTACAAGTTTAATAGTGGTCGCACTACTGCTGATGCAAACACAGCCACATTTCAGCTGCAGGTTGGCTCTGAGGTCTTCCCTCGCCAACCCCTTCGTATCGATGAGTGTGCCGATCTTACCGTCAATTCCATCTACGGCAACTCTGCAAAATCTACTAACACCTTGTTTGCTGGTCTTGCGGGTGCTGCTGTCTCCACTTATTCTCGTGCTGCTTACCTTGCCGAGAACTGCGTCATCATTCAGAAGTTTATGCTCGGTGAAGAGGGTTGGGCGTCTGGTCTCCTCAGCGGAATCAACTGCAGCGGAGTTTCAACCGACTTTGTCGTCTCCACTTCCAACTTGTCTGCTTACTTGTTCATCGCCGCTCTGATGACTTCCCAGCTGGTGTTCAACCCCGCCACCAGTTCAGTCTCCATCGAGCAGTAAATATAATACAATCCATTTAGGATAATATGTTATTTTTTTAATATCATAACATATTATAAACCACCATGACGAAAGGATTACCAGCCAACTACGCATATTCTACTTGGGTTTTACAATCCAAGCAACCAAAACCAAAGTTTGTTTATGCTCTCAACGAGTATGAAGAGACCGCAAACATATTGGACTACAAATATAAGATAAGCAAACCCCAGAAGCATATCGTTCAGACCACCGAAGCTGCTTATGCCAACTTCGTCACAAAGTCGAAAGAGAGTGTGAAGTCTTTCAACTACTCGAAAGCGGATCAACTCAAAATACAGAATAGCGTTGTGTTGAATCTGCACGATGAATCATCTACGCTTGAGAAGTTGGATAAACTTTATGATGTGCGTGACGGTTACGCAGTTTGAGAAATCCTTAAAATAAAATTAGACCATCTATCGTCTCGCTTTATTTAATCCTCCAAGTAATCAAAACGACACCATAATACCGTCACAGTCTCTATTTTGCCCTGATTTAAACTGATATTGCCTATTTTGGTTAATATATATTGGAATATTGAATATAATAGTGCTTAAAATGGTAATAAAATTAATTTTATTGCGCATTTAAGCAACCTACAGACTGTATATCCAATATTTATATGCCTTTTTCGGTTAAATTAGATTAAATTAGACCTATTCGATAGATTGTGACCATATATGCTCTCATTATTTACTTGATTTGGATAATATTTATATGAGACGATAATCAGTCACATAAATATTATAAGATTATAATTGCTGACGCTTGGAACCGAACTTGTCTGCAGTCTTATCGTATAAATCTTTGAGACTATCTACGATGTAAGTATGTTCTTGGTCTATCTCTCGCATCACACGAAACTTATTGACCTCTGCGTCATGGTGTTCTTTGGGATTCGCATAAATGACACCTATGTTCTCCTCCATGTCTTTTGAGAATGCAGCGAAGTATATGTTCTCCGCCTTGACTGGAAGCGCATGTAACAAGTCGAGAGATTTGGATATGAGAACAATCTTGCCCTTGAAGACTGAGCAGACATTTATGATATGTTTCTTGATTATCGAGTAGGCGAGCATAGCATCGATCGGATTTACACCCGCTGGTGCTTTCGCCAACTCTTCAGCGTCTTTCGGCATCTGAAGAGTTTGGAGCAGACTGTCGCAGTCGATATACACGACCTCTGCATTTGGGAGAGTGAGTTTGGAACACATCGTCGTTGTGCCTTTCAATAAGACGAGACCACGAACACGCTTCGCCAATCGTCGCTTATTATACCAATTTGAAACCCACTCGAAGACTAATGAGGAAGCGGGACTACCAGCAATTGCCGACACCCCACTACCAATTGCGTAAAGGCCAGCACTTTCCATAATAGTAGTTTATAACATATTATAATATAATAATTTACAATATGTTAGTCTAAATCAAATCATACCCTTTGAAATAAGAATAGATTTCAACTGCGCAACCATTCGTTGCTGTTCTACCATCTGCTCTTCAAGTGTCGTGATCTTGGCGATGTCCGCCTCGTTATGCACCGATCGAGCGTCGTCGTGATGCACCTGTTGTATTGTGGCGTCTGCGCTTGGTGCGCTTAGTGGTGGTGGTTGTAATGGTGTTTTGAATGTATATGGTGTGATTGGTTTCGGTGTGTAATAAGGGTCATGCACTTCAACTCTTTCACCGAACCCTAACTTATGTCCTACTAAAGCAATCAAATAGTCGTCATTATTCGCCCAGTTATTATATTCCTCGCCATCAATCGTTACACACTTCATCACAACTGTTCCATCACTATAAAAGCATAATGCTTGGACTTTCGCACTCGTATTAGGTGTTATTGAAATACCTTGTATATCTATAAACCCGCCCGAACTAAACCAATACTTATCAGCCATGTTTAACTATTATACTATTACTATATATTTTATTTTATTAGGTTCTCCTCTTTAACCAAACGACAAATTGACACGGAACACCCGAATATTGATCTCTTTGGGTAGTATGTTGAGAAATAGAAATTGTCCTTATCTCGGGGAATCCTCCTGTCCCGTCCTGCTGACCGCTTTGAATCATACCATTTTGAGTCCATAATCTCTCGCCCGCTGTTATTGGTGTGCCATTTACTGCCCCTACTGTTGTTGAGAACTTTGTCATCACGGGAGCATATGTCGTCGATGTGTAATTTGTCTTATTTATAGTGATGTTGCTACTTAAAAATTGGATACTTGAAGCACTATTATAATTCAAAATGAACCCAAAATAAGGTCCGAGAAATGACTGCATATAATACCCTCCTGGTAATCCGCCAACGACTGGAAAACCATACCCATTATTGGGATTTTCATTCACGAAATCTGCGTCTCCGTGTTTATGGTTTGTCCATGAGCATTTTCCGTTAAAGTAGGAGTTGTATTGTATTGAAAAAAATGTGTAACTATTCTGGGTTCCTGAATTAGCGAAAGTCATATTGATTCGTAGTTCAATATCGTAATCATTTAAATTAACACCTGTGCCTGGTAATGTAATAGTAGTTAATCCACCATTAACCAAAGTAGCGGTTGTGGTATAATGCGGTGCGAATATTGATGCTGATGACGCCCCTGTGCTTGCTAGTGTATATGTTCCAAATCCGTTAGGTGTAATCGTCATGTTGCTTCCTGCGACGAGTTGCCTCACATCTGTTGGCACATCATAAATAACCCAAGTTCTACCTGATGCTCCACCGACAACAGCATAACCAGCAGTTGAACTACACGCCATCGTTATTAGATCTGGGGTTGTTGGCGAACCTAGAAGTGCAGTCGAGTTTGTTATAAATGTCCTACCATAGTCCTCGCTATAGTAGATTCTATCTGCTGAATTAATGAGTTGAAATTGTCCGTTGGCGGACATACAGCAACCGCTTCTGGTGGGTGTTAAAGAATCGGTGCTATTATAAATGTAAGTCTTTCCGTAATCACTCGAGATAAGAATACCCACCGAATGATGTATTGCTGTTACATATTGACCTGTTGCGGAACACATTACCGCATTTAAATTAAATGAACTACCAGTTGCAGGCATCGTAGGCGAGTTCCATGTAACACCATAATTGGTTGAATACATAACTCTTCCTGGTATTGGTGATACTCCACCATAAGAGAACATAGCGAATTGATATTTGCCGTCGGCGGACATAGCAACATCGTTGATGCTTATTCCTGCTACTCCTTGTGTATTTACTTGTTGAGAAGTAAAACCATAGTCATCTGATTTATATATGGTCGCAGTTGCACCACTAACACCAACCAAGATATGCTTCCCATCTTGGGAACAAGCAATTTTGGTATAAGTGCTTCCACCCGATAAGGTTGGGAATGATGTTAAATAATTACCACCACTTCCAAAGGTAGAATAAATCGCATCAAAATAGAACACCCGATATTGTCCGTTAAGATAGTATCTATTTCCAGACCCAGTAATGCAACAACCAGTCAGCGAAAATGATGTAAAGTTTTGATTATACCAATTAACACCCCAATCAACACTTGAGCGTATCCTATCCGTTGCTACGAGTATCTGATATTGACCTGTGCTTGAAACACAACTATCATAATAAGTGTCAGCAGTATTTACATTTGATGTGTTATACAACCAAGAGTATTGTGTATTATACCAGAATGGTTTTGTTGGTAGTGCTGTTGCCGCTGCTATTAACATAGCAGGCTCACTATCATTTGGTGATGTGGTTGCACTAATAGTAACTGTTCCTGATGAGTTTGCTACTGAAATGCCTGTTCCTGGATTGATACTCTTCACATTCCAGCCCGTGATCGCCGTTGGTGCGATTGTGCCAACACTCGTGATATTATTACCATTCATGTTGATTGAAGTCGAGGCGGTATTTCCTGCGGTTAATACCTGTGCTAGTGTGCTTGCACCAGTAGAATTGATCGATGTTGAGAGATGTGATAATGCCCCATCTTGAAAACTCAAGACGAAACTATGACCGCCTGTGCTTCCGCTGGGTTGGATAAAGAATGGTTCAAGTTGGATTTTCGAATAATCAGTAAAATCACTAATATCATAGGAACTAAAAGAGAAGGGCATTTCTAATTGATATATCGTAGATACTCCATTAGTCAGGGTTGTTTTGTTTGTTGTTCCATTATAAATGAGTGTTTTTGTTGTCGCCGCAAGTTTATATACAATATCCGTATCGCTACGCATTAGTGCCTGACGCATTTGCGAAATATTCATAAAATTATCAGTTAATACCAATTTGAAAGAATACGATGTTAGAGTAAATGCATCTATCGTAACTCCTCCTGAAGCAGTAAATGTTCTGTCGGCAATCGTGTTGCCGAGTGCTGCGTTTTGTGTTGGGAAGGTGTATAGTGTTGTCCCAGCATTATTAACCATCGAAAGCGTCAGCGTAATCAACTCCGCCTCTGTTGGTGATGATATAGTTTGCAGTTGTGGAATGACAACTTGATATAGCGTGATACTCATATCATTCACAGGCACAGGGATTGGTTTCGTATATAGGGTTTGGTAATTAGTCGTGTTGCTTCCTGATGTGTATATCAGGGATTTATCAACTATGAACTGGGTTGATGGTGTCGCCCTTTCTACGATATGGTAGAGTTTGGAATACAGAAAAGATGCTTGATTGGCGGTCAATAGACCAAATAAGTCAGCAGTATAACTACCCGATAAAATGAGATTTGCCGAACCTAGTATATATCCAGACTTGAACTCACCCATAGCATAATCAACATTTGCGGTGTAAGCATTTCTCGTGATTGTCGTTTTTGCAGTTGAAGTATAGGTTGTTGTCAAAGTGTTAGTGGGTGATGTGTTTGTAACCGATGTTGCGTTGGTTAGAATGAAGGTTGTTCCGCCTCCACTACCACCGCCACCACTACCGCTGCTATTAATAGTATATACACCTGCGTTGCTGGATATTGAAATACCTGATCCTGCCCCTAGTTCTTTGACATTCCACCCAGTAATTGCGGTTGGAACAAGTGTGGTTACATTTATAGATGGCGTGGTTATATTATCATGGTTAATTCTGGTCACACTTCCTGCATCTTTACATACCTTAATACCATCGGCGAGTTGCGTTTGATCTACAATTAGTTTTGTTGTCGCATCATATCGGTTTGCGGTTGTGGCAGCATTTCCAATTTGCACCTGTGATGTTGCTTGCGAGTTTAGAACATTCAGCGCATCATGGGCGTTGGATTGGAGTTTGCCTGTTCCGACCCTGAGTTTGATTGGGCCACCTGTCGTGTTGCTTATACGGAGTTGCGACCCATCAGCACCTGATCCAGCAATTAATTCTACATCATTATTGGAAATTTTTAGAGCATTAACATTATCCATCGCCTCTGTAAGTGCCCAGTTGATATTGCTTGGACTGATGTTGTTTGCTTTGAGAAGTATCTCACCATTAAATGTCTGCATTTTAATATCGCCCAATAAAGTTGTTTTCGAAATATGCCCCTTAGCAAGGAATGTTCCCTCTTTAGGGACTATATCAATACCGATTTCCGTATCAAAAACAGTAAGTGTTTTCAGTTTTGCTCCCTTCGTTGTTTCCAATTCTCCATTTTTGATTAGACCACCTGCCTCCTCGACTGCTTTCAAAGACCACA
>Ga0247723_1000791_pt1 | contig 20255 bp, 31 predicted proteins | sample MSEWelMarce5H_FC_FD_189079 | JGI IMG/M metagenome (GOLD analysis project Ga0247723, IMG submission 189079) | Subsurface sediment microbial communities from gas well in West Virginia, United States - MSEEL Well Study Marcellus 5H_FC | ecosystem: Environmental > Terrestrial > Deep subsurface >... | reverse complement strand
GTCTTCTTTCCCAATTAAAAGTGAAATTACATGTAGCCTTACAAAAACATCAATGCGAACTAAGAAAGCAGCTTAATGATGAGTGACGTTATCTCAACACGCGAGTTTTATTTAACTGAGCGTAGAACAGTTGAATTAATCAGAGCATTATCACGCGTCATGAAAAACGACAACACTCTCTACGATGGAATGACTATTGATACCTCAACTGTTTTTCAGAATGATAAACTTTTACATATGCTAAAATTAAAATACATGACTAGAGAAAATGGCTTTGACTCCATGATGCATTTTGTTAGTGTAGCGCTTCGCGTTCCTCCAACACATATCGCATCATATCACGGCACTCTTGTCACCTGTGCTTTATTTCATGATTACTATGAGGATTTCTCAGAACCTGATCCTATTATTGATAACACTATTGGCCTTCATCCTTATCTAAAGCCATGTTTAGAACTTCTTACCAGGAATGATGAAGTCGGGTATTTTGATTACATTAAAACTATTGCAAATAGAGCTACAGCTTATAAAGATATTGTTGGCATCACAGCATTGATTATTAAACTATTAGACAATCTTGAGAATCAGTATAATTGCCTCAAACTTAACCCTAATCCTTCACTATTAACAAGATATATTAAAGCTTTCCACATCCTTGAGGAAGCTGCACAGTTTATATATAACTACCTAGCTAACCCTCTACGCATGCAAGGAGATATTGATGTATGATAATGAACCTATCATTATAGGGGCTGTTGTTGTTAACAACACCCAAGGGTTCTTCAACGTCCCAGCCCTATATAAAGAAACATCCAGTGAGTTTACCGTTGAAGTACACTTTATGATAGGCGGTAAAACATATCAAGCACGTCTTGCAAAATCATCTATCTCTAAAGCAAGACAAATAATTTTAATAAATGAAGGTGTGAAATGTAATCGCTCTCTTAGTGGTATTAAGATAGGGTTTGGTACTTATGTTCCGGTGTATTCAAAATTCAGAGACACCACAATTCAGATAGATCGTTTTGATGCGTTGATGGCAATAAAATTTAAACCTGAAGCTTATGGGTTCGGTTAATCAGAGGGAGGGCATATGCCCTCCCTCTCTATTTATTTTTTTTGTATTTTAAGGCCTGTTAAAGTATATATTACACTTATGTCATAAATCTAACTGGTGAGGTTGTAATAATGATTCCCACTACGCACACGCCGCAACCTGGTATTCGTTTGCGTATCACAAAACCCCGCTCTGTTACTTCTGAGTTTATTTCCCCTGCTACCAAACAAACCCTTGCTTCGATCGTTTCTACGCTTGATGGTCTTCAACGGACCCGTATTCAACAAGGCAATCGCATGATTGCTGTTTTGAAAAGTCTTCTTGGTGAACAGCTGAAAACCCATATCAAGAAATTTGATGTGGAAGGTGAGATCACTGAGTTGATGAGTTCTAAGATCTTAAAGCTTGTTGAAGATGATTATCGTCAATTTGTCAAAGAAGGCGGTGCTATCACAACACGCGCTAACTTCGATAAGAATAGCCATAAGCTAAAAGTCATTCGTAACTATGAAGCTGCTCTCCTGATCAGTGCATACGTTCAATCCGTTGACAATGAAGATCGAATCAATGCTGCGCTTGCCGATGTTCTAAAAGGCCATCCCCTTTGGGAAGCTTGCCAGATGAACAAAGGTACTTTCTACGGCATCGGACCGAAGGTTATCGCTGTTCTTGTTGCATATATCGATATCGAGAAAGCAATCAATGTTTCTAAGATTGTGAAATATGCTGGTCTTGACGTTGTCATTAACCCTGAGACTGGTGAAGGTGAGGGACGTGGTCGATATAAACACCACCTCGTTCCGAAAACCTACACTAAAGCCGATGGCGAAGTTGTTGAAACGATGGGTATTTCCTATAACCCTTATTTGAAAAAGATCTTGTTGGGTGTCTGTGCGGTTAACATGATCAAGCTCGGCGCTCCGTCGAGTCTCAATCGTAATACCCCCAGCATTTATTATACGTACTATCAAAATTATAAACATCGGATCAAGACGCGTGAGGATGTTAAATCCGCAGCTGATCCTGAATATAAACGTCGTACTGATCGACATATCGATTTCATGGCACGGCGGTTCATGATCAAGTTCATGTTGCTGAATGTATATCGCGCTTGGCGTTCTGCTCTGGGTCTTCCTGTCTATAAAACATACGCGGAGGAAATGATCCACATGCAGCATCATCAGAGCTTTGAGATCGACTACGTGTAACGCCTACCCTAGGGAGAGCATGCTCTCCCTAGTTCTAATCACAGAAGGACACATGAGCCTTCATAAATGAACCACGCGATAGGATTTCCACATAAAATTTCAGTGAATCAAGGGCATGAGTTATCCTTAGTCAAAGGAGCCAAATGTACCTTGTAGATCTATTTTTACATTTCAATTAAGTGAATCAAACAGTCTTAGGGTATTTTACCAAACGATATAAATGTACCTAGCAGTTTAATCTTATTCAAAAATGAGTAGTGAATCAACCACTTCAGCTTTACATCAAACAGAGCAAATGAACCTAGATAAATAATTTCACCATGAATATCAAGTGAATCAATGATGGACAATTTATCAAAGTCAGTAAATGAATCAGCGTATGCAAAGTAAAACAAATCATAAAAATGAATCACAGAATTTTAGATAGGTAATCTGAACAAGAAAATGTGTCTAGGAAGAAAATTCATTTAGAGTTACCAAACGTATCATAAGGCTTTAGTTAGATAGTCATATACTTGAAATGTACCTATTGGAGTAATTTTCTCAGTATGATGTAGTGCACCAACCATTGCTAGATAATATCAAAGGATTTAAGTGTGTCTAGCTTGATAACCCTGATTGCAGTCCAGATGAACGTATCTACGAATGTGAGATTTATCAATTCCTGTAAAATGCACCAATAACGCAAAAATTACGGATCTTTTTAGTGAACCAAAAGTATGCAGTCATAACACCGATTGATAGTGAATCTATAAAGATTATATTTATCAATCCTACAAAATGGATCATCTTGGGTATTAACCCAAACACCACAGCGGTCTTTTTAGATCGCACAAAAGTGTACCATCACAGAAGATTTATACGATATATCGCAGTGAACCGAAATACGCAACTATAACGCCGATCGACAGTGAGTCGCAGGAGACAAAGTTCTATCATAAATTGATAACGTACCTAGGAGAGCTTAGTATACCAACACATGGAAGTGAATCAAGTCCAATAGGTAAATACCGAAAAAAGAAAATGTGTCAAGATGATGATGACTTATCATAGTCCGATGAACGTACCTCGATACGACTATTCAATAACTGTGGTGAATGAGTGAGTTCCTGGGCGTAATTTCTTCTGCCGCAATAAACGAACCTATGGGCGTAACATTTCGTCAATGAGTATAAGTGAGTTACCTCCTACGAAGTTTTATATCAAGGAAGTGAAACGGCTCTATATTCCTTAATCGGAAGCCACCGATATCTTTTAAGATATCATTAATGCGAGCCCTGATAGTTTATTATATCTTCAGTAGGATGAAAGCGTACCATGACAGACAAAATCATGTATTCAGTACACGAAAGTGCACCTTAGGCAGGAATATCTAATTTACAAACGCAAGCAGTGAGTCTGAGGAAATTATCCTAATATCATACCCTCAAAACGTACCCGCACGTTCTAATATCGATAATATTCGCAAGTGAACCAAGGCAGACCATATCCATTTACAAGCATCGTAAGTGAATCTACTCAGCAGAGATTTTCTAACCTGCAAGGAAGAATGTGTCATTTCGTTTTTAATATTCTCAGAGAGGATGAACGTCAATAACCTATGGAGGCACCATCATGGAGAATAACCAAAATAAGTTCCTAATTCAGATCGATAAAGGTCTGATTAATAAGTTCAATGCACAATTTCCGTCACTTGCTAAGACGCTGATGCTTAATGCGGTAGGTGTCTATGTTGGTACTGTCACTGATGAAAACGACGTTCTTGCCGTTGAAGAATTCATCAATATTTGCGCAAATGAAAAAGCTGTCATTAAGAATACCGATGATGAATTTAAAGCTGTTCAAAAAGACATCGATGATTTAGTTGCTCAACGCGCGTTACTTGAAAAACAAATCATCGATATCAATACAAGGATCGTTCAGAAGAAATCTGCGCTTCACCGCATCAGTGGACAAGCCCGCGATCTTCTTAAAACGGTTCCTGGATTTACAACTGATGCGATGCATCTTATTAATAAAATTAGTTCGTATGCCGCTCAAGTCCAAGTTGCCATTAACAACGGTACTCATCACCGGATCAACTAAGGAGGATACCATGCAGTTCATCCATCAGAAAACCGGTACGGTTATTCATATGACCGATCGGTGTATTAGTCAATTTGCTCGTGATGATCAGATCACCTATAATCATCTTGATGCTGTGATTAACCTTATTGATGATATTTCTAAAATTGAGAATAATATCATTGTTACTGGTGAAGATGAAAATGCTAAATTTAAATCTATTTGTGTTGAAACACCTCCTATTTCAATCTATACTGAGACAACGTTTGCGCGTCGGCGTTATAGTACCGGCCCGTCTCGTATTCTGTCCATTAAAGATCACGCTCCTGTTGAAACTAATAAGATTACGGTGATCGTTCGTAATAATAAATCTAAACATCGGCAGTATGTCATTGTTGGATTTTATGCTGGGGAGTATGCTCCCGCTGAACCATGGAATCGTGCCGCTATTGCTGGCGCAGGTCTTGGTGGCGTTCAGTTCATTACGGACAACAGCCAAGTTACGGTTGATGAAGCAAGTATTAAATTCTGGTGCTCACATGCACTACTTGTTGATCCTGATGAACATGATATCTATACATCTACCTGGAATGAGGTTGTTCGGCAGTTCTACGATGAGAATCCTTCGTATTTTTAAGATTAAGGGGAGGGGCATATACCCCTCCCTCGAACTTTATTTTTTTCTATATATAAGTTAAATTTTTTGTAAACTAGACGCGCATTTTATGTAGCAAAAATCACAAACCGATCAACAGAGAGGGTCTGTTATGGATAGTCTTGTGTCCACTCACTATGATCCAAAACATACGTTTAAAAGGGGTGAAAATATCGTTATTGACACTACGCGTGATGCGCTCTTGACTGAATTTGGAAAAGAAACTCTTAAAGATCGTTACTGTCTTAAAAATGAATCCTATCAAGATCTGTTTGCTCGTGTTGCAGCTGCGTATGCCGATGATGATGCCCATGCCCAACGTATTTATGATTATATTTCAAAGCTATGGTTCATGCCAGCAACTCCAATTTTGTCAAATGGTGGTACGTCACGAGGACTTCCTATTTCTTGCTATTTAAGTTCTGTTAGTGATGATCTTGATGGTATTGTTGATAATTGGGTTGAGTGTGTATGGCTTGCGAGTCGTGGTGGTGGATTGGGTATTTATTGGGGTAAGGTTCGTTCTATCGGAGAGCCTGTTGGTTTGAACGGTAAAACGTCAGGGATCATTCCGTTCGTTAAGGTTACTGATAGTTTAACTCTTGCCATTAGTCAAGGGTCATTACGTCGTGGATCGGCTGCTGTGTACATCGATATTGATCACCCTGAAATTGAAGAGTTCATTGAAATTCGAAAGGCTTCTGGCGACTTTAATCGTAAGGCATTGAATCTTCATCATGGTGTTTTGATTACAGATGAATTTATGGAATGTGTTAAAAAGGGTTCTGAATTTGGATTAAAGTCACCCAAGACTAAACAGGTTATTAAAACTATTGATGCGCGAAGCCTATATCAAAGGATCGTTGAAACGCGCATTGCTACGGGTGAACCCTACATCATCTATATCGATACTGTTAATCGTGCTATGGCTGAGCATCAACGGACTTTAGGGTTAAAAGTTACAACATCCAACCTATGTACCGAAATCATGCTCCATACGGGTCCTGATCATCTTGGTAAAGATCGCACTGCGGTGTGCTGCTTAAGCTCTCTTAATATTGAGACTTGGGATCAATGGAATGATCATCCCACATTCATCGAAGACGTTATGCGTTTTCTAGATAATGTCCTACAGTCCTATATTGATAATGCTCCTGACACGATGGCTAAAGCCCGTTATAGTGCAATGCGTGAACGATCTGTTGGCCTAGGCGTTATGGGGCTCCATAGTTTCTTCCAGCAGAAAGGTATTCCGTTTGAATCAGCACTCGCTAAATCTTGGAATATGCGTATTTTTAAACATATCAAAACTCAAGCAGATGAAGCTTCCGTTATGCTTGCTCATGAGCGCGGTGCTTGTCCTGATGCTCAAGACGCTGGTGTCATGGAACGATTTAGTCATAAACTCGCTATTGCTCCCACTGCTTCTATCTCTATTATTGCTGGCGGTACATCTGCTGGTGTAGAACCTATCCCTGCCAATATCTATACCCATAAAACACTCTCTGGATCTTATCCTGTTAAGAACCCTTACTTAGAAAAACTATTGATCGCTAAAGATAAAAACACTGATGAGGTATGGTCTTCTATGCTTGAGCATCAAGGTTCTGTACAGCATCTTGATTTTTTAACGACAGATGAAAAAGATACTTTTAAGACGGCTTTTGAACTTGATCAACGGTGGCTATTAGAATTTTGTGCAGATAGAACACCGTTTATTTGTCAAGCACAAAGTCTTAATATTTTCCTCTTAGGGAATGTTAATAAATGGGATCTGCTGATGCTTCATTATAAAGCGTGGGAGATGGGTGTTAAGTCGTTGTATTATTGCCGGTCTAAATCTATTCAACGTGCGTCCTATGCTGGCGGCGTTGAAGCGGATAATATATTTGATAAAAAGAAGATCGTTCTAGCAGAAGCTAAAGATTACGATGAATGCCTAGCTTGCCAATAAAGGAGCAATAAGCATGTCCCTACTAAAAGAACGCAAGAGCTATAAGCCGTTTTCATATCCTTGGGCGTATCAGATGTTTAAGCATCATGAACAAATTCATTGGCTTGGCGAAGAAGTTCCGTTAGCTGAAGATATTCGTGATTGGAACAAAAAGCTTCAGCCCCATGAACGTAATCTTTTAACTCAGATCTTTAGGTTCTTTACACAAGCTGATGTTGAAGTACAGAATTGTTACCATAAAAACTATAGTAAGGTATTTAAACCTGGTGAAATCATCATGATGCTAACAAGCTTTTCTAACCGTGAATCTATCCATCAAGATGCTTACTCACTCCTTCTTGAAACTGTCGGTATGCCTGAGTCTGAATATGAAGCTTTTCTTCAGTATAAAGCTATGGCTGATAAGCATGATTATTTACAACAGTTTGGTATGGATACTCCTAAGGATATCTTAACAACGATGGCTGTCTTTGGGGCCTTTACAGAAGGCCTTCAACTCTTTGCTTCGTTCGCTATGCTTTTGAACTTCCCTCGATTTAATAAAATGAAAGGTATGGGACAGATAGTTACTTGGTCTGTTCGAGATGAGTCTTTACATTGTGAAGGTATTATTAAATTATTCCATACGTTCGCTGAAGAAACTGGTGCTTATACGCAAGATGTTAAAGACAATATCATTGGATGCTGTTTAAAGTCTATTGAGCTTGAAGATGTCTTTATTGATCTTGCTTTTGAACTAGGTCCAGTTGAAGGCATGACTAAGGGCGATATTAAGAAGTATATTCGGTATATTGCTGATTGGCGATTGGGTCAACTTCACCTTCCCCCTATTTTCAACATTAAGACACATCCGCTTCCTTGGCTTGAATCTATGTTAAATGGTGTTGAGCACGCTAACTTTTTCGAGACGCGTGCCACTGAATATAGTAAAGGTGCAACTACTGGTACTTGGTCTGAGACATGGGATATGTTCGATAAGCGTATTGCGTAAGGAGCATAGAGAGGGGCCTAGGCCCCTCTCTATGACATTTTAATTTCATGTGGATATACATTATACGATAGAGCTTCATCTTTAGAGGGATCGATGATGGTACATGAGCATCGAGAAATTTTACATATTCATAAAACAGGTAATGCTATTATTCCAGCCGCACATGAAAATAATCCTTATGTTCCAGGCTATAGGTTTTTACACAGATCTAACTTTTCAAGTTTTATGAGTGAAATGCAAAAAAACATGTTATTCATCAACCAACTTCAATGGTGGCCGAATAGGAGGTTAATATGAGGATCATCGATAAGTCAGGGTATGGGGACTATTACGATTTTCCCTTTGGGTCTATGGTTGATAAGACTATAGTCTATAATCGAGAAGCTCGTCAACTTGACCCGATACATCGAGCAGATTATCTAAGAAATAGGCTGGGTTTGAATTTCACGACAAGAAAACATCCCCTATATCAAATCCACCAGACGCTACGTTACTTATTTTGGGAATCTGGTTTTGACGTAGCGTCTGTATTATTAGGTGGAAAATTTTACACGTACGCAAGAGTTCGTGAATTAACGGATAAATACAGTGATCCAATTTCAATTTCTACATTACTAGATATCGTTAAGTTAGGGGAAATTCCCTATTTAAAAGTTTATGACTATGAGAAAGAAGATAAACGAACACTTTCAGTTGATGATTTATGTCGAGCTATAAAAGCGTATGATGAGTATCTACAAAAGTCTGATTTTACTTATCTTAATGATGAATTTAAATCGCCTATTATAACTATTACAATGGATGATGGGTTTTATAAAGATACTAGATTAAAAGAAATTGGATTTCATCACATCCTACAGGCACATCAAGTTAATCAAGAAATAGCTATTTATCTAGGAAAAAATAAAAATAAATCTCCTGAACCAATCCCTAATGATATTGTTGTTTCTAAACATGGATTTGATAAAGGATCATTTAGAGGAAAACATCAATAAACATTTAGCCATAGGAGGATAATACCATGTATTATAGCCAAATAATGACCGTTACCATATGGCCATCAGATGTATCTATTCATGAGTTAAAGTCTCTTAAATTAGGCATTAAGCCTGGTTACGATCGCAACTCTCTAGATAAATTCCATGCAGCGCTAAATAAAGCATCTCCATTTATCTCATTCCCATCACCAGCATCTTTGTTGAACGTAATGCCGTTATGGAATAACACCGATGCTAATGTTCCTTTTTGGTCTCATAAAGTTCAATATATCCATACTTATTTTCCTCCTATATATACTGGTGTTGAACTATTAGGTTTTCCAGTTGAAGTCGTTATTGAGTATTTCAATACGTTTAATTTTAAGATTAAAATCACTGTAAAAAATAAAGATTATAAAAATTCTATTGCTCTTTTAGGGATTGATGTAGAAGGGTTACTATTCCCTAATGATCTTAATGTTAGTGGTAAATTAAGTGATCGTCTTGAACACGACCCTGGAAATACCTGCATGTATCATCGGGCTGTTATGGAGATAAGTTATCTTTTCCCAGTTATGCGTAATCTTTTTTCTATAAAGGGTATAGATGATCTAGTGGTTGGTGATTATATTGAACAAGCAGCGCGTGACGCTCAGGTAGATCACGTCCACAACATAACCATGATCCTTAGGGATCTTGTCTCTAAAACTAATGATGCTCTTCTTGAACATATTAAAATCCTATCTCAAGAGAAAGGAGCAAATTAAAATGCTATCTAGTCTGATTTTGAGAAAAACTTTCTCACTCCTTATATATACCTTAATTTTATTTATGTTATCGTTCTATAGACAAGACGCTTCTTTATCAGTATCAGTTTTTATTCTTCTCTTAGGGTATTTAGTGATTATTGGTATTGAGTATGCTATTCAAGCTTATAAGAACTATACGTATGAACAACAAAATGGAGTATTTAATTTAGGAGCGTTTATGGTTAGTCTTTTAATTCTTGTAATTGCAAGATTTGTTTTTAATGCGGGATTAGTTTTAGGGGGGCTACCATCAGCCGATATTGATATGATTTTAACGTGGTTTAGCTTACCTCTGTACTATCTCATGCTTAAATATGATTTCTTACCTCTTATTGAAAATAATAAAAAATAATGAGTAATGCATTAATCTATATGAAAGGAAGTATTATATTAATTATACTTGTTCTACTATATGGAAGTATTGCATATATGCTTTACCAATTAGGATTTTGGATAAGTTTATTTATTATTGTTTACACTCTTCCGATAGCAATTGCAATTTTTACAACTATAAAACCAACCCCAAAAAAAATACCCCATTGAAAAAATCTAACAACGACTAAATAGGAGGAACCTAGCAATGTCCACTAAGATGAACGTATTTGTATGCCAGGCTCATCGCTGTGGTCACGAACTACATCGTACGGAAACCGATTTGACTTGCGATTGGTGCGGATCTCCAATGAAAATTCAGAATTCTTATAAACCATCTGGTGTTAATCTGCGGCAGTTGGCGCAAGCTTTTGCTACCGATCGTCAACCAGATTCTTACTTACATTGATGAATGACGTGGGGAGAGCGTACGCTCTCCCCAACAACGCAAATGAAAAATAGGCAAGCACTAACGATTGTTATATTTATATTTACAGCTTTTATTACAGGTGTTGGTATATACTTAACAGATAAAGATGTGTTAGTTAACTATCCAGCACAGCCACCTATCACTGAAGAAAAAGCGATTCGTCGATTTATTGTTCAAGATATAGAACTATTGCATAAAGGTGCCACACTTCATTTGTTTAATACTAGATTTCAAAAAATAGAAAAAGTAACATTACGGCACTGTAAAATAACTAAAGTCGACTATGTATTTTTACCTGTCTGGATCTATAGGGATCGCCAATCAGGAGGAGTTACAAATGAACGTATCATTTCTAGTCAAGACATCTGCGCCGCATTTAAATAGTCATGATTAATGTCGATAGTTCAAACCAAATGAAAGAAAGAGGTGTAACATGCCTGAAGTAAGTCAACCGTTTATGGTTAGCCCAGCCGATTACCGAATTGAGCTTGTTGAAACTGAAAGTGTTGTTAAAGATGGTAAAGTTATCAGACAGTTTTTACCTACGGTCCATGCTAAGACTACCGATGCCGCATTACAATTTATGTCAAGTAATGATCGATTGCGGTTCCTTATGGCTAACATGATCAAATCCGACTGGAGTATAGGTGATGTCTAAAATGCACGCACTTGAGCGATTTGTTCAGGCTGTTAAACTCTATGAAAATTCTAATCAAGCATTATACTACCCTCCAAAACTATTAGAACTAAATAATACTCCTAATGTAATACGTAAATTATTAGTCGATATAGCAATCAATAACCGTAGTCATACTCCTATTCGTATTGACTATAATAACATGCGTATAGATTATATCATTCCTGGTATCGGTATCATTAGAGTTTCAGCACTTGATCAAAAAGAAGTTTATTTTCTGTTAGCACCACCAGGTGTAGATTCTAATATGTATGAATGGAGATGTGATACTCAAATCCCTGCAAATAGAACAGAAGATCATATTTTAAATGTATTACTTCAAACAAAAAGCGATCCGCTATCAGATCCTATTTGTAAAAGCTATCTGGTAGACGGTATTATCATAAATGATGCACCATTAATCCCAGAATGGGCTCAATTTACAAAAGTAATTGACACAACTGGTAATACGTTGACTTTAAAAGAATGGGATATAAAACAACGTAGCGTTATGTTTGAATGGTTAAAAATACGTATTAATTACCATTTAGAAAATCCTTCACCCATGCGACTTCTTACCGTTATGGAAACTTATTTTCTAAAGTCGTTAATTGATAGTCCAGATCATGAAATTTATAATCAACTTAATGCGGAATGTCGTGAGCATTACATCAACAAAATATTTAAACACCGCACCATTGATGATACTGTTCATAGAGCAGTGCGAGAAATCATTACTTATTTCTCAACATCGTCCAGGAAAGAAGCAAATGAATGTTTCATTAAATCCTATACGAGATATATTGGTCGTTATGTTGGCCATGAGCGAGAATTGAGAGATTCTCCTTATATGGAAGTATTTAAAAATCATTTTCAAATAGTCGAGTTGATCTGATCTTTAAGCGTGAGGGCTCTAAGCCCTCACGCTGTATTTATTTTTTTGTTAAGGTATATATTACTATGACGAACTGATTTTAGGTACTGTTTCTATCAGAGAAAGGAGGCTGTGTATGTCATGGTTAGAAAATGATCTTAGGAATATAACTGCGTTAAAAGAACAAATTAAATTACGTCAATCTGAACTTGACAGTATTAATACAGATCTACTTAAAAGTAAACATCACAGTTTGTCTTTTGGATATAGGAAAGTGCTTAATTATTTTGCTATCACTAAGAAATATAAAAAAATAGGACGTATATATCTTACAGTTTTATTAATTAATTGTGTTAGTATCTGGATTTTGGTATACCCAATTTTCATTACTGATACAATAACACCTCTTGCGTTAATACCATTTGTTTCTACACTTATACCAGCATTGAGTGCTACAAGGTCTATTCGTCGAATTTTAAAAACTGCTCCTCTATTGGAAACTTATTCAAAAGTAAGAGATAGTTTTAAAGAACTAGAAGCTCAATTAGTAGTCCGTCAGCATGATTTAGAGTATAATAAATTAGACATCACCTCTAGATCATTTATATATCGCGCAGATGTCTATGTTAAATCAAAAGCAGAAACAATCTATATCTCTAACTTACACACGTACAAGAACCTTAATGATCCAGATTTTCAAAAAGCTTTAGCTTATTTAAAGTCATTAGCATCAGCCCCTAATAAGTCTTTTGATTGGTTGGTTAAATCTTATCTTACGTTCTATGCTATTTTCTATTTTAGAGATAAGCAGTTTGAGGATGAATTTTCGTATCGTGTTGAAGCTAAATTAAAAGCTAAATTCGATGTATTTGCCGAAGTTTATTTGAGTCAGATATATGGGATTGACTTAGAGACACATAAATCTTTTTATAAACAGAGACAAGAGTACATAACAAATCTTGCTGATAGGATGACAATTTATAGAATTGATGAAATAAAAGCTTCAAGTCATGATTACATTAACACTGATCCAACAACCGCAAGTCATTTAGAATCTCTTGTAACGACGTATAATCGTAAAAGTAGACGTATGGAAGAAAGAAGCCCCTCTACACATATTCAAGATAATGGGTTAAATAGTATCAGTACAGACTTTAGAGAAGAAGTTTCGAATAGACTTACATCTTTTGATCAAGAAATAAATAAATTAACTTATTAATACATTGTGATACAACACCAGCAAGGAGAGTATAGTCATGGGATGCTTAAAAATACCTGATAACTTTAAAGATATGCTATCACAAGTAATGGTAACTGACACTGAAAAGGCCGATCAATCAGCTTATGAATTTAAACAAGATGATGTGAGCTATAGATTATCTGGACATTATGCTGATGGTGAAACATCAATTTATTTATTGGTAAATGATGCAGTCGTGGCTGAATTTATTGACAATGAATTTACTAACAGTCACCCATTTGGCAATGTTGATCTATCGCCTATTTTTAATAAAGTTATCACTGAAGTTATTAAAAAATACAACTTAATAACAAATGAACGTTTAGTTAGTCATGCGCGCGATGAAGCATATAGACAGTCTCAAAAGCAGATGGTGTTAGGTATCCTTTCAAAATTAAGCTCGTCTTAATAGTTTATGTCAAGTAACTATTGGGTGCGTTATAAAGTAGCCGGGGAATCCCCGGCTACTGAAAAATGTATTGAGGTACATATATGTCAAATTGGCTCTGGTGTAAACTGTTATTTAAGGCAGTACATATTTCATGATAAACTATTAACAACACTTGATCACTGGTTTACATTTCTAAATGATCCTAATATAACTATTTTAAGAGAATGCGGTAGTCGGTTAGAAATTACGTTAGATGATTTTAAAACAACTCTCAGTCAATGTAGTCCATTAGTTGACTTATTTGGTCCTGTTATTTTTAATGGTACTTTTAATGATTTTGTAATAGAAGAATTAGAACAACAAACGGAAGGAGATCAAGGATGATCACAACACCGCAAACCCATACTGATTTTGAAGGCGATAAAATTAATACGCTCCCCGAAGGATTTACGGAAGCTGATTTTAGCCGAGGCCCAGATATACATAAGTTCACTATACCCAATGATCCTAATTATTCACCTATGGATCTAAGTACTCTACTTACGTATAAAGATGATCCTAATTTTGATTATTTTGTTGCTGCAATAAAAGCGTCTTATGATCGTGATTTAAAAATTATCCCCGTTGATAAATCGTTTAAGTTCCCTAAACTTGATCATGTTGGTCCTGATGTTTATTTCATTCCTGAAGATAATTATAAAGAGGCTCTTGCTAATTATCATCGAAATAAAGAAAACTTTAAGAATGGATTTGTATCCCATTTTTATTTTGATTTTAACACATTAACCTACGTCGAATCTAAAGTTGAAGTTAAAAATACCACTACTACGTTTGCTGAATATTACGGAAAAGAAGAAGAAATGTGTGAAAACCATATCGTTCTTCCAAATTGGAAAAGTGAATTTACAAAAGGTTATGTACTATTCGATGCTAGCCATAACACTGTCTGTAGCCCGATTATGCATCATCCGATGGACATCCTTAAGCTTTTTGAAGATCATTTATCAAGCCATATACTAACTGTAATCTATTTTAAAATGTTAAAAATCCCTTTATACATATCACCTATCAAAGATATCAAATCTTTAGTATCGGCTATTTATCTAGGCGGATTCACTCAGATACTAGATTGGGATATTTCTATTACGCAAAACTATAAAAATAAAATTGAAAGTAATAAAGTAGCTGTTGTTATTAAATCAAAATATATCCCTGAAGTAACTTTCTGCGTTACTACAACTAATGGTATTAAAGTTGAAGATATTCTCATGTGCGTGCTTTATCTTGAAGCAACACGAGAGTTCAATGAAACATACGGTCTTTATATGACTGCTAATTTGACAATAATTGAATTACTTCGTGAAGTACGTAGTGAATTGAAAATTGCTGAAATATCAGCCATGCATTTAAAAACCCAACTGAGCGATTAACATATGCTTACACTGACAGTCGTTGTTATTCTAATACTCTATATTTGTGTAGCAGCATGGCAAGTTCGTAAAAATTATAAACATGGTACGCATTATCATGTAGCTTTAGGTTTTGCTATCGGTTTTATGGTTATAGTAGCAGTATACGCTAAAGGTATTTATCGTGAGTTAACTGGAACTTTTTATACCGAGATGCGGTCTTACGAAGTTGTTAATTACACTCAAAAGAAATCTCGACCTATCATTATCTTAAAGGATGTTAAGACAAGCATCCTTCTTTATAACGTTAAATCATGCGGTGTTGCAGCTTATGACATAGGGGATGTTATTGTTCTTGAAACTAAAGTCGTTGAATATGATCACTCCATAGATTTAAGACTAACTCAGTCAGCTTGTATTTAGATCATGTTGGTGAAAATAGGGAGAGGGCTAGCCCTCTCCCTTCTACTATTAGTATCTGCATGTAAAGTAGAAGTATCAAAAAGCCATCAGATATGTACTCTTAAAACGTTTAAAGTTATTGGCCTTAATGTATCTGGTGCTAATTTTATTTTAGAAAATGAAGATCATTCATCTTTTGAAATACGTATACCCGGACAATACTTACAAGACATTCCTAAAACTATAGATCTCTATGAACGTAAAGACTATAGAGGATCTCAATTGTTTCATGTAAGTATATTACCGATAGGTTCAATTTGCCAAACCACCCTCAAATAAAGGAGCCTACCATGACTCAAGTGTGTGCACCCAACTTTATCCCTAATTTTACTCCTGATATGGCTCACAGTATCGATATTATTAACAAACAAGTTATGGCTATACTCACTATTCATCAAAAAATTTATTGTCAAACAATATGTGCCGACGATCATCATCAGCAAGATTTAGTTTTTAATGCACTTAAAGACATTGGTGACGTTGATACGATTTTAAGCTGGTATAGTTTTGTTCTTAAAGAATATGCACATAGTGGCATGTTTGATATGGGATCACACATGATCGCTAAAAATATACACACCACGTATACTAATCTTCAAATACTTTTAAATAACTGCCCTGATAAAGAATTCGTTAGTAAGTTCCCTATTCAGATTGAGGTATAATGATGAATGATCTTCCTACGCACTATCTGGTGATGACTGACTTAATTTCATTTACGAAAGGTAAGTCAGAACATCAGTGTAAAGTCTATGTAGATGCCGTGTTAGAGTCTGCAATTATTGACCTATTAGAAACATGTGGTCTTAATAGTCGTAAATATACATGCGGTTATAAAGGCTCTGTATTAAAGTTAGCTGTTAAGAAATTAAGTCGTTCAAAGAAAAGAATGACAGGTTCTTTTCATGTTACATTTTCAACACATGCTAATAACACTTCTGAATATTTCTTTGATAAAGAATTACATTGCTTAATTGACGAACAAGGTCAAGCTTCTGGTTATCAGTTCAGAAATGTGGCATTCAGTTCAATAGCTACTAATAATAGCTATTTAAACCGAGATAGTCTCGTTGAGCTTATCATTAATATTCTAAATCTCAAAGAAGCTTATTTGTCTAGTCAAGTAGCTTAGAATTTAACAGGGGAGTGCCTAGGCACTCCCCTGTCGTTTATTTTTTTGTTATCTGTAAATTTACTAGATATATATTACATCCTTGTAACAGAGCGATGTTATAACATTACTCGCTTTTTAAATCACAGGAGGTTCCTATGACGATCGAAATCCCTAACAAGCCCTGGTTTGCAGAGTTTATGACAGACGCTCAACTTTTGAATATGTTTGATAATCATGAAGTTTTACGTGAGCTTGATTATCGCACAAGCCCTAACACTAAACGCACTTATTTCCGTTTTAAAATCCTTGATACACAAATGGAAACATTTATTCGTCTTACTAATGATTTTGAAGAAATTCTTTTGCGGATGTTTACCAACGTCGCCGAAGAACTAACCAATGGGTACGGTCTATCGGAGGGTGCTAATCAAAGCCCTAAGGAGAAAGATTTTATCCGATTTAATCAAACTGCTGCTGGGTTAGCTATTCGCCTCGAGGGAGGATGTTATCTGCAACTAAGCTCAGGTGCCCCAGCCGAAGTTGTACATCATCCTGATTTTGTAGCATGTATGAGATTCGTAATGCATCACATAGCTAGCTATCTCAAAATGGCTAATTTCAGGGCAGATCTTAGAAAAGATGATCTTATTCGTCCTGAAGGATTTTGTTGGATCAAGACGGAGGGTGTCATTACTGGACTAATAGTACAACCTAGCATGATCTAAAAGATATCATTCATGCTCAAAATTCCAACCTATATAGATTCTAGTTTAATTCCAAATGCTGGTCTAGGGCTATTCTGCAAAACGGAAGTATTAAAGGATACTCTGATTTGGCAATTTGACCCTGGGCTAGATCGAATAGTTTCAGAAATACCTGATGATCCTATCGTACGAGGATTCATCAATACTTACGGGTATAAGCCCATAGCTGGAATAACTGGATATGTTGTTTGCCTTGATAATGCTCGTTTTATGAACCATGGTAAAGATCATAGCTTAAATTGTCGATGTGATCCAGATGGAACGACGTGGGCACTTCGTGACCTTAAAGCAGGCGAAGAACTTATTTGTGACTATACTAGCTTTTGCGCTGATGATTTAGAAACTGTTTATCATACATATCTTGGATTTCAAACACAACAACCTCCTAACCTAAAAAGGAGAATGGCTCATGAAGTTATCTTTCATAAACGAGTTCGGTAATCCAGTTACCATAGAAGTTACTGAGCAATATTGTCAAAACCCTAATTCCTCAGATCTTAAATCAGTTCCTGGATTTGTAACTATTATGAATGGCCCTACTAGCACTCATGAAAACCATGTCACGCGCGCTGAAGCGGAAGCGTTTCATTCGCTATTAGGTATTTTCTTAAAACGAGCAGCTGTTCAACTATAGGAGGGTAGATAAGTATATGGTACAAGATGTACCCCTAGATGAAATAGTGGATTTCCTTAATCTTCTATACTCGAGAAGCTGGGATTTTACTCCATATGGCCCTATAAAGGATTTTAAATCTGGATTGACATTTCATCTCATTAGAGATATGCATCTTGCTAACAATAAGAACGATGTTGACATATTGAAATGGAAATTAGCCATACAGAATGTAGAAATATTTTCTATTACGTTAATTGGAGATAATCTATCTTATCGTGGTAGTTTGGTAAAAATAAAAGAATTTAGGTTGTCTAAGAATTTTACTCAAGAAGAATTCAATATAGTTTATGCTAAATTTAAAGAGGTATATACAGAATGGTTTGATAATCAACTTAAGCGAGATAAGGAAAAACAAAGACGCCAGTTACTTCGTGAAGCTAAACAGAATCAAATTGAAAATGCTATTAAAGAAAACATTCTTCATAGATTAAAAGAACCATCATGATTAACATATTAGAGATAGAGGGAGAACTATCATGTCTGTAGTTGTATTTGATGGAAAGTGTATGGCGGCTGACTACGCGTGTCTTCATAATGGCGTTATGTTACCTGTTAAGAAGATTTTCAGGCTGAACGATGGTTCTTTACTAGGTATATCCGGAAAATCAACACTCCTAAAACAGTTAGTGGATTGGGCAAATGGTGGATTTAATCCTGCCGAGATTCCCCCGGATCAACTTAATACTGATAAATCGGCAACACTTATGCATGTTACAAAAACAAAAGGCTATACCCCTAAGATCCAAATATATGAAAATTCAACCAGCCCTTATGATATTGATAACAAGTTTGCAGCCATAGGATCTGGTATCGATGCTGCATTAGGGGCTCTTCATGCTGGGGCAAGTGCAGTCAATGCGGTTAAGATCACAGCGTTGATTAGCCCTCTAGTCCATATGGTTGGAAAGGAGGGCCCATCTGTCATCCAGTTTAAATAGCGTTACTTCCTAACTCACTCCGGAGGTGCTTTTTATGGACACGCCTAAAAATACTCTACCTGAAGGTTTCACCGCTGTTGGTGAAGCATCCTGGGTTGTCGTTGACCCAAACACCATTCATGTGATCAGCGGAATGATCCGTGTCAAAGCTAAAGGCAAAACTGCTAAAATCATCGGGAAGGCCAGAGTCTATCTCGATAACGCAGGAGCCGTGGCTATTGTTGATCATGCGGAAGGCGAAGTAACGTCAACGGTCAATAAGACAATCGTTACAAATCCTGGTAATGGGAAAGTCATCCCCTATGGGCATGAGCCTGAATCCCCTACAGCCAAAGGTAGTGGTTGTTCAACCAAGATCGATCCGTCTAAGATTCTTCGTCGGTAGTAATATAGGTAAGGGGGGATATCCCCCCTTACTCTTATTTTTTTCTGACAGATGAGCATTTATTAGATATATATTACATACTTGCATCAGAGTGATTATAGGAATCACTTGTTGATAATCATAGGAGGTTTCTATGTCCACTAATCCTAGCGAAGTATCGGTTGTAAACTTCTTAGCCGACGAAGATGTCAGGATGCTTCCGTTTAAAAATTACGAAGCTAATTCTTACGATCATCGCCCAGTAAAAGTATTACTTCTAGGCACTATTACATTAACGATCGATGCTGCTCAAAAAATTGCTAAAGTTGGTGGTATTGGTACCAGTAAAACTTTTCTTGACTACATCATGCTAAATCAGGCTTTTATTGTTGAACGTGTTCTTAATGGAACAGCAACTTTTGGGGCTATTTTATTTGAGAACGGGGATCAGGGCATTTGTTTCTATCGGCCAAATTACGTCAGTACTGATAATCCCCCTATCTTAAAAGCGCTGTATGTTGACGATAATTACTTACGTGTATGGGATGAATTTGCTACACTAATTAACAATTCGCGGCATGAGCTTATGCATAACCTACTGAATAGGATTGCAAAAAATCAAGCCACACTGACAAAATTGAGACACACATTGTACCATAAATGCGATGTGATTTCAGACTTAGACAAAATAGAACGTGCTGACACTCTTAAAAGTATTCAAGGGTGTGAAACTGAGCACACGTCACTGACGCACAAAGCTAAGCAGTACATGAGGATTAAAAGCTAAATTATTTATGAGAGTAAGGGGGGGGATATCCCCCCCCTTACCT
>Ga0247723_1000790_pt1 | contig 20276 bp, 28 predicted proteins | sample MSEWelMarce5H_FC_FD_189079 | JGI IMG/M metagenome (GOLD analysis project Ga0247723, IMG submission 189079) | Subsurface sediment microbial communities from gas well in West Virginia, United States - MSEEL Well Study Marcellus 5H_FC | ecosystem: Environmental > Terrestrial > Deep subsurface >... | reverse complement strand
TTGCCTTTCATTTCGGTTGTCCTGGTCCTTGTCTTCTTGGCTCCTTTCGCGTCGCTGGCTAGTGGCCTCTGAAATAATCCAGATATGCCGTTCCATTGTTGATAAGCCAAATGCGTCGCTTGCAGTATCCAAAACGATCGGCCTTTCATAGCCCGCACTTTCCAGATCGGAACAGATAGATTCGACCGTAAAGCCACGGTCGATAGTAAGCAGACCATAAACGTTTTCTGCCACAACCCAACGCGGCTGGATTTCAGTAACCACTCTGAGCATTTCTGGCCATAAGTATCTTTCGTCGTCGGTTCCGTCTCGCTGGCCAGCATGGGAGAAGGGAGTGCAAGGGAATCCACCGGTAACAATATCGATCCTCCCTCTATATTCGGTTCCTGAAAATTCAAAAATGTCTGCATGTCCAATTGAGTTTGGAAAGTTCTTTTTCAATACCTTTTGGCAGGATTTATCTTTCTCTACCCATGCGGTAGTATTCCAATTCATCCACCTAGCAGCAAGCATAAACCCGCCAATCCCTTCAAACAATCCGACGTGGTTCATATTTTTTATTTTAAACCAACTCCAAAGTAGGCTGCCCTTTCCCATTACGGAACCGAGCCGACCAACTTTGGCCTTTGGCGAATGTTGCATGTTGCATAACCATACCCGCCGCGTTCGCATGACCACCACCGCCCAATACAGCGCACAGATCAGCCAAATTAGCCGCACCATTAGACCGCATTGAAATCTTCCAGTTGCCGTCCTGAAACCCGTACTGTACAATAATTTTCTGTCTCAAGTCTGCCCCTGTAAAACTATCCGAATTGATGTTGAGCGCATTGATTGCGATTGCTGGGTATCGTTTGCCCAGAACAACCATCGTGCATTCATACGCGCCTTTCTCAATTGCGATCTGGTCTTGAATGGCCTGATAGTTCAGAATCATTTTCCCGTCGTCTACAATCGTCTCGCATTCATTCAGGGTAGTATTATTCAAGTGGCGCACCATCCAGTCTACATTGAGTCCTACCCTACCGCGCATTCCATACTGAAACGGCTTGATCTGCTTGTTACAGTTGGATAGGTCTTTGCGATCCCAAATATCGTAAATGGCTAGGTTAAGCACCGTAATTTCCGCTGCCCGGCTCAACGTCTCCCGTAACTTCAAAAAGTCCATGACGATCTCACAGGCTGCGCGGGATGGATCGCACACGCATAGGATCGCAGCACCGTCTACCCATGCAACTTGGTTGATCAATGTAGACTGTCCAATTAAAGATTCGATCTTCTGTGCATGATGGTCACACCAAATTAATTGAGTCCGTTTAGCCAGTTTGATCATTTCCTTGTTGGGAAGCGATACGTCCGCCATGATCACCGTTGACCCATCGGGTATTTGCTCGATGTGATATAGCGGTTGGCCGTAATCATACGGAATCAGGATTGCGTCGGGGTATTTGAGGCGCATGAGGGCACCAGAGCATAGCCCATCAAGGTCAGCAGAATGATAAATGCAGCAGATCATTGCTTTGAATTATGAGCGCCATCCCACTTAACCCCTTTCTTGTCAATCACAAAGCCAGATGGATCGACGTAGATGCTGCCTTCCTCTATTTGTTTACCATTGACGCGAATAGTCATTGCGCCAAAAGTATGAACGTCACGCGCCGTAAGATAGGCCATAATAGCCAGTGCTACTTCATTCCCAGTTAAATCGATCTGGACACCAGTCCCGTATTTGGTTGTTCCTTTACCGTGTTTGATTTTCATTGTGGTTGTTTTATTCCCCCACAAGATCGGAACCCAAACCGTATCAAACAATACCCAATTCTAGGTATTTTATTCTTTCAATTTTTCGTCAAACCATTTCTTTGCTGCTTTCCACCGGGCTGTCTCTTCGTTTGAATAGCTCCACATAGTTGGCCTTGGCTTTTGTGCGTCACTATCGACATGGATAGCTGAGTTCATAATTCCGAACCTGCGAAATCCAGCAAACCAAAACGCATTCAGCATCTTGATTAGGTTTTCATCCGAACATGCAATATCGGCAGCACAACCGAATAAGTGACTGCTTTTGCTGGCGGCGGCATATCCACGACCTTGAAGCACTTTATTGTATGCTTTTGTACGATAGCCTGATGTTATTCGCATAGGAAGCCCATATGCCCCTCGTGCGACATCCAGCGCTTGCACAAAGACCTGGCACATAAGTTTACCTGATCCTGGCGTATCTGGACTGTCAAATTCATGTGTTTTAAAAAATTGGCTCATAGCTCTATTTTTAGATTATTCAAATCGTATTCCCCAATCATTTTCACCGACTCCCAAAAGCGAACGAAAGAATCTAGTGCATCCTCTTTGGTTTGGTATCGGGCCATCCTAAGATAAGCGATTTTCCGCTTCGCTGGTTCCGGTTCGTAAACCCATTCTAGTTGCTTTGTCAGGCACCAGCACGGATCAATGTAAGCCGTCACAGCCCACAGTACCGAACCATCCGATTGCGGTTTGGATGAAATATAAATCGGCGTCGTATCCTCATGCTCAAACACACTGTAATCGCCCAGGTAGAACGTTGTACCCCACTTTGACCAATCACCCAGTATATCCGCTCTTGTTTCGACACTGCGCACCGCTGGCATCAATACACTACAAATGTCGTACAAATTGTACAACTCCTTGTAGCGCCTGATCTTTTTTGTTTTTGCCCAGTATTTGAAGTAGGAAATCGTGACGTTGAAAAATGCGGACATTTGCCCGGTGGTAGTGTAGCCTGATTTGCAGTTGTCTAGTTCGCGCTGGATCGCCTGTTCTGTGACCCTGGCTAACATTTCGGAAGTCTCGTTCAGGCGGGTCGGGTCATTCTTGCGATTGATCGGTTTTCTATTCGGACGGCCAGGGCGGGATTTGTTCATCAATATCCGGTTTCGAGGTGATCAATCAGGCGGCGAACTGAATAGAGACGGCGGTTGAAAGCTACAACTTTGGGAGTGCGGTCGCCAAGTTCGTAAAGCTCCACGTATCGGCTGAACTGTTGGAGCTTGTATTCGTAGATGGCTCTGGTTGCGGCTATTTCCTCAATCACATCGTCTGAGTCCAGCCCCGCTTCATCACACAGCCCTACGAACATCTCGCGGGCTGCTTCAACGTGAAGATTGAACTCGCAGCGGCGGTCACACTTCAAACGGATCGAGTCGCAGATCACGAAGCTCTTTAAAATGGCTCTTCTGATTAGACGGCCTTGTGCCCAGCTCTCCCGAAATATAGGCTTCCCATTCTCGATCATAATAGCTATCACGCAATTTCTTTTGTCGTCTTTTCAAATACACTTGCAGTTTGGTCTTCTTGATGTACTGGTAAATGTAAACCGCCGTCTGGAAGTCAAATCGAAATCCGTCCTTAGTTCTGACGCGGACTAGTTTTCCGCCATACTGTCTAAATCGGTTGTCTACGGTTGTCAGTCTGTACAGTTCGCTCGTTCGCCTTGTCGTGACGTTTAAAAATGCTGCCAATTGCGTAAGCGTCAACCAATCGCCGGGGTTGTAGTGTACTTTACCAAAACCCTTGTGTGGAATGTCGATTATCTTGTAACTGAACCGCAAGTGACATTATTTTGATTCAAAGTTACATTAATTTGCATAAAATAAAAAGCCAGTGGTTTTACGCACTGGCTCAAATGAAATAATGATATGAAACAAATACCTTTTAGTCTTCTACCCCATCTTCAACCAATCCCAGCGACACATGGTATTTCCGCTGAGTGTCCAGATCAATGGCTTCTTGATTAAGGTATCTTGATTTGAAAATTCCTTCACCATTGCCAAGGAAATCATGGCCGCGCCCGTTGAGCGCATGAATGGCTGACCCTGCGGTTTTACGTAGGATGTGCGGGCGAAACTCCTGACCCATTGTAGTCCAGACTATTTCAGTTGTCCCATCTGGCAACTGGACGGTTTTCTGGAATTTGGTATCCATTCCGGGTAGTTGAGAAACGAGCTTCACCATGCGGCTTCTGATCCGGGCGGTATTCCCTTCATGTGAAGTGTCGCGGTAGACCAATTTACCTTCCCACTGCCGGAAACAAAACAAAATCTCCCGCCAAAGTGATTCTGGCACCGGGTAGTTGCCGACAACTTTGTTTTTCTTGGAGATCACCCGCAGCACATGCCCCTGGTCAGTCTCCCGAAAGTTGTTCAACGTCAACCCAACTGCATCACCAATCCGAAGCCCGAATGCAAGCATGATACGGCTGCATAAAACGGCTTCTTGGATATACCCCTTCTGACCCATAATTGGTAACTCAGCCAGCGCTTTGAGCGCCCCCTGGTCGTCAATGGTCATAATGTCCGGGGCTTTTGCACTGATCTGTAACTTGTCCACCTTTTCAGGGATGAACAAATCGAACTCCTGCTTTGCGCAGTTGATGGCTGATTTGATGTGGTAGAAGTACAACTTTTGGCTACTAGGTTGAAGCCGTGTTGTTTTCATCCATGCCAAAAACTTGCGCAAGGTCAATTCCAGTTCCTTCTTAGCATCCTTATCCACATTAGCCGAATGAGTCAGCCTGAAAATATCCATGTCCTGTCCGAACTTATCCCATGCGGATTTGGAAAAGCGGATGCCTTTGAGCGTTGCTGCACTGCCTTTGGGATAGTATTCGTTGCCAGTCATTCGGGCTTTGAAGTAGCGATCAAGCGCACCGGAGACGGTAAGGCTGGCGAGTCTTGACCAGATTTCCGGTAATGCCCTCTCCCATTCTCCTTTGTTCATCCCAATTTGGAGCCGGGATGTGATGGATTGGATTAGGGTTGTAAGTTGACTAGCTACTTCTTTGTCCTCGCCATAAGCCACAAAGTCCTTGATGATTTCATGGTACTTGATGTAGTAACCGTCTGGCAGCGGGATTCGGGTTGACTTTCGGATAGCCTGGGCTACGTTGTGCAGCCTGAGCACTAGGACGATATTGCCATCTCGTTTGGCAAATGTCCAGTATGTGAGTTCGCCTGCATTGGGTAGGCGGAGGTATGGTTTCATGCAGCGTTCTTTTCTGGCCATTGAGAATACAGATAATGAATCATCTTGTCTGTGAAACAGTATTTCCCATCCTTTACCTCAAGATAACCACCACCAGCAGCGTTGGAGATTTTATAACTTATGTATCGGCCATCGACAAACGAATCTAAGATGGTTTTTTTCATCTCCGCTCACAGTGTGGGTGCAAAATGATTTGTAATCTTCCCATGAAAATGGAGTAAATTTTTTATGCTGCCGCTGTAAACAAACGATATTTCGCAAAATGGTTTCGCATTCTGAGTTGCGGAAAACGGAACCCATGAACCAATGGTTGATTGCAATTTCGGATGGTTTGATTTTTTTCATAGCAAATTGATTTTGGTTATTTGTTTTTACAAATCTACCACGATAAATAATTCCTTACAATACCCAATTCTAGGTATATTAAAACAAAAAGCCCCACACTAGGCAGGGCTGAAAGGGGTAACATACTATGAAAAAACTATTCTTTGCCCAACATGGCTTTGATCTGCTGATAGCTATACGGACTGCATTCGCGGCAATTATCAAACATACACCCCAGTGTTGGCCGACTCGGAGCATTGGGGACTGTGATTGCATCAGAAATGCCTCGCACTGAATAACTCGGATATAAAACGCTCACGGCTTGGCAAAAGATGTGCCAACCTTCAATTCGTTTCACCCGGCGTTCGTGGGTATCATAAGCAGACAGATCGTAGCCTAGTTTTGCTGTGACTAGATCAAGCGCACGAACCACCGCGTCCGCTGCACTAGCCGTCTTTTCGTACCGCTGCTTTGCGGCTTCGGTGATTGGTTTGGGTTTTGGCTGGGCTTCGTTTTTTCTTGGTGGTTTTTCGGCCACAATCCTAACCCTGGCTTCTTTCTTCTTTCCAAAGCCATATCGTTTGCGCCGTTCTGTGACAGACAATCTTATTCCTGAGCAGTCCCATCGATCATTACTAAAGAAATCAAATCCCTTGATTTCATCGTCACTTAACGTTTCCTCCATAGGTCGTTTGTTAAAGTATTTCAAAATCGCTCCACCGATTGAGTTGGCTCACATCAAATCGGAATGGTTTGTTATCGTTTATCCCAGGCCAGTGCGCGTGTGCTGGGACGTTCACGCTTTCTCGGATAACTTCGGCTGACTTCCCGCCTTTCTCTGCACGTAGGACGCGGTAAATGGAGCCAGATAGCCGGAACCTTACTTCTTTGACCAGAATGATGTTGGCGGTTCGTTGTGATTGCTTAGACAATACCATATCATTCCGATCAATGCGATGAAGAAAATTGTTTTCATACCACATCAAATTTAAGCGGTAAATCAATCTTAATTGGTGGTTGGGCACTGGGCTGATCCGATAAAACAACAAATCTTGCGTCGTTGTAATTACGAATTGTATATACCTTATATCTGGCCTTCAACCCAGCTCCTTTGCGGATTTCACTGAATTTTATTTTCAGCCCTTTTGCCTCCATTTCTTTCTGCAATGGGGAGCCATTCAAAACCGACCAAGTTACAAGCCCATCATTCTTTTTCAGAGATGAATCAGGCTTTTTAGGATTCCAAAATTCCGTAATCAACCCGTATTCTTTTTGATGGTCTACTTCAAAGCCAATTGCTTTGTATCTCTTCATTAGAGACTGAAAAAAGGCAATCCTTTTTTTTGAGCTTACCAATCAAAGCCCGATCTTTTATTTCGTACTCAAATACATTCATGTTATGGTTGTTTTAGTCGTTCCACAAACAATTTAAGGAAGTCGTTGGGGTGGCATATTGTGATGTATTTCTCGCTACCCATTACCCGCAATCGGATTTTTTCGGTTTCTTCTGCAACGATAAAGCAAACACCACCTTTTTGCCCAATCTCCTTCAAGAAGTTTTCTTGATTGTACCCACCATCTTTGTCGAGTTGGTCGCCCTTCGCTTTTATTTCAATGGCCAGAAACAATCCTTTTGGGGTACATCCAAGTATGTCAGAAGCGCCTAATTCTTCGTGCGATTTTCGATAGGAAGATTGGAGCGCTTTTTTCAACTCTGCCGTGGTAACTTTGGAAGACTGAACTAGCGACCAAATCTTTTTCAGTGCGATTGCAGCATCAAATACGCCCAAAACATTGTTTCTAAAAACCTTGCAACCTTGTAGGCTACATTGCTGAATAATGTTCGTCGTAATCTGATTGGCTCCGACTTTCTTTTTCGGGAGCGCAGTCGCTTTCTTTGTAGCGTTCCAACCAAAGATTTGCTTGTTGCTCACCGCATGTTGCTTTTGTACTCCTTTAGTAACTCAGTTGCGCGTTTCTCCAAATCTTTGCTGGTGTCGCCAATTTGAAGTACATTATTTCTGTCTCCGTTGACATTAAGCGTATTGCTGGGGAGCGGAGTCTTGAAAGCTTTCCAAAAAGCCCAACCTGCCACAAATAGCGCGGCGAAATACCAGTAGTCTAAGACGAGATTTATCATGGCTGTTTGTTTTTGATGCCCGTATTGAAAGAACCATCCAAGCCCAGCCCATCGCCGACCCAATCTTCGTGACTGATTTCGCCTGGACGTTGAGCAACCCATGCCAGAATAGCGACCTTCGTAAACTGCCCCAGTGGCTTCGTTTTCAAAGTGCTAAAGTTAGCCGCATCAATCTCAACACCGAACGACTTGCACCATTTCAAAAATGAGTTCTGCGAATGCGGGAACCGTCCGTTCACTTCAAATTCAGAATTGAAGCTTAGTAGTACTTCATCCCAGCTTGGATGGATTGGTTTTGTTCTGTTATTGCTCATAGTCAAAAAGTTCTGTTTGCTCCCCTGGTTGAGGGATATTCAAATGCAATGATTCTGCTGCCCACCTACAAATGTCATCAATAAACTCCATAAATTCAACAGTAGATAGTGTCTTCGTGCTAGGCTTCATTTTTATCTCAACACCATTAGCGTCGGATACTACTTTTGGTTTCAGGAATCGACCTTTCAAGAAGTCGTGGATCATTTTCAAATCCTCTTCGTTGCCAGATTGTAGCCCTTCATTGCCTAGATTGATCATTTCGTCCAAGATCATCGGGACTATAACCGCCCAATAATACGAGTTCTGTGATGGCGTTCTAACCTTTTTCTTGCGCTCGAATACAACCCGAATTGACTTGCCTTCAAATGATGCCACTACTTCCGCACGCAGACGCTTTGGAAGAGTTATTTTGCCGTCCTTGACTGAACCGTTGTATTCGAGCTTAGTTGCTGGCATTAGCCTTTAGGGATTAGCTCAGGGTTTTCGTAAATATTCCCGATCACTTTTCTGTACTCCATGTCTGACGTAATGCCTCCACCCCAACTCCATTCGGCACTTTTCGCATCCCATTCAACAACGTGGATATTCCCGCGACCACCCCATTCTTGAATGTCAAAGTCGATAATATCCCCTTCCCAGATTTCTTTGCCGTTTTGGTCATTCTTGCCAGTGAATTGGGAGAATTCGCACCCAGCGTAGCTAAAAGGATTTGAAATATCCAGTACAGGATACACCCATTTCTTGGTAGATGAATTCCAAGTTCGGAATTTGATTTCTCTGTTTGCCATTGGCCTAAAATTGAAGTTGTGACAAAAACACCCGACACAGTTCAACCCGTTTGCGAATTGACTCTATCGCTTTATCATCTCGCGGAATGTCGAATATCTTAATCCGCAGTTCAAGCGGAATATCGGAGTACGTCATTTTCTGCGCGATTTCGTCGTAAAATTCCTGGTCGTACTCACCCCCCATGCCTAGTTCATAGGACTTCATTCGGCACTCTTTTGTGATCTGATCCTCTGGAGTATCGCAAAGCACGTAGCATAATTGCGCGTATTCCCGATTGGTCAGCCCCATATACCCTTGGCACTGCCACCAGTAGTCAGAACTCGGTATCTCTGACTCAAACGCCGGGAATGTTGACCAGTCCCAAGGTGACTTGATTTCGCGCACCAAATTAGGCAGCAATAAATCCGGTGTTCCATTCATGTGTGGATCGTCGTCAAAGTGCTGTTCGTTCTTGAACATGAATCCACAGTCAAGGTATTCGGCCAGCAATTCGATTGCCTGATCCTCTACGGTCGTTCCTTTGCTCAGGTACTTTGAACTGATCTCCTTACGGCGTCCATACAGCTTTGACCGCGACCAGTTGCGCAGGTGGGTCTTACATCCTTCTGGGAGGTCTGGGTTGTCACGCTTGTTGATCAAATCCAGCATGGTCTTCTCTTGTTTTTTAGTACGCTTTTCTTTGGCTTCGAGTTCAAGTAAGGTTTCCTCTTGGTTGTCGGTCAGCCCAGCGCGTCCCATGATGTGACCAATTGAGCTACACCGGATTTTGAACATCGTCCTTTGGTATTAGCTTTTTGAGTGCGGCTTCATTGGCGGCAGACAAAGTGTATTTCGTTTTGATCTGCGCGATGGTAACGCCGTTTGACATGCCTTTTACCGCGTCGTTCCATTTTTCATGGCTCGGAGTAAGCTCAGGCAATCCTTCTTTGGGGATCGCTGGCTGCACACGTAATGCTTCTACTAGCTCACCGCCAATTTTTACCTCAGCAATATAGAGGGTGATTTTCTTTCCGAACCAATCTTCAATAAAATTGCTGCCATAAAGTTTGGCAATTACTTTGCAATTCGTGCGATTCAAGATCATTGGTTTTTGGCCGACTAGCTTCGCAACAATTACTTCGTCCTTCTTGCCGCCTTCGCCTACAATCGTTTCTTTCGATACAGATTGAATCGTAACGACCATTGTTGGATTATCAAGGCTGTATGCACCAAGATAATCAGGATTGATTAGTTTTTTCCAATGAGTACGGGTTGCCATATTGCTTTTTATTTTGCCGTCCCAGAATTGGAGCACCAAACTCGATGCCCCTTTACCAGTGGAACGCTAGATTATTGATTCTAAAATTGGGGTTGAAATCTCTGGCCGCTGCATTGCCAGATTGCGCACAATCATTTCGCAGTCCTCACCCGAAAATTCCCGTACAATTTGCTCATACGTGAAGTACAGCGGGGTTTTCAGGGTACGATTAAATTGCTGCCAAGGGAAAGCAGCTCTTGTGTATCCAACTCGAAGCTTTTGCCCATCATAGCCAGTATCGTAATCGTCTGGTTCTTTCACCAAGTTTAGTTCAATCGCTGATCGGATCACGTCCCACTGATCAAAGTTGAAGGTAAACGTGTTTGGCTCCGGTGTCCGGGCTGGGATTGAAACAACTGCGGTCAATTCTTCGCGCAGATCATAGTCAATTATGGTGATTTGCATGTGCCTTATTTTTACACAAGATCGGGCTTTGATTTGTGTTCCACAATACCCAATTCTAGGTATTTTGAAGCATTCGTAAATTAAAACAAACCAGTCTTTCAACCGGGCTGCGAATAACCTTAAAGTAATTACCGTAACAAGAATGATGATAAATCCGGCTTACTCAGCGGGAGCCAGTCCCCGCACAAATCAGAACGGTAAAGAAATATCTTCCACCGACTGATCAGTTTCTTTGGGTTGGTTGTCGAAATATGCTTTCAATTGGGCTTCGTATGGGGCGTTGAGTTCGTCCAGTTTATCTGAGATCATCCGCAGGTGGTGAGACTCAATGAATCCCCCACCAAATGACGATGTATCAACTTTATAGTAACCGTCCACGTCATTCCAGACCTTGCAAATAACAACTCCGTTTGGCTGATAGATCAACTCGCCGCAAACGGTGTGATCTTGGTAGAAATCTGGATCGACCTGGATTGGTTTGAAGGTGATGTCGCTCATTGTTGTTTAAATGCTTCAGCGAAAGATATGTACTCTGCCTCACTTATATCTCTGAAAAAAGTCAAAATTGGATTCTTTGTGCCTTCGTTAATTAAGCGACTTTTCAAATCTTTCCAATTGAAAAAATCGCCATAATATAATCCGCATTGAGTTGTGAATCCAAATGGCTGAGAAAACTGAATTACATAGTAATAGTACCTCATCTCACGAAAATTAAAAGGATTAGATAAATAGGAAACCAAACTAAAGCCCACTGCCCAAATTGAATTAGCAGCATCAATACAATACATTCAACTGTCCAAAGCCCAGCCCAAAAGTACTCGGACTTCCCGGAACCAGCTCGTAGTGGAGCGTGGTGCCTCTTGTATCGTCGGTGCAAATACGCTTCGACCTGTCTGGTTTTGAATGGGAGGATCACCGCAAGAACTAGCCGCTGTTTACCTTTGGTTGTCTTATCAACCTGAGATACACGGCGTTGGAGCTTTGAACCAATACCGATCTTCACTCGCCATCCTGAATGGAGTAAGTATAGATAACCCATGCTAAAATGGTAAGTCTTCATCTGGATCAACCTTGGGCATTTCAATTCGCTCAAATACAGGCTTTAGTAATACTTTTGGCTTAATCTCTTCGTACTGCCACCAAGAACCCAATTTGCCCCCGAATGTCCTATTCTTGGTCAAGACAAATTCCGTGTCATACAAATTGTAAATCCTTCCATCTTCATCAGATTTTATATCCTCATATGCGCGTGGCCTATGAAATAACAAAATAGAATCCGCAGCATTCTCCAACGCACTGGTTCCGTAAAGATCAGATGATCGAGGTCTTCTGTCTGATCGTTTCAGCATTTCTCGGCTTAATTGAGATACCCAAACCCCGAAAACATTTGCTTTTTTATTAAATTGAGATAACTCACTTGCAAAGCGAGTAAGTACTTTCATATCATGGCCACTGTTATCAATGCGCTCAATGCCTGTTGCACATTGCTGGATAAAGTCTATGCAGTAGGCAAAAAGGCCGCCATTCCGCTTGTACCAGCGAATCTTTTGCATAATCATACTTGCCTTGTTTGTGGAATCAGTAACATCGTGGACAAATATAGGGATAGTGCCAAGTAATTTAACGGCATTAGCAAGGCGCAAAGCATCTTCCTTGGTAAGCATCAACTGGTATTCGCCTGTATTTTGATTGAATACCCTTGTAGATAATTGTTCCATAGAAAGACCGCTTTCGATATGGATAATGCGCTGCCATACCGCTTTTTTTGTCAACTCCATAGAAAAAAATGCACAAGGCATTCCAGATTTCGCAAAACCTAATAAAAGTTCGAGTGCTCGCTCGGTCTTACCAGTTCCGGTAGTGCCTCCGACTACCAGTGTTTGCCCTTCTTTGGCTCCGCCAGTATATGAGTTATATTCATCCCATACTGTCTTGACTCCAATTTCGCCTTTTTCAATATCCTGCCAAGCCTCAAATATTTCATCCCCCCTCAACTTCTCTTTAACCTCCGGCTCTTCATCGGTCAGATTAGACAAAACATCCGAAGCAACCGAATACGGGCTTTCATCACCCAGGCGTTGAAGTGCATCCTCACAAACCTTTTTAAGCACAGCCCGTTCGTACTCTTCCCGGAGGTACAAAATAGAACTGCTCAACGTCTCTGGCTCGGCCTGTCTGATCAGTTCAGGAACATCCTTAAACTTAGACGATACCAATTGCACATCCCAGCCGCGCATCTGCTCGAACTGGGCTTTTACCATCCAATCCCAAATCCGGTTGTGCTCACGGAATACGCGCACTCCAGACTGCCTTGTTGGGATTAGAACCTTTGCGGCTTCCTGAAAAAGTTCAGGGTATAGTATTAGCGATCCAATGATGGATGCTTCAACGTTTGATGTATTCATGTTTGCTGCTGCGCTCAGCTTTGTTTCGGTGGTTTAAATTGGTGAACAAGAGAGGAAAGGGAGTGTGAGTGTTTTAATCGGTTTGGTCTTTCGTACTCAGCCTAGCAATATCATCTGATGCCATTTTTAACATCAGTTCTTGTTCCTGTTGCTGGCGTTTGTGAAAATCGATGGCATGGTCAAACTTCTCGAACAATTTTTCGATCTCGTCTTTGTAGTAGTCAATGAAAAACATCCGACCTTCATGCGTCAGTATTGGAAACAAGTAGAACGGATTGACGTAATTGTTGTATGAGTTAGATAGTTTGGTGCCGTACTGGATATTATCCAAATACTCAACTCCATCTACCGATCCACCTTTGATAATCAGTTTCAAATCTTCATTCACTCGTTGGCTCCAACCAGTATCGAATCCTAAATGGCTGGTCGTTAATTTAACTGAAACAGTAAGGAATGATAGAAACAGTTTCATTGGAATAGGGTTCTTATTCCAGTTGATCTGAATCTTATCATAAGGAAGCTTATTATAAAACTCCTTTTTGAGTTCTTGGTTTATTTCGTGTAATTGCATAGTTGCTACGGTTTAATCCGCTTGAACGTGACAGCCCAGACCCACGGATTGATTTTGTGGGCATCGGAGCCGTTGATTTTGTTCCAAAGTGAAAAGTAAGAACTGATTGGAGAAGAAACCCAACCTCCATGTGTGTAGTTTTCGTATTTTTCTTCACCTTTAATTGCAATCCCTTCGGCCATTGCGTCAAAGCCCGAAATACATAGCAGCCGTTCAGCCCGAATATCTGTGATCTCAAGCGTAATACGCGAAGTCCAAGACGAGCAATGAATAGCAGGGCGGGTGTAAAATCCCAATTCAGTACGATCCTCTGGCGATGGCTCGAATGCCTCAAAGTATCGAACTTCTTGGTCGGGGTGAATGACAAATGTCCACCGCTGCTTTCCGGTATCGGTCAGCCCATTCTTTGCCCACTGCCCAAGGATTTGGCAGGTTTCTCTAACCCACAACAAATCACTGATCTTGCCGTATGGGCATTTGGCGATCTTGTCCATCGCGGGGCACATGAACCAAGCATCTGCGACCTTGGAATCAATGACGTGCTTTGATCCGTCCTCGTTATTGACGATCTCTTTACCTCGATGAAAAACAATTGGATCATTTGGACATGGATGCCCTCCAACTTGAATGGTTCCGTTGTCGCCAGTCCAGCACCCGTTGAACGAATCTTTGATGATTCGCCGGGTTTGGGTCTTCCGATCTTCCAGGATTGCTTGAACCATTTCGGGTTGGAATAGGATGGGGTGCGTTGCTTGTTCCATATGGTCGTTTTGATTTGTCACAAATTTATAGCGATATTTTAACTTGCACAATACCTAAAAGTGGGTATTTTAAACCGAAACATTTTTCAATCCGACTCCATTTTCAGCCGCAATCATGTAAAACGTTCCTATCGTGCTTCTCGACTTCACTTTCAAGCAATGATCGTATTTCCGATTTGTTGCGGCGAAATTATAGCCCGGATGAAACTGGCTGACATCGTGAAACAAATCGCGTCCGTTTTCCCCAAACTCATGCGATAATGCAAAAGCTATTCTGAGCCAATTCCCGTACCCGTTGGTAATGTCAATCCGCTGCTGGGTAATCGCGTTGACAATTCTCGCCACCTTGGCGTATTCGCTTTCTTGCGGGGAACTAGTCGAATCAAACTGCTTGAGTTCGCGCTCAATCGGGTAAACTTTGTGCGTGTACTTTTCGGCATTGTGATTGAAGTACGCATTCGGGTCATAGCTGTAACCCCTTAGTGATGCCACATTAGACGGGAGCCGATCAATCACCAGCCCTAGATTTGCAAAATAAAGGACGATTGATTCAAAGTGCTGCTTATGCTCAGTTGGGTCAGATATTAGAATAAGCCCCCATAACCCTCGTCCAGATACGGATAGCCCAACGTAGGCGATAAACGGCTGCTTGGATAATTCTGCTTTGATTGACTCGCACAGTGTTGCAAACTCCTGCGGGTCTTCTATGCCCTCAAAATAAGCTGGGTTGTCTTTCGCATCAATATCGAACTGAATAAATCCACTGTGTGCCACTAATCCGACCTCTGAGCGCTTTGTAAAGGTTCCGCTGGGGCAGATGCACGGAATTTTCGCTTTCATCGCGTCACGGGTGGCCTTGTAGGTCGTAGCGCGAATTAAATCAACCTGTGGCGCATATTTTTTATTCCGCAGAAACTTGAGCAGTTCAACTGACACCGGATCGATTGAGTGGTAATCTTTGAACCCGCTGACTTTTACCCGCAAAATACTATCCTCTTCTGTTCGGATAGATGCAATCCGGTTCCGGCAATCTACAATCAGTTCACTCTGCCATTCTGCGCAGGCTAGTTCCAGTGTGGTTAGATTACTCAGCACCGCTTGCTTGCCGATTTTCGGTATCAGCCCGATCATAGTTTGCGTGTAGTCTTCCAACCATACCCGAAAGTGCTCCACTGCGATTGAGGTGAGCATTGCTGCCAGTTTAGCGTACTCAGTTTTGGACTGTCTGGAACCGACCCCATACACCCGTTCTGTTTGAAGACAGCGCTCGTACTGTGCTTCCGTTGGCGCGTGTAATCGGTGAATTGTGGCTACCCAATCTGCTGCACTCATGGAATTATTATTTAGACTTGCGTAAACTACCCCCGTGCCAATTCACGGAACTGAACATTTCCACCATGCGGTCAAATTCTCTGTCGTCGAATACCCCCCCAGGCGATGGAGGTAGGTTTGTAGTCACTATCGTGCGGGTTGTTCGCTCCTGCCAAACGCTGTAAAGATTCGTCACCAAATCGCCAATCCTGAACCGAATCCCATAGGGCAGAATGATCTGCTGTTGAGACTCTTTCAGTTCGTCAATGATTAGACTTTTTGCTACATTCAAAGCCTTCATTTCGGAATAATCAAACTTGGCTTTATCAATCAGTAGGTTCATGTCGCAATAGCCAAAGTTAACCCGACTATTCACAAATTCGTGTATCCAGCAAAGAAAATCGTGCATTGTTTTTGCGAAGATGGATTTTCCCGCACCAACCAAGCCGTAAAGCCAAATTGATTTATTCAACAGGATCGAGCTGGTCGGATCAAAGATCGCCCACTTGACTAAATTTGATACCGATGCTTCGTTCTCTGGGTGGATATAGAAAGCTTTTCCTTCTGGCACCCGATTCTTCCAGTACCCGTAAAATATCACTATGGCCTGTTCGTAGTCAATGACCTGGGCTGGGATGGATTGGCGCAAACGGGACTTTTGCCAGTCTAGTGCGGACTGGGTTAGACTGAGCTGAGTGGTTGCTGCCTGATCCTGGCCGTTTGTGGCGATTGTGGATAGTGCCGCTTGGAGTTCGGGGGGCAAGGCGAGGTTAGTGGGCTTCATGTGCTTCTATTTCTTTAGCCCACTCATAAAGTGCAGCCTTGTTCCAAATATAGTTTCCTTGCTTCTTCAATACTTCGGATGCTCCTTCGTCAACCATTCCTGGATTGTTGATTTTGACGACCAACTCACAATGGAACCCGGCTGCATCCAACCTAGTCTGACAATGCTTCAAGTAAAACCGTTCGTATAGTGGGTTTGATTTCAACTTTTCAAACCCTTGTTTATTGGAGATCACAGCGACGGGTATTTTACCTGAATTGATTGCTTTCATGCTTTCGTTGGCATTGTCGATCCATGCTTGCGCCTCTGCATCTTGATTAGTTTTCATCGGAAAGGACTTTTATTTGTTCTTCAATGCCGAATTTTACTTCGTCGTAGTATTTGGCATATTCGCAGAAAAGCACCATAAGTTGATTTGCCTCTGTGTCCAAGACGTAAGAGACGTTGAAAGATAAACTAAGCGCCTTAACTGATTTCACAGCATCGGCGTAATCATCATGTGTAGATTTTAAATCTAAAATTCCACCCTGCGGATAGTAATGGTCGTATGCGAAAACAAAGAATCTCTTTTTCATTTTGATCGTAAGTTTAAATGTAAAATTTCGGATAAGCTTCCAACCAATCCGTCATTAATTCAATTGCTTTCAAACATTCATCCTCGTTCAACCAACTGAAATGCATCATACTCTGATCAATTCCCATCAACTTTGCAATCCAGCGGTATGCTTTCGTCCGTGCAGTGTATTCGTCTTCGCCCATTTCAACCCAGCCTTTCCAAATCGGGTCAAAAATGTTATGGCACTTTACTCTGAGTTTGCGCAGTTTTTCGTTTCCAAGCCTACCTAGCGGTTTGTCAGTACCTTTCCTGCAAGATACCCAGGCTCCACAATGTACGCAAGCCCAGAGCATCCGGTCGTCTTCTTTGCCAAAGAGTGCTTTACCCGAAATTAGCCGGGTTGATCCTTGGCAGTATGGGCAGATTTTAGCGGATAGGACTTGGCGTTTGGTCATTGGGTCTGCGTTCAATTGTTCCGACAACCTGCCCCCAATTGATTGGAATTTTTTCATCTACCTGAGTACCAACCTCTCGAACACGGGCAATAACTTGCAAATTTTCGTGCCACCTTGTTTTTTTTACTCCCATAAATTCTGTGGTAACTCGCCATTCTGCCCACTCAGGTGCATCCTCCCACCCTGCCGCTTTCGGCAACAACGGGTCTATTTTGGCGGCGATCTCTTGGGCGATTTCGTCGCAATATTCAGCACGATTGAATCCTATCTTGAGGGGATGTTTAAATTGCACAAAAGTTTCCCCATGCTTGTTAGATAAGTGCGTTTCATTTTCCAAATACGCCGCGATGGCGTTTACGATTTCTTGTTTCATTGGTTAAGGTTTTAATCTGAAAAATCGAAGACCAAAAAAATCAAATTCAGGGTTTGCGTGTTTATCCGCTTGACTTTTTAGCGGCTTGTACCACGGTGCAAATAATTGCCAGCCGTGACCCGATTTTGATACAAAGCCAATCACATCAAGGCTTAAGTATACTTTCATTGGTTCGATTTATAAAAGTGAAAGTTGATTCGGTGCAATCACATCTGGCAGCCCAGTACCAAGCGGGTCGTTTTTCGGCTTAACAGGCGCTTTAGTCAGAACCAAATCACAGGATGCCTCAGCATCTACGTGCAATTCAAATTCAGCCCCGCATTTGTCGCAAGTATACGGCTCCACTTCGTCAAAGTATTCATCATATCCGTGGAATCTTGAATCCGGCTGTTCTGCATTGCAAAATGGGCATGCTATGCCTTCAGCCTGGATTTCGATTCTGTAGATTGAGGCCATTGGTTGTGGATTTAAAAGACCGGGCATTACACCCGGACATATGATCAAATACCAACTAAAATAACTCTACTTGTTTTTTTGCCAAAACAGCGGCGGCTACATTCTTTTTGGCTTGATTAAAGTACGATTTCTTCAACTCAAAACCAATACCTTTTCGCTCCATTTTAACAGCCTGATAAACCTCAGAACCAATGCCCATAAATGGAGTTAAAACAGTATCGCCTTTGTTGGTGTACAAATGAATCAATCTTTCAATTACTGGCAATTGAAGTGGACAAATGTGCTTTTCGTCGCGTTCGTCACGGGCTTTCTGAAATCCCTGTAATGTGTCGCTCTGGTTTATGTCCATCCAAACAGGGGATGCGTATTTCTGCCAAAGATCAACAGGCAAATCTGTATTTGTTACTGGGTCAACGCGCTCACCATCTTTACGGAAAACCAAAACATAATCCGGGATACCAACGCGGCTCATGGTGGAATCTTTTTTGATCTGCTTGTGTAGTAAACCAAGTGCCTTTGTGCGCTGCATTTCAACAACTGGATCTTTCCAAATTGTTACTCGACTGTGGTATATAAAACCAGCAAATGATTTCATATATTCCTCTTTCTCGTGTACCCATTTTTTGAACATTGCATAAGCTAATCCATTAGTATCACCTTCTTGTTCGCAAAAAGCAATAATATTCCTAGCTTCATCAATCAATACTCTTTCTTCTTCTGTTATCCCGGAAAACGCACGCAACAGCATCCCGGAAAAATCTCTTAGCCCAATAAATCCTTCTTTGCCTTTCTGGATTGGCAAATCCATACAATGCACAGCAACGTTTCGTCCTTGTTTGGTGACCCTAAATAACTCCTTAATCAAAAAACCAAATTGCTGCATAAATTCCTTGTAATCCTTTGAATTACCCATGTCCTCAATGTGGCTGGAATAAGTGTAAAGTTCCGCAAAAGGAGGACTGAACACTGAAAAACCTACACTTTCATCCGGTACATTTGCGATCAACTGAACGCAATCACCGCGCTGGATGTCGTACCATTCACTTTTGGCTTCATCAAATTCAAGTTCTTCATTTGTGTGGTTCATTTCTGCGCACACGTATTTTGCCATTTCAGATTGCATTTTCTCGAATTGATTTTGTTTTGTACGAATTGAGTTAATGACGTTTTGCATGGTGTCGGTAGTGACAATCCAGATATTCACCTCGTTCTTTTGCCCGAAGCGGTACGACCTACGGATTGACTGATACAAACCCTCAAATGAAAAGTCAAGCCCGGCAAAAACTTGGTTGTGGCAGTTTTGGTAGTTGAGGCCAAATTGGGCGAGTTTTGATTTAGTGATCAAGACCCGAAATTCATTATTTGCAAATCCAAGTAGCTTGCTTTCTTTGTAGTCTCGGTTATCACTGCCTTTTACCTCAATTGCACTAGGAATGAGTTTTCGTAACTCTTCGCCCTCTACATCCTGCTTTATCCAAATGATAAAATTTTCGTTTGATGCATTGACAATTTCAGCAACTTTTGAAAGACGATCAACTAAAGTCAATCTAAGCTCTTGGTTGAAGTTAGTTGCACTAACTGCAATGTCGTTGAATAAAAGCCCGTTATTGCGGTGGGTGGTCTTGATTTGTTCTTCGATGAAATTCAATGCAGGCAAGTCGTACCCTTTGGCCTCAAAGCCAATATCGGCAGGGTTGGAAAACATCAGCGCCCATGACGAAATGAATTTGTAAAATTCGCTTTGCGCATGGCCTTTTAATCTCCATTTTGCCGTTTCTCCCCCATCGTGAACGAAGTACATTGCAAGTACCTCGTTGTACGTCATTGCATCCAGAAAATGCGAATGGTTGCCTATTTCCATTGGGTCATTTGGTGATGGGGTGGCGGTGCATGCAAGTTTATAATCCGTATTCTTGAATTTTTCAATAATAAGATTCCTTGTAGCCCCATCAATATTTTTCAAAATACTTGATTCATCAAGGACAATTCCAGCAAGCAATGAGCAATCAATATTTGCGAGCTGGTCATAATTTGCGATAAAAATACCTTCTTGTGTAGAGTACTTCATCTCCCGCCAATCCCTGACGTCAATATTGAATTTTCGTCCTTCATTTATTGTTTGTCCAGTAACAGCTAAAGGAGCAAGAATTAATACATCTAGTTCAGTTTTCTCTACAATTTGCCTTGCCCACTCCAATTGCATTAAGGTTTTACCCAATCCGCAATCTGCAAAAATTGCGGACTTCCCAAGTTCCAAGCAGCGTTGAACGGTGAATTTTTGAAAATCAAAGAGTAGCGGATTGAGGTCAGAT
>Ga0247723_1000789_pt1 | contig 20278 bp, 14 predicted proteins | sample MSEWelMarce5H_FC_FD_189079 | JGI IMG/M metagenome (GOLD analysis project Ga0247723, IMG submission 189079) | Subsurface sediment microbial communities from gas well in West Virginia, United States - MSEEL Well Study Marcellus 5H_FC | ecosystem: Environmental > Terrestrial > Deep subsurface >... | reverse complement strand
GACATCTATATGGTGGAACTGGTGCCAATGTAACATTAGGTCAATATAAATTTACAATCTCTACTGAAACATCTGCATCAATGACAAATAAAGTTCGTGCTATGGGAGAAGAGAATTTCCAGATGGGACAGAACTGGGGTTATTGTTTGGGTAACTACGATGACCAACAAAATAATCACACAATCAAATATGATTACTCGACTGATGCTCAGCTTGTTCTTGGAAGTGCATCAAGACCAAAGGGTCACACTGGACAATCTTCTGCTGCAGCGTTTTCAGCAGCTGCATCAATAACAGCAACATACTACGCAGGATCGTAAAATGGCATTTTATCTTGGCTCAAGTAAAGTCTTAGACACTTCTGGTTCAATATTTCCAATTCCTCTGTCGAATGGATATGACAGAGGTACTTCAATGTATAACAATGGAACCAATGCATACTTTGCTTATCCTGGAAATCCCAACGAAACCATTGGTGGAACTTTCGAAACTAGAACTATTCTAACTCATGGATTTGTTTGTGGTGGATATAAAAATTCTAATCCATGGAGAACTGTTCACAAATGTTGGCATGCCACTGATATAACTTTCAGTTGTGGAGAACAATTAACAGCACCAATGGCATACTGTGATGCTGTGTTCAGCGATTACAATGGATATGTATTTGGTGTTGGTGGATACGGATCATATGCTCAAACAGCATCAATTAACTTACACACTGGTCAAGCAAGAAATAGATTTTCAAATTTAAATAATGGTGATGGTGGAACTCATGGCTTGTTTGGTTCGGCTTCAATGCCTTACGGATATGGTGGCAATGACGCAAATGCGCCTGCAGGTGCTGGCTCTGCTGGTCAAGATGATCCAGCAAGACAAAGTATCACTTATGGCACTTTAGCAGCAAATACAGCCAGCACAGACATTTATATAGCTTCTGGTGTTGGTGGTTGGGCTATGAATGTGCAACGAGATGGTTGCGGTGCAGCAACAAATCAAACTGGACAAGAAGGATATGTAACTGGCGGTGGATCTTCTGTAACTAATAGATTACACTTTGGTACTGAAATAATGTATACTACTACTGATTCTGGTATGAGTGGAAACTATGCGTCTGGTGCTTGCGGACAAGTCGATGGATTTTTTAATGTCGCTGGCACTAAAAAATATTTAACATATTCGAACCAAGCATGGAGTACATACTCTGGAACTCACAGCACTGATGGTCATGGTAAGTGGCTGTCAACTAAAAAAGGTTGGCACTATATTGGACAAGGTAGTAACACTTCATCTTCATCATTTACTAAATTTAGTGAATCAACAAGAACAGATTTATCAACCACTCTAAGTCGTGGATTTAATGCTGGTGAAGAAAATCATCACATGGGTCAAGATAAAGGTTATTGTCTTGGTGAGTATGACGGACAACAAAATAACAAATCTTGGTATGTAACATATTCTACTGATACAGTAACTTTATTGGGTGCTGCAGGTAGACCAAAAGGTCACTACGGTATGTCTTCAGCTGGTAGTGTTTCAGCAGCTGCTTCTGTAACTTCTTCGAGAGCGGTATAACTATGGCATTTAAAATTGGATCTACAAATTGGATTGGTGGAACTAACCCAGTTCTTCCGTTACCATCAGCTACTACTCGTGGCGCACAGTTAATGACAAATGGAACACTTGGTTTCTGGTCATATCCTGGAGAAACAGTTGCTGGTAATATTGGTAACACTTTCGAAACTCGAACTATCATAACTCATGGTTATCAAGCTGGTGGATACAAGGGTGGTAATCCTTGGAGATCAGTCAACAAAACTTGGCACTCAACAGACATTACAGTTTACTGTGGTGAACAACTGCAGTATGCTTGTGCGTATCAAGAAGGATATTTTTCAGATTATAACGGATATGTTACTGGAGCACAAGGTGGCTCAGACGGATCTGAAGATGGCAGTAGCAGTCCACCAGGTGAAACATCAAAGCGAACAGTCAGTGTAAATTTACATACTGGAATGGGAAGATCTCGAGATAGAGATGTTCGTGAATCTTACTCTACATTTGGATTTGGTTCAGGTGAAAACGAATCTGGTTCTGCAATTTCTCAGGGTGCTGGCGATGCAGCAGTTGGAGTTATTGGTGGTTGGGATGGATCAATCAGAAGAAACTTCTGTGCTGCAGCAACAAATCAAATGGGTCAAGTTGGGTATGTAGCTGGAGGTAGTTTGGCTGCAGGTGCCACTAACACTACAGATAAAATGCACTTTGGTACTGAAATTATGTACTCAACTACAGCTTCCCCTGCCAATGGAGCTTCTGCTGGTTGTAGTGGCGAAACTAGAGCATATTGGTCTTTTGGTGGAACAAAAAGATATATGACATACTCTAATGACACCTTTACAGCGTGGACTACTGCTGCTTCACCTGATGGATGGGGTAAGTTTCTGTGTACCAAAAAAGGATTCCACTATGGTGGAACTGGGACTAGTTCTACTAGCGCACAACAAATTAAATTTAATGAATCAACTGCAACAGATATCGGATCAGCTTACAATCGAGTAAGAGCATACTCAGAAGAAAATAATCAAATGGGTCAAGAATGGGGTTATGTGGTTGGACATCACGATGGTCAACAAACTAATCATACAATTAAAATCTTGTATTCAAACGATGCAATGTATTCAATGGGTTCTGCCACTAGACCAAAGGGTCACTTTGGAACATCTTCAGGTGTTTGTTGGTCTGCTTCATCATCAGTCACTGCACAAAGACAGTCATAAATAGATTATCAAGAGGATAAAAAATGAAATACTTTTTAATTAGAACAGGTTATTTGGAACAAAATATTGTAGCACAGGGTGGTGGTGATCCAAACCTAGAGGCTTCGGAAAAATTCCAGATTCATGATGTTTCTTGTTTTGAAATGTCAGACACATTATTCAATACACTAAGACCAAGCTGGGATTGTCGTATTGTAGAATTGCCATATGAGCAAGCACATTGGGGTAGTTTGTTCTTCTCGGAAATTAGAACAGTTGGTAAGATTACAGAAAAATCAAAAGGTATTTGGACTCAACCTGCTAAAATTCCAGTTGATATTACTCCAGAACTAATTAGTTACATTGTTGCTTTTATGAAAGCTGTTGCGCTCGAAATTATTAATCAAGAATTCGATCGTCGTTTTAAAGAGTTTATGGGTGTTTCTTTGGTTGAAAAAGAATCTTGGGAAATTCAGAAACATGAAGCAAGAGAATGGTTGGCTGATCAAGTGAACAGTCATACTCCATTTTTAGATTATCTTGCGCAAGAACAAGAAATTGATAAGACTGAGTTAGCGAATAAAATCCTAACTAAAGCAGAACAATATGCTGACAGTCTTTCTGATATGTTGGTGGTGTATAAAAAACTTATCAAAGAGTTTAAAGCACCAACAACTGTATGGGATCTGAATATTTTATATGAAAAATATTTGGGTGTTTTTATGCCTGATACGCAGGCAGTGCAAATTCCTGGTTGGACTGTCTCTGAAACAGACGCAACTAGAACTACTGAGGTGAAGATACATGAATACAACTTCTGATTTGATTGATACAAATAACATTGTGTCAAGTGATGTGCTACAGATTAATGTCGCTCAAGATTTTAAAGACAGATATTCTTTTAAAGATTATGATTTAGATATTATCAAATCATCGATTCACGCTAACATGGGTATGACTGAATACCAATGTCAGCAATTTGTTACAAACTCGCAGTTGACTCCATATAAAATGGTTCGTCAAGCATTGCTAGAAATTGAAACTCGCTACCATGCTTATACTGAGATTCGTAATAGTCTTCGTAAATGCCAAATTCATCGCAAAATGATGGCAAGAACGATCGAAAATACTCCAGATGAGTTAGAGAAAGAGTTGCTGCAGATCGACTTGGAAAAATTAGATTATGATATTACAATCTATCAAAGAAAGTTTGCTCAGTCTGAAAGCGAGATGAAAGCATTTATTGATGTTGTAAAGAAATATGCTAAAACTGAAGAAGAGTTAGCACCATATCTTGAACTAAACGAAGAAGAAGAGAAGAAGTACTGGGTTGCTCGTATGGGTAAACAAGCTGCTCTTGATATTCTTGCTTTTGGTCGAATTGGTTCTGGTAATATGGACTCCATCGCTATGATGCCTTCCGAAGATCAACTAAATACTTTACAGTTAGCTGTTCAATATTCTGGTTTGATTAATGCTGGTTTGCATAAAGTTTCTTTAGGTGTGCAAGAGCAAGTGGATCAATATTTGGAAGCAAATAATACTACAATTCCTCAACTATTAGATAATGTATACAATGCGAAATCCCTCGAAAGTCTTCAGCTTACCGCTAAACCCAAAGTTGACGGAGAAACAATTTAACGAATTTATTTCGTTTGTTGTTCGCTACAAAGACTACATCTCCGACATTTACTTCACTTCACGCATAGCTCCCTTTGATCAGGATGCTATGGGTGATGTGTTTGTTATACATGACGCTGATGCTAAGTATTCAATTGATGCTGCATTACACATTCAGCGATTAACTAAGATACCAGTATCAGCGACATTTAACAATGTCACAGTTCCCCCAACTCAACGAAACCTAGACAAGTTCATTAAGAACTTTCGACCTCTTTACGAGGCAGGTGTTCGTTCAGCTACGATTCCTCACACTCATTGGGTGGCGACAGGAAAGATTCAAGCTGAATTCCCAGAACTCTTTATCAAGAATACAATTCTTCGAGAAGTCACACAGGCTAACGAAGTTGTAGGATTAGCTAAAGCTGGGTTTCACTACATCAATTTAGATCGTGATTTGATGAGAGACAGAGATAGTCTTTTGAAGATTATAAAGGCTAAAAAGCATTGCGAAGATATTGGTCTTCCAGTTAAGATTTCTCTTTTAGCTAACGAAGGTTGTGCTGGTGGATGTCCTGTTATGACTGAGCACTACGAGTATAACTGTAATCGAACTAAAGAAGATCCACAGTATTTTAATTCTCCGATTGCTAGAGTTTCTTGCCAGAAATGGGACTATGAAGATTCAGCGATCATGTTGAAGACTGCCAACTTCACTCCATGGAAAGAAGACTGGGATGAACTACTAGATCTAGGTATCGATACAATCAAAATGCATGGCAGAGAATCTGCAGCTAGATTGTACGAATCTATGGACATCATTTCTAAGTATGCAAATAATGAAGAGATTCTATTTGCTGGATTTGAAGAGTATCTAGAGGATAATAATCTAGTAGAAAAACCAATCAATGCATGGCGCAAGATTATCAAGAACTGTAAGTTCGACTGCTGGGATTGTAACTTCTGCGATAAGGTTTACGAGTCCAAAGGTGGACAAAAGTTATCTGCCAAAGTAACTAAAATGGTAGAAGTTTTAGCATATCACGATAATCCTACGATTGAAGACTTTGGAATTCCTGGACTAACTTCTTCGAGAATGCAGAAGCTGATTAAATCGATTGCCTCTAATTCAAATAAATATCTTGAAGTGGGAAGTTTCTTGGGATCGACTGGGGTTGCAGCACTTTCTTGTAATACTCTGAAAGAAGCTCACTTTGTTGATCATTGGAAAGAGGATATACAACCTCAAGTTGGTGATGAACTTCCTAAGACAAATAAAGAAACATTTATAGAAAATGTCCGCAAATATAAAGGTTCTACTGCCTGTAAGGTATATGATACGGATATGTATGCGACCGACCTAACCAACATAAAGGATATTGATTTCTTTTTCTATGATGGTCCACATGATGAAATAAACACCAGAAAGGCTGTAGAATACTTTGCAGAAACTCTAGCAGAAGAGGCTGTAATCGTATTTGATGATGCAAACTGGGAAGGTGTAGTTTCTGGGGCAAAAGCTGGTTTAGCCAAAGCCAAGCTGAATGTATTATTCGAGAAGATCTGGATTAATTCAGTCGAGTCTAAAGACGAATGGTGGAATGGATTCTTCTTAGTAGTAGTTAAGAAGTAACTCATAAGAAACCCAACATGGTTATTATCCATCATTTCTGAGGTTTAGACAACTCTAAAATACTTGCAGTCTCCAGAATTATAAATAACATATAAAGCTGGAGACTTCTAATGGCAACCATATCAAATTTAGTGATCGATCAGGGTACTACCTTCAGTAGTATCATAACACTCACTAATCAAGACGGAACAGCTATGAATCTGACTGGTTACACAGTCGCAGCGCAATTCCGCAAGTCATATCAATCTTCAACATTTACGAATTTTACTGCATCTATATACGATGCCCTCGCAGGAAAAGTTAGATTACAACTTAGTCCTGCTGCTTCAACTGGTATTAAAGCAGGTAGATACCTGTACGATATCGAATTGACCTCTCCAACAAACGAGAAATCTCGTGCCTTAGAAGGTCTTGTTATACTCACACCTGAAATTACAAGAAGTTAAACATGAGTGACATAACAGCAACAGTTCTAACTAACGAACTAATTACTACACAAGTAGACACAATAGGCAATCCTATTGTTTATGCTGTAGGTATACAGGGTGCGTCAGCCTCTAGTTCTTCAATCTCTGGATTGGGAGATGTAGACGCATTGTTACCTAGTAATGGTTCTGTATTAGTATACAAAACAATCACCTCTAAATGGACTGCCACAACTACACTAGATGCGCAGAATATGGAAGGTGGAGAATTTTAACGGAGAAATAAAAGATGGCATCTATTATTCGCATTAAGCGTTCATCAGTTAGCGGAAATCCTAGTACGCTTGGTGCTGGTGAATTAGCTTACTCAGCACTAACCGACAACGGATCAAATGGTGGTGACAGACTTTACATTGGTATAGGTTCAGAAACTGCAGGTAATGCAGCGAACCACTTTGTGATTGGTGGTAAGTATTTTACCGACATGCTGGATCATACTCCAGGTGTTCTTACTGCATCGTCTGCTTTAGTAGTTGACTCTAATAAAAAGTTAGACGAATTACTAGTTGATAACTTATCGCTAAATGGTAACACAGTAAGTAGTGCCTCAGGTAATCTTATATTATCTGCTGCCAGCAATATGATTCAACTGGCTTCAGGCAACTATATTGCTGGTGGTAGTTTTGATGGCAGTAGTGTTATACTCGCCGACACAACCGCAGACTTAAAACAGTTAAGAGGTGGTAGTGTAAATCTAGTAGTAGGTGCAAGCGGAACAGCAACTAGCACTGTAACTCTAAACAATAATGGCAATTTAACAGTTCCTGGAACTATTAACACTTTAAGTAATGGTGATTTAACTCTTGCTCCAAATGGTACTGGTAAGTTAGTTCTTAACAATCCATACATTGGTGGAACTTCTGTATCTCTTGAAGAATTCATCTTTGACACAGTTGGTGGTGCGGTAACTGCTGGTACTGGTATTACTATTACCAATTCTGATGTTGGCAATAGTTCTACTGTTTCTATTACTAATACTACTGTTACTGCAGGTAGTTATGGTTCTTCTAGCGCAATCCCAACATTCACTGTTAATGCCCAAGGTCAACTAACTGCAGCAAGCACAGTTTCTCTTGCAACTTCTTTAAGTATTGCTGGTGATTCTGGCACAGATACTATTGCTCTATTAACTGATACGCTAACATTTACTGGTGGCACTGGTATTACATCTAGCGTAAATTCTGGAACAAATACAGTAACTTTTGATATTGATTCAACTGTTGCTACTCTAACTGGAACTCAGACTCTTACTAATAAGACTCTGACTTCTCCAATCATTAGCACTATTAGTAATACTGGTACACTAACTTTACCAACTTCTACTGATACATTGGTTGGTCGTGCCACTACAGATACTCTTACAAATAAGAGCATTGACCTTACCAATAATACTCTTACTGCTACTTCTGCTCAACTTAGAACTGCAGTAACAGATGAGACTGGTACTGGTGTTTTAGTATTCGCTACTAGTCCAGAGTTTACTACTAGCGTAACAACTGGTTCTGCAACCTTTGGTGTATTCAATACAAATGCTACCACTATTAATGCATTCGGTGCAGCTACTACAGTAAGTATCGGTGCTTCTTCTGGCACTACTACAGTCAATAATGATTTAAATATAGCCACTGGTAAAGTATTTCAAATTGCTGGCACTAATATTTTATCTGCGACTGGCTTAGGTAGTTCTGTTGTATCGTCATCACTTACTAGCGTTGGTACTATCGCAACTGGTGTGTGGCAAGGTACTGATGTTGGTGTTGCATACGGTGGTACTGGTACTTCTGATGGTTCTATTACTGGTACTGGTGCGCTAACTTTCACTGCTGCTTCTGGTAACAATGGTGTTAATTTGGTTCCAACTGGAACTGGTACTGTTGATGTTGCTAACAAGCGTATTACTTCTGTTGCTGAACCTACTCAAGCAACTGATGCTGCAACTAAGAACTATGTTGATGCTGTTAAGACTGGTCTTGATGTTAAAGATTCAGTTCGTGTTGCAACTACTGCTTCTTTATCTGCTACATACGCAAATGGTTCTTCTGGTGTTGGTGCAACTCTTACCAACTCTGGAACACAAGCTGCGCTAACTATTGATAGTATTGTTCTTTCTGTTGGTGATCGTGTTCTTGTTAAAGACCAATCAACTGCTCTACAGAATGGTTTCTATAAGGTTACCACTGCTGGTACAGTTTCTACAAACTGGGTATTGACTCGTTCTACTGATGCCGATGAAGATTCAGAAGTAACTCCAGGTGCGTTTACTTTCGTTGAAGAAGGTACTAATGGTGGTAACAATGGTTATGTATGTACTAATACTGGTACAATCACTATTGGTACTACTGGTATTTCGTTCGTTCAGTTCTCTGGTGCTGGTTCTGTTATCGCTGGTGATGGTTTAACTAAAACTGGTAATACACTAAATGTAGTAGGAACTTCAAATAGAATTAGTATCAGTGCAGATGCAGTTGATATTTCTGCATCTTATGTTGGTCAATCATCAATTACTACTCTTGGTACTATCGCTACTGGTACTTGGCAGGGTGATGTGGTTGCTGGTCAATACGGTGGTACTGGTGTTGCAAATACTGGTAAAACAATCACTCTTGGTGGTAGTTTCACCCATACTGGTGCTCATACCCTTGGCTTAACAACTACTGCCAATACTTCTGTTACTCTACCAACAGGTGGCACTCTTGCTACTTTAGCTGGTACTGAAACCTTTACCAACAAGACTTTAACTTCACCAACTATTAATGCTGGTACATTGTCTGGTACATTTACTGGTAGTTTCACTGCTTCTGGTGTTCCTACATTCTCCAATACGACTGATGCAACTAGCACTACTGCTGCTGGTGTGATTATGTCTGGTGGTCTTGCTCTTGCAAAATCAATGTATGTTGGTATTAACATTACTGGTGCAGGTGCAGCAACTTCTACTCTCGATGGTTTCAACATCGATGGTGGCACTTACTAAAGTGTTATAAATACTTGGTGGGTGAAATTCCCACCCCAGTATATACTGGTTGTTTTTAATTCTACATAGAATAGGTTATTATGGCTAACACAGTCGTTCTTAAACGCTCTGCTGTATCTGGCAGGGTTCCATCTACAGGCGATCTCGCATTAGGCGAAATTGCAATCAACACATATGATGGTAATCTATTCTTCAAAAAAGACAACGGAACTGCATCTGTTGTATCTGTAGCCACTCTTACTGGCTCACAAACCCTAACAAATAAAACCCTATCTTCACCTACCATTACAGGAACATTAACTGTTGCTAATGGAGTGGGCACTAATGGACAGGTTTTAACTTCCACAGGATCTGGTCTTAGTTGGACTACATTTAGTGTTAGTACTTTAGATAGTCTGACTGATGTAACAATAAATAGCCCTCAAGCTCAACAGGTTTTAAAATATAACGGCTCTCAGTGGGTCAACTCAGACAATGATGTAGCTGTTGCTTCTGCTGTATTTGCTGCACAAGCACAAACAGACTTAGGTTATACATATGAGAGCGTTGTGTTCTCAGAAGATCTTGAATATGTATACAACACTGCCACATTCTTATATGACTTGGGTCAACTAAGACTAGATGGTATTGTTTCACTTGAAAACCTAGACCAATCTGTGAAAGCGGATTATATCGCTTACTCTATTATTTTCGGATTCTAAAAGGAATATAAATGGCTCGCCAACTGATTGAAAAATATGTTTTTACTCCAGGAACTGCCAACAATGGTACATTAAAGTTTCCTGGAAAATGTGACGAAACTCGTCTATTGATTATTGCTAATAAAACAAAACAAGATAACATTTATGCTCTTGGCGATTCAACTAGATCTGGTTCAGTTTCTTATAACCCAGATGATAATACTACATTCTTTACAGAACAAGCTGGTGTTACTACAGTAACATTTAATAAAGACACATCGTTGATGTTGTCTACAGATAAAATTTCAATCTATGTAGATGCCCCAGCGAATGTGGGTAACATCATTAGACCTTATGCGATGGGTGTTGATGCCATTGAAAGAATGCGTGTATCAAACCCTCAGTCATTAATTGATGCTGACTTTGAATATGGTCTTCAGCCTACTAAGTGGCAGAACTATGCTGACATTCGAAATGTTCCTGGAATTTATGAAAAGCCTGGACTAGATATTTTCTTGGCTGATGTTATTACTGGTGGACAATCTCCTTCAGTCATTACAGTAACTACAACTGTTCCTCATGGTCTTGCAGTAAATGATGCTGTTATCTTACATGGTTTAGGTAATACTCCAGCATATGCTCGTGCTGAAGGATCGTTTATTGTAGCTTCTGTACCGAATTCTCAGACATTTACATATTTCGCAAAGGGTGTTGTTGGTGTTTATCCAAATTCACTAAAGACTGGTGCTACATATGCTCGTCGTGGTGGCTTTTACACAGGCAGTTCATTACCAATTACTTCTATGGTTTCCGATGAAGCCAACCCATCCGTTATCACAGTAACTTGTTCTGCTAACCACGGACTAGTTCCAGGATCCCCATTAGTTGGTATTTGTACATCTGGTGGAGTAAACCACGCACTGTTGTCTGGAAATTTCTTTGCAGAAACAGTTCCAACTTCTACTACTTTTACTTTTACTGCTCGTGTTGGTGGTGCAGTTCTTGAGAGTAATTTAATTAGCAGTTCGATGTATACTCGTTCTGACGCATCCGTTATTCATAGACCATTTGATGGTGGTGTTACTTTGAGTAACTTCTTGCCATCTCATGGAGCTTCTATTGCTCGTCAAACTAAAAAATACATGCGTTACCAATCAGGTAAGGGTGTTCTTTGGAGTTCAGGTGTTGCGTTGAATCCAGTTATCAACCTAGACCAAATTTCTGCGAATGCTACCTCAATTGGATCTACTATTACTGTTACAACAGAAGTTGATCATGGACTACAAGTTGGTGCTCAGGTTTTAATTAGTGGAGTAGTTACCTCTGGATATAATGGCACATATGGTGTCAACACCATCGTAAATGAAAATACTTTCACTGTCATTGCTGGTAATGTTTTGGGAACAACATCAGCAGTTATTACAAATATTCCTCGTGTTACTTTAAAGAATTGGGCTGGTGCTTCAGTTCGTGTTGGAGCATTTGATGATCAAAACGGATTGTTCTGGGAATATGATGGTCAAGAATTAGCTGTTGTTAAAAGATCGTCTACATTTCAGTTATCTGGATTTGTTACAGTAACTCCTGGATCTCAATCAGTTACTGGCAATTCATGTAGATTCACCCAACAGTTGCAAGTGGGTTCTAATGTCGTTATTCGTGGGATGACATATAAAGTTGGTTCTATTACTGACGATAATACTATGACAGTTAACCCAGAATATCGTGGAGTTAATACTTCTACCAACATTAAAATATCTGCGATTATTGACACTCGTGTTCCTCAATCTGAATTTAACATTGACAAATTAGATGGCACTGGAGTATCAGGTTATAAAATTAATTTGAACAAGATGCAGATGATGGCAATTTCTTTCTCTTGGTATGGTGCTGGTTTCGTAGACTTTATGTGTCGTGGACCAGATGGCAATATGATTGTTGCACATCGTATGAAACAGAATAACTTAAATGATGAAGCATACATGCGTACTGGTAACACCACTGTTCGTTACCAAGCGATTAATGAATCTATTATTGGTCGTCTTGCTTCTTCTGTAAATAGTTCAGTTACCAGTATTTCATTAGTAGATGCTAGTCGTTTTCCCTCTAGTGGTGTTGTTTTAATAGAAAATGAAGTTATCACTTATACAGGTAAAACTGGAAACACTTTAACAGGATGTACTCGTGGTGCATCGTTCCAATTATTTGCTGGTGGTGTAAATCGTTCATTCACTGGCGGTGCTGCTGCCTCACACGCTGTAGGTAACTTCTTCCAGTCTGTAACTTTTATTGGTTGTACTGCAACTCCAGCTCTAAATCACTGGGGTTCTTCTTACATCATGGATGGTGGTTTTGACATTGATCGTGGATACTACTTCAACTATGCTGCTTTGAGTGAAGCGATCTCAACTGGTAAAGCACAAACAGCATTCTTATTGAGATTAGCACCTTCTGTATCTAATTCTATTTCTGGTAATCTTGGTGATAGAGATTTGGTTAATAGATCGCAGCTGTTACTACAAAAATTACAAGTTCAATCTAACAAATCTGTTCAAGTTTATGGAATTTTAAATCCAAGTAATATTGATGCAGCTGCATTAGATTGGACATCAGTCAATACTCAGGCATTAGGTTCTCAACCTTCATTCGCTCAGATTTCAACAACTACTACGGTAGCAGCAAATCCAGGTGAACAGATTTTCTCTACACTAGGTCAGCCAGATGGATTCTCTGAGATTGACTTATCAGACTTGAAAGAATTATCTAACTCTGCGATTGGTGGATATTCAAACTTCCCAGATGGTCCCGATGTACTAGCTATTGTTGTTAGAAATATTCCTACAGGAGTTACTACATTCAAGATTACAGCTTCTGGTAGTTCTTCATATACTATCAATGAAGCGTTAGATAGACCACTAACATTGTATCGTGGACAAACATATACTTTTGAAGTTAATGCTAGTGGACATCCATTCCATATTCAGACGCAAAGTGGTGCATATAGTCAAGCTGCATTATATACAACTGGTGTTACAAATCCTGGACAGGAAAACGGAACAATAACCTTTACAGTTCCATTAAGTGCCCCAGATACTCTGTACTATGTCTGTCAATATCACTCAGCGATGGCAGGAACTATTACTGTTCTAGATGCACCAACAGCCAATGTCAACTTGAACTTATTCTGGTCAGAAGCTCAAGCATAAATATACAAAAAGAGGAATTTTAAATGGCAACCCAAGTACAATTTAGAAGAGGTACGACAACCCAGAATAATGCTTTCACTGGAGCAGTAGCGGAAATTACATACGACACAGAAGTAAAGACGCTTAGACTCCATGATGGCACAACTGCAGGTGGTGGTGCTGTTGTTGCAACTTTGGGTGCAACTCAAACTTTTGTTAATAAAACACTATCTACTGGCTCTGCTTGGCAAGGTAATGCTGTAGCACTAGGTTATGGTGGTACTGGATCTTCATTAACTGCCGTTCAAGGTGCTGTTGTTTATTCTGGTTCTTCTGGAATGGCGATGGGTGCTGCGGGAACTTCTGGACAAGTATTAACTTCTGGTGGTACTTCTGCTCCTGTTTGGGTCAATTCTTCTGCTCTTACTGTTGGTACAGCAACTTCAGCAACCACTGCTTCTAACATCTTGGGTGGTTCTGCTGGTTACTTGATGTATCAGATTGATACAAACCAAACTGGATTTATTTCTCCAGGTGCCAATGGATATGTTCTTAAGTCTACTGGTGCTTCTACTGCTCCATCTTGGGCGTCACCTGATATTACTGTTGGTACAACTACAATTTCTATCGGTGGTTCTTCAACTTCAGTTGCTGGTCTTACTGCGATTGATGCCACTTCTGGTGCTACAAGTTTCTTTGCTACACCAACTAGTCCAGCTTTATTTGCAGCTGGTACTGCAGTAACGATTGGTGCAGCTACTGGCACTCTTACTGTAAATAATGCTTCTTTAGTTCACAACTCTACTGCAGGAACTAAGGTTGCGGTAGGTACTACTGCTCAGCGTCCTACTGGTGCGACTGGTATTATCCGTTACAATACTGACCTCGCTTCATTCGAAGGTTATGCAGCTTCTGCTTGGGCATCACTAGGTGGTGTTAAGTCTGTTGACGGCTACACATTCATTCGTGCAGAAACTTCTGCTGGTGCTTCTAATGGCGAATTAGAATTCTATGTTGAAGCAGCAAATGGCACATCAAGCACTAAAGCTGGTGGCTGGACTAAAGATGCTCTTACTGTTGCCAACAACTTGATCGTTACTGGTAATGTAACAGTCAACGGCACTACAACTACTACAAATTCAACAACAGTTACTGTTGATGACCCAGTCATTACTCTTGGTGGTGATGCTGCTCCAGCTTCAGATGATAACAAAGATCGTGGTGTTGAATTCAACTACCATAACGGCACTTTGCCTAAAGTTGGTTTCTTCGGTTTCGATGATTCAACTGGTGAGTTTACTTTCATTCCAGACGCAACAAACACTTCTGAAGTGTTCAGTGGCACTGCTGGTGCTGCTCGTTTTGGTAATACAAATGTAGCAACTTTAGATACTTCTGGTATTGTTAATATCAACGATACAACTCAATCTACTGTATATACTAATGGTGCGTTGGTTGTAGATGGTGGTGCTGGTATCGCTAAAGATCTTCGTGTTCATGGAACAATCTATGCTGGTGGCGATGGTGTTATCGCTGGTAACATTGCCATTACTGGTAACTTGACTGTTAATGGTACTACAACTACAACATCTACTGCTAATAGCGGTTATGGTGCTGCTTTGATTCAGTTGAACTATAATGAAACTGGATTGTTGACTGATAATGGTAAAGACATTGGTATTGAATTCGACTACTATAAAACTTCAGCTAAGAAAGGATTCTTGGTTTGGAAGAACAGCAATTCCGTACTAACATACTACTCTGATGCTTCGGTCACTGCTGAAGTAGTTAGTGGAACTGTTGGTGACGCCAAGTTTGGTGGCTTGGAATTGGTTGGCGATTTAGCAGTGAATGGTGGTGACATAACTACTTCTTCAACTGGAACTGCAACAGTATTTAATTCTAACGCTACAACCCTAAACATGGGTGCTGCAGCGACTACGGTAAACATCGGTGCTGCGACTGGCACTCTAACTTTAAACAACGCAAGCACAGTTACTGCTGGTGACTTGTCTGTTAATGGTGGTGATTTATTAACTAATCAAACTACTGCGACTCTGTTCAATACTACTGCTACTACATTGAGTATCGGTGGTGCTGCAACTACACTAGATCTCGGTGCTGCGACTGGCACTTTAACTATCAATAATGCTTCTTTAGTTCACAACTCAACTGGTGCTACTAAAATTGCTGCAGGTACTTCTGCTCAGCGTCCAGGTACTCCTGCTGTTGGTCAGATTCGTTACAACAGCGATATTTCTTCTTTTGAAGGATATGCTTCTGGTAGTTGGGCTTCACTTGGTGGTGTTAAATCTGTAGATGGTTTAACTTATATCCTTGCAGAATCTTCTGCTGGTGCGTCTAACGATGAGTTGGAGTTCTATACTGCAACTGATGCTTCCACCACTGCTAAACGAGGTGGTTGGAATGCGACTCGTTTGCTAGTTTCGAATACTACAGCGTCCACTACTGCGTCTACTGGTGCATTGGTTGTAACTGGTGGTGTTGGTATCGGTGGTGCTCTGTTTACTACTGGAAACATCACTTCTGCTGCAGATATTATTTCTAACTCAGATAGAAGAATGAAATCTGATATCCAACCAATCACAAGTGCGTTGGAAAAAGTACAAGCTATCACTGGTGTTACTTTCATTAAGACTGGTGTGGAAAAAAGAACAGCTGGTGTTATTGCTCAAGATGTGTTGGCAGTTCATCCAGAAGTTGTTCACGAGAACGAAGATGGTATGCTTTCTGTTTCATACGGAAACATGGTTGGTTTGTTAATCGAAGCAATCAAAGAACAACAGCAACAAATCAACGAATTAAAAGCAAAGTTAGGAAACTAATATGGCAATCCCAACAAGTAGAGAAACATTAAAAGATTATTGTCTACGAGAATTGGGCGCACCTGTTCTCGAGATAAATGTGGACGATGATCAACTTGAAGATCGTATTGATCAGTCATTAGACTTTTGGAGACTATACCACTACGATGGTATTGAAAAAGTTTATCTCAAACATCAAATTGCTGCTGGCTCTTTAGAAATTACTGGAGTGAACGCAGCTTCTTTTACAGTTGGTGATACTGTTACTGGTGCTACCAGTGGAGCAAAAGCAAAACTATATTCTGGAGCAGATACTAATACTTTAAAAATTGCTCGTGTAACTGGGGTATTTGTTGCTGGTGAAACTGTTTCAGATGAACACGGCAATACTGCAACTTTAGCTGCAACTAATTTTTACACACCTAGTGATATTGAAAACGGATATGTTCCAATAGCAGATTCTGTATATGGTATCATTCGTGTTCTTCCTTTGTTCTCTAGCCAATCAAGTTCAAGAAACATTTTTGACTTACAGTATCAATTAAGATTAAACGATTTATACGACTTGGCTAGCACTTCAATCATTTACTATACAACTGTTATGCAACACTTGGCGACATTAGACTTAGTTCTAAATGGTCGTCCAATCTATCGTTTTAATAGATTACAGAACAGATTATTTCTAGACATTGATTGGAAAGACGCTAACAAAGTTGACATTGGTCAATTTTTAATCATTGAAGCGTATCGTGCTCTTGATCCAACTGAATTCACTAGAGTTTGGAACGAACCATGGTTGAAGAAATATGTAACTGCTCAGTTCAAAAGACAATGGGCTACCAACATTAAAAAGTTTAGTGGTATTCAACTTCCTGGAGGAGTTACTTTAGACGGAGATAAATTATATGATGAAGCAAAAAGCGAAATAGAAGATTTGGAAAATGAATTACAAAACAAATCTGCTCCACTAGATTTTTTCATGGGATAAATTGTGGCACGAAATGTATACTTTTCTCATGGTACTAAAGACGAACAATATCTCATTGAAGATTTGATCGTAGAATCCCTGCAAATATATGGGCAGGATTTTTATTATATTCCAAGAAAGTTAGTAGCTAAGGATGATATCCTTGGTGAAGATCGCCTCAGCGAATTCAAGACAGCATATCCAATAGAAATGTATTTAGAAAATGTTGATGGTTTCGAGGGACAGGGTGCGTTCGTACAGAAATTTGGTTTAATGATGGAGCAGTCTGCCACATTAACAGTTGCTCGTCGTAGATGGGATCAACTAGTTGGTAGATTCGGTCAGACTCAATTACCAATCAGACCATGTGAGGGAGATTTACTTTACTTCCCACTAACAAAAGGTTTGTTTGAAATCAAATTTGTAAAACATCAAGATCCATTTTATCAGTTGGGTAAACTTTATGTTTATCAGTTACAAGTTGAATTGTTCCAGTATGCTTCTGAACATATTGATACTGGTGTTAAAGAAATAGATGTATTTGAAACTCTAAAATCTTACGATACTGAATATACAAGAAATGCTACAGGTTCATTAACTAAAGTGACTATCACTCAAGCTGGTTCTGGATATAACGCAGTACCTTCGGTTACAGTTACTGGTGGTAGTGGTTTAGAAGCTAATCAGACAGCAAGACTATCTACTACTCTAACCAATGGTTCAGTTTCTGCTATGAATATTTTAGATGTTGGAACTGGATACGATTCTGCTCCAACTATCGTAATAGGTAATCAATGGGCAGCATCAACTGCATTGCTAACAAATTCTCAAGTGTTCCATCTAACTAAATTGTATACAGTTACTGTTGGTGGAACAACTGGTTCTACCGCTCCAACTCATTCTACTGGTGCTGTCGCAAATGGAACTGCTACATTAACATATGTTGGTTTAGCAGCAAAGGCTACTGCTTCCATCGAACCAAACGCAGACTTGCCACAATCATATGGCGATAACACTAAATTTAAATCAGAAGCTACTGATCTTTTATTTGATACAAATAATCCGTTCGGAGATGTACAATAATGCTTAACATACCTCCATTTTATCACGGATTAACAAGAAAGGTTATTGTTGCCTTTGGATCTCTTTTTAGTAATATTAAGATCGAGCGAGCAGATAACGATGGAACAGTACAACAAACTGTTGTAGTTCCACTAGCATACGCACCGAAAGAAAAGTGGTTAGTTCGTATTGAACAAGATCCTACCTTGGAAAGAAATGTTTATACAACTCTACCAAGAATGTCTTTTGAAATAACTGGTATGTCTTATGACGCCCAACGAAAAGTTGGTCGTATGAATAAAATTACTTGCTATAAGACTAATGGAACTAGCCCTGCTACTCTGAGTCAGCAGTATGCTCCAGTTCCATATAACATTGATATCTCTCTTTATGTTTTAACCAAAACTCAAGAAGATGGATTACAAATTGTTGAACAAATTCTACCATTTTTCACTCCAGAATTTACATTAAGTTTAAATGCTATTCCAGATATGAATGTTGTGTTAGATGTTCCTATTATTTTACAAAGTGTGAATGTTCAAGATGACTACGATGGAGATTTTCAAACTCGTAGATTTGTAACATACACTTTAAACTTTACTCTGAAGGCTAACTTCTTTGGACCAGTTGGGACTAATGGACCAATTAAAACAGTTTACATCGATAAACTTACTACTCCGAATAAAAAATATACTGCCACTGGAGATTTTGAAACTGGAACTATATCAGAACATTGGAATGATGCGTTTTAACTATGGCTGAAATATATAATGCAAACCCCAATTTAAAAGCAATCGGTGTATCTGTTCAGTTCACACCTGAACAGGTGCAAGAATATATTAAGTGTAAAAACGATTACATTTATTTTATCGAAACTTACTGTCAGATCGTTTCTCTGGACAAAGGTTTAATTCCTTTTAAACTTTATGAATGTCAGAAAAAGAAACTAAAAATCATTCATGACAATCGTCGTGTGATTCTTATGGAAGGTCGTCAGCAGGGTAAGACTACAACATCCGCTGCCTATATTCTTTGGTACACTATTTTTAATGACGCAAAGAATGTCGCTATTTTGGCGAACAAAGCAACTGCTGCACGAGAGGTTCTTGCTCGTTATCAGGTAATGTATGAGGGGCTACCAATTTGGATCCAGCAAGGTGTTAAGTCTTGGAACAAAGGTGATGTGGAACTAGAAAATGGATCTAAAGTTTTCACAGCTGCAACTTCAACTTCTGGTATTCGTGGTAAATCTGTTAACTTACTTTATGTAGACGAAACTGCGATCATTCCAAACACTGTTGCCGAACAATTCTTTACATCCGTTTACCCTACTATTTCTGCTGGTGAAACAACAAAGATTCTGCTAAGTTCAACACCACTCGGTTATAACCACTTCTGGAAATTCTGGAACGATGCCGAAAACGGCAAGAATGGTTTTGTAAACTGTTTCATTCCATACTGGGAAATTCCAGGTCGTGATGAGAAATGGGCTGCAGAACAAAGAGCAGTTCTTGGCGATCTCAAATACAATCAAGAGGTTCTTTGTAAGTTTCTTGGATCCGCTCTTACTTTGGTTAATTCAGATACCATTGCAATGTTATCTCCATCCTATCCAGTCTATAAGAAAGATGGATTAGATGTTTACGAAGAGCCAGTTTATGAGATGGAAACAGGGAAGTTTGATGACAAGGGTAACCCAATCTTTAAACCACCTCACTCTTATGTAATTATTGCCGATGTGGCTGCTGGTGTTGGTGGGGACTACTCTGCGTTTTCAGTTATAGATATCACAGAAGCTCCATATAGACAAGTGGCGAAATATAGGAAAAACGATATCTCTCCTCTGCTATATCCGAATATTCTATATAAAGTAGCTAAGGATTACAACCAAGCCTACATTTTGATTGAGATAAATATAAGTGAGCAGGTTGCTTCAATCCTACATCAAGATTTAGAATATGAGAATATTTTATTCGTGAATAGAAATTCCCAAGGTCAAACAGTATCGGGTGGCTTTGGAGGGGGTAAAACCCAATTAGGTGTCGTAACGGATAGAAAAGTTAAAAGAATCGGTTGTATGAACTTTAAGAC
>Ga0247723_1000788_pt1 | contig 20285 bp, 14 predicted proteins | sample MSEWelMarce5H_FC_FD_189079 | JGI IMG/M metagenome (GOLD analysis project Ga0247723, IMG submission 189079) | Subsurface sediment microbial communities from gas well in West Virginia, United States - MSEEL Well Study Marcellus 5H_FC | ecosystem: Environmental > Terrestrial > Deep subsurface >... | reverse complement strand
TTTCTTTATTTCTCTTTCAGATAAAGCTTTTTTATAAACTGAAGCTGAAGAAATTCTTCCATTAAAAAATAAAGTTCCAGCATTATTTGTCCCTAGTTTCAAAGTTGAATTTGTAGTATTTATAGATGTATCTGTGCCTGTGTACTGTAAGCTTCCATTTACATACAATTTTATTGTTAGTGAATTTGCTGAAAGATTTTCACCTGTATATACTATGTTGTACCACTGGCCTGTATTGTAAGTAATTGCAGTAGTTGTTCCTGAATTGCCTTTACTTAATTGAAATACAGTGGAGGATGTTTCAATACCCCAGCCTGTCCCTGCACCATTAACACCAATACACATAATTGATTGAATTGTTTTGCTGGTAAAATAAACCCAGCAACTGATTGTCCTTGAATTTGCTCCTGATATAGAAACATTATTAGACCCTGTAATATTTCCAGAACCAGCAAACACAAAATAATTCACTCTACCAGTAGATGCATATGTTGCCGATGTTACAGTTTGAGTTGCTTTTGAGATTATATCAAAAATGGTCGAGCCGGTTCCTGAAGAAGATGTAATGTTTCCAGCATCTAATTTAGTGGACAAACTATCAAACCCCAGTATTCTTGGGCCTACTCCACTTCCCATTACAGGCCATACCTTCCTTTTTGAGCAGCGTATATTTGTGCTACTTCTTTTGCAGACAATTTTGCTGTATATGTCATTAGTTGATTAACAGAACCATTAAGTTTTCCAAAATTTGCAGGATCTACAGGATCACCAATACTTATAGTTGTATTTACAGCAGCATTTGGCCCTCCTGTAGCGGTGGAATATAAAACTCCATTTATATAAAAACTATAGTTGCCAATAATTACAAATGTAGTATTATATGCGATAGCAAAATGATACCAAGTGCTTATAGCGGCTGCAGATAAAGTATAAGTATATCCAGGTCCAGTTCTGAAAATAAAATTTCCACCTGTAAGTGCAAGTTCAAAACATGTATTACCAGAACTATTATTTCCAAATGAGACAATTGACTGGCTTGCAGTAGAGTTTAAGTAAACCCAAAAGGATAATGTTTTACTTGCATTTGATGCCAAGCTCCCAATATTACTGCTAGATGCACCATATTGAGTTGATCCATTTAACGCTAATGTAATATTTTTAAGAATTTGAGTAACAGTTGGATTATTGACGTAAGAATAATTAAAAATTTTAAACAAGCATGAAAGTGTGTTTCCAGTTCCTGAATATGATATTTTGTTCAGGCTATCTGTGTAACTATAAATGTTATCTAAAGGTATCTTAGGTCCACCACTTTGTCCCATTATTCTGCACCTCCAACTCCGCCAATACCTTGTTCGTAAACATTTGTGCCAATACCAGCAAAACCCCATCTTCTTTTGAGAGCGTGGTACATTGAGGCTATTTCATTATCTGTTAAAACAGTTTTATGTATAGAAGCATAATAAATTTTGCCATTAAATAATTGAGACCCTGTGCTGTTATAAGTTGCTAAACTATAGTTATCAGCTGTACCTGTCTGTGTAGCAACTGTCCCGCTATTATTTAATTGGCCATTTACATAAACCTTGGAATTATTTGCACCATCACAAGTATATGCAACGTGCATTACACTGCCTATACCAGCATATGTATAAGTCAAGAGTACTGTTCCTCCATTCTTCCATATATTGCCAACTCCAGCGCCAAAAGTTCCTATTTGAAGACCATTTGCGCCACCTTGAAATAATGCAATAATATTTTGTGCAGATATAGAACTTGGATTAAAAATAACATTAACAGTGATAGGTCCTTGTATCAAAGCCCCACTGACTACTGAGGATTTACTGGCATATTGACCAGTTCCGCTAAATGCTAAATTTGAGGAAGATCCTGTTGAACTAAATGTGGGAGATCCAGTTATTGCAAGATTGTTTTGTAAAGCTAAATCGTATATGACAGACCCACTTCCAGGATAAGACACAACATTAGCAAAATCTACAACCCAATGCAATTCTCTTTTTGGAATATTAGGGTTGAAATAATGTCCCATATTAATACTCCGTCACAAGTTTAGGTATATCTTTTCTTTCTGCCCATACTGAATAATAACAATGAATTGGACCCATCATATTGTCTGCTACAAATACATTATAATTTTCAATTTTTTCTACATACAATTGAGCATAATTACCAATAGGAGTGAGATGAACTGTGTAAGAATCTTCGTGAACAAGACCTACCCAATGGTCAGGAACTCTAATAATATTTGAATTATTAAGTTCTCCACGAACATAAACTCCGTTTTCAGGGCCTTCCAAACTTCCATATCGAAGTTTCATACCTGATTTAGTTGGATGGTTAATTACGAAGCTTTTATTTGTAGCAGAAATTTCACCAAGAATTTCCAGTTCAAATTGCGGATTAGAAAGACCAATACCAACTCTAGTAGTCCCTCCAATAGCGCTAATCCACAAACCAGAAGTATAACCAGTTCCTGAAGGAGAGAATACAGCAACAGTAACTGCAATACCGCCAGTTGTATATTCAAAACCAGATGCTCCACCAAACGCTGAAGAGTTGTTGAACTGAATCTGTTTATTACTGCCTCCAGGAGTACCACCACCTGAAACTGTTGTCCAAGAAGCAATTCCGTTTGTGTTTGCAGTTAAAACTTGTCCAGAAGTCCCATTAGTAATTGGAAGTGTAAAGCCTGTACCTGCTACTCCCAATCTTAAATAACCATCAGGGTTTAATTGAAGTCTTGAAACTCCATTAACTTGTGCGTGTATAAGATCGCCCGAAAATCCAGTTGCTGCACTTATCGCTAAGAATGTACCATTGTCAGATCCATTCCAAAATTGACCAAAGCCTAGCAACTTCAAATTAGCGGTTCCGTTACTAGGTGTTATAAAAGGATAATTACTTAATTCTAATTGACCGTACTGATCCTCATATAGAAAACCTGAAACAGCTGCAAAAGCATTAGAAACACCCGCATATTGAACATATCCGTAGCTACCGGCTGCAATTTGTTGAAGACCAGCAGTAGACGGCATTGGAACCCAGCTCATTACACCAGTAGAGGTAGATTGAAGTACTGAGGAACCTGTGGCTGGAGATGTTGTTGGAAGTGTATAAACAGTACTTATGCCAGATTGAGCGCCTGAAAATGCAGTGTATAACGAACTATTAAACATCTGCAATCTGCCACCAATAGAGACAGATTTTGCTATGCCAGCACCACCTGAAACAACCAAACCACCTGTTGTTACTGATGTTGAATTATCAGTTGAATTAAATGTTGCTTTACCTGTTGCTGCACCAATTGACATAACAGTAGCAGCACCAAAAGCATTAATTGTTGTGGCAGTTGTGTTAAATAAAGCAAATGTACCAGAACCTGTTGTTACACTTGTCAAGAAATTTGGTGAAGTTGCTCCAGAAGTTAATAGCGTACCAGCAGTTGGAAACGTTACATTAGACGCAGCAGTGGTAGTAAGTGTTAAGCCAAAGGCTCCTGCAGTTGTAAGAGAAGATCCATCAACTAATGTAAGTGTAGCTGATGTTGTAGGAGCAGTTATAGTAACCTTATTGATACTTGTTGCTGAAGCTACTCCTAATGTTGGAGTAGTAAGAGATGGAGATGAAGCAAAGACTAAATTTCCAGTTCCTGTTTTATCAGATATAACTCCAGCTAATTCAGTGCCACTTGTTAATGCAAAGACACTAAGTTTATTGCCTTGAGTTGTTAAAGTACCAGCAGTTGGAAACGTGACATTAGAAGCTGCAGTAGTTGTAAGAGTCAAACTATTGGCACCAGAGGTTATCAACGAAGAGCTATTCGCTAATGTCAGTGTTGCACTAGTAGCAGGAGCAGTTAATGTCAGTTTATTGTAAGTAGAAGCTGAAACATTTCCATTTTGCAAAAGAACGCCAGAGACAGATGATGTAGAACCAGCTGAAGTAAATAATGTCCCACCTATTCCAACGCCTCCAGTTACTACCAATGCTCCAGAACTTGAAGATATTGAAACTTGAGTTGAAGTTACAGAAGCAGTACCACCAATGAAAGCATTTTTTGCAACACCTAACCCACCCAGTGAAACTAAAGCACCTGAATCTTTATTATTTGATTCTGTTGTTTGTGCACTTCTAAACCAACCGTTTGAAGTATTAAAATTTCCTAAAACATTTCCTGCGGCGTCATTAAAATTTATATTGTTTCCGCTTTGGCCAATTATAATAGTATTTGTATATAAAGGCCCAAATATGCTGGCGCCAATACTAGAAATAGTGCCTCCAACATTTAGTGTTTTGCCAATTCCTGCGCCTCCAACCACTGTCAAGGCTCCAGTTGTGGTAGAACCTGAGCCTGTTGTGCTTGTTACCGCTAATCCTGACATCGACACTATTCCAGTATTTGGATTCACTACAAATGATGTGATTGTTGATAAACCTAATCCTGAACTACTAGAAGTATTAACTGCAGTTATGAAGTGTGATTCAGAAACTGTTGTTGGAGAAACTGCAACAGAAGATGCGGCAGAGGGAGGTACAGATTGCCAAGTTGGAAGAGATGCAGCACCATTAGAAGTTAGAACTTGCCCACTAGTACTACTTGCTGCTAATCTCCCCCAAGTAGTTGTAGTAGTTGCATAAAGTATATCTCCAACAACAAAAGGAGATTGCAAACCTGTACCACCATAATGAGAAGTTATGGCTGATGCTGCCCAGGAACCTGAGCCAATTAAGCCTACATTTAAAGTATTGGTGGTTGAATCATATGTAAAATCTGCATCTGACCCAATAGTATTATTTCCAGACCAAATTGTTACTCTACCAGCAACTCCAGAACCATTTGGCATCTGTGCATTATTTGCAAAGAATGATGTAGCATAAACTCTATTATCAAACTGATAATATCCATTGGAATAGTTGATCGTAGCACCACTGGCAGCTAAAAGTCTTAAATTGGCACCATCATAATATATAAATCCAGCACTTTGGCCAAATGAAGATACATTTGTGCCACCGTTAGGAATCGAAATAGGTGTAGCTACAGTTATAGTTCCACCTATAAATGCGTTTCCAACTATACCAACACCGCCAGATACCTTTAATGCTCCAGTAGTTGTACTTGAAGAATTTGTAGAGCTTGAAACTACTAATGTTCCAGATAGGTCTGCATTTGTAGCAAATGTATTCCATCTTAAAGTAGATGAACCTAAATTATATCCTGTGGTGCCAGGAATTAAAGCATCAGTGCCTCCAGAATCTTTAATTGTAACTAAAGTTTGAGCACCAGCTGGTGTTGAACCTGGTGAAAATGAAGCACTATATCCAGTGAAAGAGATAGCATTAACAGCGTCTCCCTTAATAGATATAGATTCAGTTCCTACACCGGCACTGTCATTCCAGTAGATTTGGCCAGTACTTGGGTCAATGATTACGTCTGTTGCCATTTACTGGGCTATTCCTTTACAATCACTGCATCCAAAGTGAGAAGCAAAAGCTCTAATATTGCAATACGTGTATCCTTATTGCTGTTGCCAATATTTGCAAAATCCTCACCATTGATTACAAACACTCTTCTTTCAAGGGGCTGCATATCATAATCATAAAGACAGTACATAAATCTTATGCCTGTCTCGATATTAATATTGCCTTCTTCAATAGTCAACCAAGCGACTTGCAAATTGGTAGATTGAAGTATCCTGAATTTATGCATAACCTATCCTTGTGAGTAAAGGAGGTGGTTTGAGCCACCCCCCTTATTTTGGAACTATTCTGGCTGTTCTATAGTGAGTGGTGCATCTTTTCTAGAACCGTGCACTAGATAGTCAACCTTTATAGCCTTGAACTTCTTACTAATCAGATTTCCTGACAAGGATATTATAAATGAATTCAATGACTTTCTAACAATATGTACTCCGTAGTTACCGTGTGGAGTAAGAGTTACTGTATAGTCTTCATTTACTAATTCTGACCAATAATCAGGTAGTTCAATAAGCAAGTTGCCCTTGCCCTCAATTGTTCCTCTATGATATACACCGTGTTCAGGGCCTTCAAGAACACCGTATACAAGTCTCATTCCCTCTTTGGTTGGGTGAGGAATATCAAAGCTCTTAGTTGTAGCTCTCAAGTTACCATTTGCATCAACAGAGAATTTAGATACATCACCTGAAGTCAATCCCCTTATGAAGAAGTCAGTTGTAGAGGAGTCATCAGTACTATGAGTTTTAACTGTAAGGTAGGTGCCAGAAGCTAAAGCCGATGCAGAAGTAATTGTTGGAGTAGTAAGAGATGGAGATACAGCAAATACATTTGCTCCAGTACCTGTTTCGTCAGTAAGTGCTGCTGCTAAGTTAGCAGATGATGGAGTGGCTAGGAATGTGGCTACGTTCGCTGCTAAACCTGAAACACCAGTTGAAATTGGAAGACCAGTACAGTTAGTAAGAGTTCCTGAAGTTGGAGTTCCTAACAATGGAGTTGTAAGGGTTGGAGAAGTTGCAAATACTAAAAGACCAGTACCAGTTTCATCAGTAACAGCAGATGCTAAGTTAGCAGATGATGGTGTGGCCAAGAATGTCGCTACATTAGCAGCTAAACCTGAAACACCAGTTGAAATTGGTAATCCAGTACAGTTTGTTAGAGTTCCTGAAGTTGGAGTTCCTAACAATGGAGTTGTAAGAGTTGGAGATGTAGCAAATACTAAAAGACCAGTACCAGTTTCATCAGATATTACACCAGCTAACTCTGAGGATGAAGTAGCAGCAAATACACTAAGTTTATTACCTGTAGTTGTCAAGGTTCCAGCAGTTGGTACTGTTACACTAGAAGCTGCAGTAGTAGTAAATGTTAAACTATGTCCGCCTGAAGTTGCTAAAGTAGAGTTGTCAGCTAAAGTTAAAGTTGCTGCTGTAGCAGGAGCAGTAAAAGCAACTTTATTAATACTTGTAGCTGTTGCTACACCTAACACAGGAGTAACAAGAGTTGGAGTATTAGCAAATACATTTGCTCCAGTGCCTGTTTCGTCAGTAAGTGCAGCTGCTAAGTTAGCAGATGTCGGAGTTGCTAAGAATGTCGCTACATTAGCGGCTAAACCTGAAACACCAGTAGAAATAGGAAGACCTGTACAGTTAGTAAGAGTTCCTGAAGTTGGAGTTCCTAACAATGGAGTTGTAAGAGATGGGGAAGTCGCAAATACTAAAAGACCAGTACCAGTTTCATCAGATATTACACCAGCTAACTCTGAAGATGAAGTAGCAGCAAATACACTAAGTTTATTACCTGTTGTTGTTAAAGTTCCTGCTGTTGGGAATGTTACATTAGTAGTGGCAGTTGTAGTAAGAGTTAAGCTATTTGCACCTGAAGTTACAAGAGTAGATCCTTCAGCTAATGTAAGCGTAGCTGTTGTAGCAGGAGCAGTAAAAGCAACTTTATTAATACTTGTAGCTGTTGCTACACCTAAGACTGGAGTGACAAGAGTTGGAGTGTTAGCAAATACTAATGCTCCACTGCCTGTTTCATCAGTAACAGCAGATGCTAAGTTAGCAGATGATGGGGTTCCTAAGAATGTGGCAACGTTTGCAGCTAAACCTGAAACACCAGTAGAAATCGGAAGGCCAGTACAGTTAGTAAGAGTTCCTGAAGTTGGAGTTCCTAATAATGGAGTTGTAAGAGTTGGCGATGTTGCAAAAACTAGAAGACCAGTTCCAGTCTCATCAGATATAACACCCGCTAATTCAGAAGATGAAGTAGCAGCAAATACACTTAGTTTATTGCCTTGAGTTGTTAAGGTACCAGCAGTTGGCAATGTTACACTTGAAGCAGCAGTAGTAGTAAGTGTTAGCGCAAAAGCACCTGATGTTGTAAGAGTAGAGTTATTTGCAAGTGTAAGTGTTGCTGCTGTTGCAGGAGTAGTAACAGTTATGTTGTTTAATTTAGAGGCAAATAAGTTATCTGCAGATGGTACATATTTCAATGTAGAATCTGAAGATACTGCAACACCTGAACCGCCATTTATCCTAGAGAATAAAATAAAGTGATCTTCTGAAGATGCGGTGGATACAGTATTCAAGTTTGCTGCTGTAGATGCTGTACCTGTAATAGTACCTGTAAAAGAACCTTCAAAATTTGCAACGATAGTACCAACAGTTCCACTATAAACATTTGCTGAATCAATAGTAGCGTTTGGTATGAAAGTAAATTTGCCTGCACTATCATCAAATCCAAAGAATCCAGTAGTTGCAGTTCCTGCGTTAGACCATCTGAACTCTATACCTCTGTCCATATTGTTGTCAAGGGTAGAGTGTGTGCCTCCAACTCCAGAACCGACAACTATGACAGGGTCAACAATTGTTGAAACAGTGGAATCAATTGTAATAGTAGTTCCTTGAACTGTCAAGTTTCCTGAAATTACAACATTGTCATTAATATCAACTTGACCAGCATTAGAATCTAAGATCAGATTACCCGTAGAAGTGTCAACTGTTCTCACAGCGTTACCAATCCGAACACTGTTTGCTGTAACAGATGTTGCTGAGGCTACACCAAGATTTGGAGTAACCAATGATGGAGTGTTAGCAAATACTAAAGCTCCACTACCTGTTTCATCAGTAACAGCAGATGCTAAGTTAGCTGATGATGGAGTTGCTAAGAACGTAGCTACATTAGCAGCTAATCCTGAAACACCAGTAGAAATTGGAAGACCAGTACAGTTAGTAAGGGTTCCTGAAGTTGGAGTTCCTAACAATGGAGTTGTAAGAGTTGGAGATGTAGCGAATACTAAAAGACCAGTACCAGTTTCATCAGAAATAACACCAGCTAATTCTGAAGAAGAAGTGGCTGCAAATATATTAAGTTTGTTACCAGTAGTTGTTAAGGTGCCAGCAGTTGGTAATGTTACATTTGTAGCAGCTGTAGTAGTGAGAGTAAGACTAAAAGCACCTGAAGTTGCAAGAGTAGAGTTATCAGCTAATGTTAAAGTAGCTGCAGTAGTAGGAGCTGTGAAAGCAACTTTATTAATACTTGTAGCTGTAGCTACGCCTAAAACAGGTGTAATCAATGTTGGAGTATTAGCAAATACATTAACACCCGTACCAGTCTTATCAGTTAAAGCTGATGCTAAGTTGGCAGAAGAAGGAGTACCTAAGAATGTAGCAACGTTTGCTGCCAAACCAGAAACACCAGTGGAAATTGGTAAACCTGTACAGTTAGTTAAGGTACCAGATGTTGGAGTTCCCAACAATGGAGTTGTAAGAGTTGGCGATGTTGCAAATACTAAAAGACCAGTACCAGTTTCATCAGATATAACACCAGCTAATTCAGAAGATGAAGTAGCTGCAAATACACTAAGTTTATTGCCTTGAGTTGTTAAAGTTCCTGCTGTTGGGAATGTTACATTAGTAGCAGCAGTTGTAGTAAGAGTTAAGCTATTTGCGCCTGAAGTTACAAGAGTAGATCCTTCAGCTAATGTAAGTGTAGCTGCTGTGGCAGGAGCAGTAAAAGCAACTTTATTAATACTTGTAGCTGTTGCAACACCTAAGACTGGAGTAATTAATGTTGGAGTGTTAGCAAATACGTTAACACCAGTGCCAGTCTTATCAGTTAAAGCTGATGCTAAATTAGCAGATGATGGGGTTCCTAAGAATGTCGCTACATTAGCAGCTAAACCTGAAACACCAGTTGAAATTGGTAATCCAGTACAGTTAGTTAATGTACCTGAGGTTGGAGTTCCTAATAATGGAGTTGTAAGAGTAGGAGATGTAGCAAATACTAAAAGCCCAGTACCAGTTTCATCAGATATAACACCAGCTAACTCAGAAGATGAAGTAGCAGCGTGAACATTTAATTTGTCTGTTGTAACTACAAGCGTTTTACTAGTAGGAATTGTGGTTGAGTTAATTGTTCCAGAAACTGTAGCGTTAGTGTATACAAGTGTATTAGTATTTGGATTGTAAGTAAGCTCTGCATCTGAGGACAAAGCCACACCGGCGCCAGTTGGTTGTAAAGAGAATGCAACTGAGTGACTTGAAGCGGCGACACCAAGTTGCATATGAATGTTTTGTGCAGTTGTAGCTGCTCCAGATGCTGCTTGAACATCATCTGTATATGCCACTGTCTTAGCAATACCAGATCCTACACCGACTCTTAATTTACTTTGAGTACTATCGAAAGTTAAAACACCTTGATCAGTACTTATGCCAACACCAGCATTAAGGCCAATTTGATCAACATCAATTCTGCCTAAGAATGGATCAATCAAGATTCTAGCAGTTACACCTGTTCCACCACCATAAAGAGGGTTTGGTTTGAATTGGGAAGAACCATTGTATCCACCAATTACAAGAACCGGGTTTGTTGTAGATGTTGCATAATTGTAAATTGTTGCTCTAATATTTGTATCAACACCAGTAGAATCAGCAACTGCAGGACCATTCCAGTAAAAGTTTACTTGAGATGTAGATGTAGCAGCAGCACCACCATATCCTGGTATGATTACAATATCTTTGTTACCACCAGTTCCAGGCCCTTGTCCACCACCTCCTGGTTGACCAAAGGCTTGAACATCATTAGACTGAGCAGAAACAACTGGAGCTGATTTTTCAACAACTGGCTTTTCTTTCGGTTTATCACTCAGATCTACTGCTCTTGATGATTTCTTTAAGGATTGTAAGACTTTTTCTGCAAAGTCTTGAGGATTTTGATCTCCCATTTTATTTACTCCGTGCTATTTAGGTTGCTCTACAATCAATTTAATATCTGTTCTTTCACCGACTACAAAGTAATCGAATTCAATATATTGTTTACGTAATAGATTCCTTCTTACCCTTTGAACTTTGAATTCAGAACTGTTACTTTTGGCAACATAAAGTGAATCATCTACTCTTGAAGTAATATGGACAGTAATTTCGTTTTCTGACAGTGCTTGAAAATAATCAGGAAGTTTTACGACAACATTTCCATATCCTGATGCTCTTCCTCTTTGATATATCCCGTGTTCTGGTCCTTCTAAAGATCCATGTTCCAGATACATTTTTTCAGGATGCAATGGGTGTGAAATTTTAAAGCTTTTTGTTTGAGCCTTGATACTTCCACCAACAATAATAGTAGTTCCAAACTGTTGCATCACTGAATCTGTAAGTTCAGTTCCCCCGGCATCAAATAATGGAATGAATGCTGATGTTCCCGTTCCTGTAATTGATCCAGCAGGTGTTGATGAAAGAGTAATGTCATTGGTGCCAAAGGAAAATGAAATTCCTGAGCCAGCAATGAGTGTTCTATATGCTAAACCTGAAGCACCACTATTTGAACTTAATAAAGCATTACCAGCAGTTATACTTGTTAGGCCTGTTCCGCCTGATACAATTGCTGTAACATTTTGTGTACGCCAAGCAGTGCCATCATAGCGCCAGGTTTTACCGCTTTCTGTGTAAACCTGATTTGTACTTGGGCCTGAGGGAAAATTTATCGCCATTTAATTATTTTTGAAAGGAGAATGCTTTTTATTTTATTCTGCATCTTTGTTATAAAATATTTCTTAAACTCCATATCTAAATCTTGTAGCATTAAAGTTCTGAAGAATTTCTTGTTGTGAAAGGGCTCTGTTGTAGATTTGTACTTGACCAATGTTGCCCTTCATGTGTGTGAAATTATCATCTCTTGTTCCAATTATGATAGGATTTGCTGATTCAATTCTAACAGCTGCCATATTTGTAGATATATCTAAAACTGCATTATAATATAAAGATGCCAATATTGAATTAAGAGTAAAAGTCAAATATGTCCAGGCTAATGGCAATTGATTATTCGACTGTAATGTTACCCATGCTGATGTGTTTCCCACCAATATTCTCATTTTTCTATCAGCTGTGTGAGTATACATATCTAAAGGGGCGGGTAAATTTGAATAGGTACGAGAAACAAAAGCATTAAATTGATTATTGTCAACAATTTTAGTCCATAAACAGATTGTAAAATCAGATGAAGTAAGTCCTATCGAACTTGAATATTGATTTGTATTTATATAATCATTTGTTCCATCAAAGAAAAAACTTCCATTATTAGATGATGTAAATCCAACACCATTGACAAGAGTTCCATTAATTCCACCTATCAATCCATTTGCTGTATTACCAGATCCACCGTAACATCTTGTATTAGCAGGATCAAGATAATAAACTAATCCATCTGATACAATGCTTGGGTTATATCCTACTGCCATTACAATCCAAATCTCTTTCTTGTAGCGTTATAATTTTGGAGAATTTCTTGTTGTGTGAGTACTCTATCGTAGATTTTTACTTGACCGATATTTCCATGCAATTCATATCCTGACTGTTTAAATGTTCCTATTCGCATATCTTCGTTGATATTTGGCATACTTAACATAGAGCCTGTCATTGGAATATTTATTGAATTTACATAAACATATCCAGTTGAAATTCCATTTTTAATAAAAACTATATTAAAATATTTAGTCGTAAGATTATATCCAAGTGTATTTGAAACATTTACATTTTGAATATAACTTCCGCCACCTGAAAAATATATTTGATTATCACCAACCTCTAAAAACAAATCGTAATAACCAATCGTTGGACCAGCAGATAAAAGAACAGGTTCTCCAGCAGTTTGAGATAATAGTTTGACCCACAAATCAACAGACCAATAATTGTTGTTCTTGAAATAAGTTGTAAATCCATTAGGAACATTTATATAATCATTAGTCCCATCAAAAATAAAAATTCCATTATTGGCTGTTGAAAATCCTGTTCCATTGATAAGAGTTCCACCAATACCACCCACCAATCCATTGACTGTTAATCCACTACCAGAATAACTTCTTGTATTAGCAGCATCAAGATAAAATACTAATCCATCAGATACAATGCTTGGAGAATGTGCAAGTCCCATATTAAATGTTATACCGTTCACGCATAGCATTAAAGTTTTGCATTACTTCTGTTGCTGATAATGCTCTGTTGTAAATTTTAAAAGCACCAATAGATGAATTGACAAGTTCTGTGCCGTTATGCCTTGAAGAAAGATACAGCGAAGTTACAGATGGTAATGTAATTGATCCACTATATACTAAAGCGCTGTTTTTATATATATAAAAATTACTTCCACTTTTAATTCCGCATAATTGAACATAAGATCCAAATGCTATTGTAACTCCTGTGCTAGCCCATACACCTGGATAATAATAATTGATATAAGTATCATTGATTATTGCGAACTCAAAAACATCACCTGTTCCAATAATTCTATTAAATCCCCCGGGTGCACTGCTTATTGGTTTACATAATAAATCAAATGTAAAATCAGTTGGCCAAGTATATGCCCTGTTTGCGTTATCATTACTACCATCAAAAGTAAATATTCCACCATTTGTAGGTGTAAATATAGGGCCATTTGCTAAAGTTAAATGATTATTATTTCCAGAAATATCATACCAAGTTGCGCCAGAACCAGAATAAGAAGAATTTTTTGCAGCATCTATATTTAAATCTAATCCATTTGTGACTATATTTTCATTTGGGAAGAATCTATTTTTAGTGGAAAAATAATCAGTTAAAATTTCTGTTGCTGATAAAGCCCTATTGTAAACTTTAAAATTGCTTACACTTCCATTTAAATATCTTGGGGAACTATAAACATAAGCCCAGTTGCCAATACAAAGTATATCTTGAGTAGTTGCAATGCCAGCTGAAGTTTTAGCAGTACCAGTTTCATACCCATCAACATACAATCGAGAATAAGTGCCATCATTTGTTCCAACAATATGATGCCAACTTCCATCTCCTACAACCTGAGTACTATAAACTCTTCTATTTACTGTATTGTTGGGTTGAGTTGACCATTCTAAAACACTTCCTAAATCTGGTCTATCTTGAATAAAAAAGCCTATATTGTCAGCAACTTGATATTGATTATCTACTAATGTTTGGATAGTTGCAGTTGTTGTTCCTACTGATTTCCATTTGGCCCATAAAGATACTGTAATTGGGGATCCAGTAACAATTCCTGATGGTAATTGCATTTGTATTGTGTCATTTGTTCCATCAAGTAGAAATGTCTTTTTGTATGCAATATCTGATAAAGTGCCATTTACTAAAGTACCAGCAATTCCACCAGTTACCATATTAGAAATTGTTATGCCTGAACCAGAATATGATTTTGTATTAGAAGAATCTATATGCAAAACTAATCCATCTGTAGTGATTTTTGGTCCAGCAGAAATGCCCATTATCTGTATCTTCCTTTTGTAGCATTGTAGTTTTGAAGAACTTCTGTAGCTGATAAGGCACGATTATAAAACATAAAATTTGAAATATTGCCACTCAATGTCATATTTCCAGCATTTGGCCAAGATGTGTTTCTTCCACTTCCCAAATAATAGTAATAAGTTAAGGAATAAAAGTATTGTGTTTTAGATATAGTGTCAAATAAAATGCCATCTAAAAAACTTTTATGACTAGTGCTTTCAAATGTAACTGTAATTTGGTGCCATAGATTGTCATTAACTGAAGCCGATGAAATTGATTGGTTTGTTGTTGAGCCACCCCAAAAACAAGATGTTCTAATTTTTCCATTAGTGTCTACATAAATTGCAGGCACCCAACCACCGCCTGTTCCTGGTGTTGCTCCATTTTCTTGACCAAAAATCATTCCAGTGGTTCCTGTTTTAAACCAAACAGATACAGTAAAAGGAGAACCAGAATCGTGAACAAAAAAGTTTAAAGGAAATCTGAAATAATCATCTGAACCATCATAGAAAAAAGAGCCATTATTTTGACTACTAAAACCTATACCATTTACAAGAGTGCCACCAATACCACCTACAAGTCCATTTACAGTTATTCCTGATCCTGAATAACATCTTGGATTTGCTGTATCTAAATAGACGCTTAATCCATCAGTGACAATTACATTATTATAATCAATGCCCATTAGAGTCCATATCTCCTTTTTGTAGCATTATAATTTTGTACTATTTCTGCAGCGGATAAAGCCCTGTTGTAGATTTTAAATTGTCCTAAATCCATAGGTATATTATAATTATTATCATTAAGCCAAGAACTTATTCTTCCTGAACCATTGTTGAAGTTTCTATTACTTGAACCTTCTGAACCAGCTACTTGTGATAATGATTGATTTTGACTATTTATATAAATTTTATTATTGGTGTAAGACACATCACTTCTCATTTCAAAAACATAATGTTTCCATTGATTTAGAAGACCTAAATTAGTAACTTGTGTTGATGATATTCCATATTGATCTGAAGAAGCAGTGTTGAATCCCATAGCACCATTTTGTGTCCAAACATCATATAAACTAAAACCAAAAATCATTCCATTACTTACAAATGATTTTACTCTTACCCATAATTCAATAGTTAATGTAGTTCCGGGATTTGGAACATAAAATGTAATATTGTCATTAGTGCCATCAAGAATAAAGTATTTTGTACTTGTAGTTCCAAAGCCAACACCATTTACTAAAGTAAAACCTATGCCACTTACAAGACCATTTACAGAAGTACCAGAACCAGAATAACTTCTTGTATTAACAGCATCAGTATATAAAGATAATCCATCTGTTACAACTATAGGAGAATGATCAAGCCCCATTACTTATATCTCCCTTTTGTAGCGTGATAGTTTTGAAATATTTCTGTGGCGGATAAGGCTCTGTTGTAAACTTGAATGTTAGATATTCTTCCAGTAAAATTATTTCCAGTATTATATGAACCTATAGATATTTCTTGATTGCCTGTAAAAGTAGTGGTGTCAGCACTTGTTCCATCTTCTCTTCCATTTAAATAAAGTTTCCAGCCTGTTGAATTGTTGTAAGTGACTGCTCCAAAGTACCAAGTATTCAGTGATAGAGTTGTTGCTCCTACTACTGTTGCCCAAGCTCCATTATGACCAGCATTTAACTTATTTGAAGAGAATAACCAAAATGCATGCTGTCCAGAAAATCCACCACTTATAATATTGTTAGCAGAACCAAAGCTTGTTACATAAAAATAAGCTATTTTTGTGTAAGCAGTTTTAGATAATATATTTGCTTGTGAGTTTACTAAAATATAATCATTTGACCCATCTAATACAAATGTGCCTAAATTAGATGATAAATAGGTTGGTCCATTTGTTAAGGCTGATGTATTTCCAGAACCACTTAAATCATAAACTGTATTTCCAGAACCAGCATAACTTCTTATATTTCCAGCATCCAAATGAATAACTAATCCATCAGTAGCTTCAATAGGACCAACGTCAATGCCCATTATCTATACCTACCTTTTGTGGCATTGTAATTCTGTAAAACTTCTTGTGGAGATAGGACTCTGTTGTATAAACTAAAAATTGACCCTAAGCAATTAGAATGCTGATTTCCATTGACTTCTGCACCTCCATACAAATTGTATGAATTGTTGACCCAAGATATAGTGGTTGTAAGTACAGGTAATCCGTTTATATAAATTATAGTGCCATTACTAACTCCTGATTGAAATGTCATTGCTACGTTTTTCCAATTACCATCCGCTAAATTAATTCCCGTGGATCTTGGTGTGCTTGTTCCCCAATCATAAACTACTAAAACACTGTTAAGATAAAATAATCCATAATTATTTACTTTAGCGATTATCCCCCTATATTCAGCACCTGGAGAACTTGTTTTCACCCAGGCTGATACTGTGCCATTAAGTACTTGAAGAGCAGATGAATTTCCAAAGTCAACATATTGGTTTGATCCATTGAAAGTAAGTGCGCCTGTATTAAAAGTCGGTGAATTTATAAGGGTTCCGTTTACAGAGCCAGCTATACTTGTAAATCCAGATCCAGCACCAGCATAAGATCTAATATTATTTGCATCTACTATAAAAACAGCTCCATCGGTAATAAAATTTTCTTCAGGATTATATTTTTTTTTCTGAGCATTATAATTTTGTAATATTTCTGAATCAGAAAGTTGCCTACTGTACATTTGGACCATACCAACTTCGCCACCAAATGCTCTGGTAATTCCAACATTTTCTCCACCAACTTCTCTGCCTATATATGTTGCTGTAGTTGGAACTCTAGGATTTATGCCTGCATATGAATTAATTAATTGTCCGTTAAGATATATTCTTGGCAAGGATGAACCATCTAATGTAATTGCTACATGTTTCCATCCTAAGCCCAAGGGTACACTTGTGCTAATCCATCTATTACCAGGGAATAGGGCAATTAAATTATTTCCGAAAGTATCATATGAATCACTCCCAACACCTATTGCATATCCAGTAAAAGATCCATTTACAATAAATGGCCCTCTTAAAGATGTTGTGGTTATATTAACCCAACAACACATTGTTACATTTGTAATTGTTGTTGTTACCAATGGCAATGAAAAATATCCTGATTCTGCTCCATTTAAAATAAATTTACCTGAATTTAATGAAGAATATGTTACACCGGTTTGTCCTGTGCCACTTTTACCACTGCTGCTTAGATCAGTCCAAGTGACACCTGTTCCTGGGTAACTTCTTCTATTAGAGCCATCTAAGCATAGTATTAAGCCATCTGTGACTAATGTCGGACTATAATTAATTCCCATTATGATAAACCATATCTACCTTTGAGGGCATTGTAATTTTGTAATATTTCTGTGGAGGAGAGGGTTTTGTTGTAGATGGATACATTTGCAATTCTGCCTGTTAAATTATAGTTTGTTCCTTGATATGTTCCGATTTTTGCTGTTTCTGAATTAGTACCAAGTGTTCCAGCTTGTGATCGTGCGTTTTTTAGAACTCCGTTTACATAAATCCTCATAGCAGAACCATCGTAACTTCCAACAACATAGTACCAAGTATTTAATAAATGAGTTGAAGTATCAACCACGTTTACATCAGCACCGCCAGCGCTAATTCTAAAAGTAAATGTATTTGATGGATTTTCCAGTAACCAAGTCCAAGGAAATCCTTTTACAGTTATCACTGAATATGGTTGTCCTCCGCCACCATAAGCAGTATAATATACCCACGCAGATGCAGTAATATTTGTGGTGCCGCCTAAAGCACTTAAAGAACTATCATTACCACAATCAATATAATCATTTGTTCCATCAAATACAAAAGTTCCACCTGAATTTGCTACGAATCCAACTCCATTTGTTAATACACCTGTTGCGCCTACTCCTGCTATATTTATTGATGTTAAGCCTGTGCCAGCATAGCTTAAATTATTACCAGCATCTAAATTTAATACTAAGCCATCTTTAACGATATTTTCTTCGGGCGAAAATCGCTTCTTTGTAGCATTGTAATTTTGTAATATTTCGGTCGAAGACAAGGCTCTATTATAAATTTTACCACAAGTAATTAATCCAATAAACAAATATCCTGAACCGTTATAGCCACCCATGGTTAAACTATGAGTTTGCTGAACAGTTATATTTCCTGTGATACTACTAACAGTTCTGTCTAAAATTCCATTTATATAAATATTGATAGTGCTGTTTGAAGAATCTCTTGTGACTGCAACGTGTGTCCATTTATTCAAAGGCACAGCGCTGACACTTTCATGATATCCAGGAGAATTCACCCCAAAAAAATAAACTCTTATTTTGCCATTAGAGCCAAATTCTAAATAATAAGAAGCTACTTTGGTGACTATCATACCTCCGCCACCCGCTGTTGGATAGCTTTGGGGTTTGATATATGCTTCAATAGTTATAGATTGTGAAATATCAAATACAGAATTAAAAGAGAATGAAATTCTATCATCAACACCATCAAAATAAATACTTCCTTTATTAGCAACATCATACACAGGACTGTTTGTAAATGCCCCCACTATGGATGTATCAATTAAATTAAATCCAGTAAGCCCTGTGCCAGCATAACTTCTGGTATTTATGGGATCAAAATAAAATACCAAGCCTTCAGATACAACAGCTGGTGAATGTCCTAGTCCCATTATATACCAAACCTCGCTCTATTAAAATTATAATTTTGTGATATTTCAGTAGGTGATAAAACTCTATTATATACTTGGGCAGCGTAAATATTTGCTGCCAGAGGGCCATCTCCATAATTACTTTTTGCTAATAAAATTGTAAAAGTGTCTTGAATACTTCCAGTGTATGCAGTTGTATTATCTGCAATACCATTTAAATATAATCTTAAGAGTGAATTTGTTCTATCAAATACTGCTACTGCATTATAATTATTTCCATTATTAAGATTATGGGTGGTAGATACGCCTGCTGTACCACCACCATCAGTATAAAATTTACTTCCATTTACATACAACTGGAAACCAGAATTTCCTCTTTGTGTAATTAAGGATCCCAAGGCGTCACTACTATTGTATCTAAACCAAACACTGATTGTTGCATTGTTGTCTGGAAAGCTCATTTGGCTACTGTTATATGGAAATGTAAGATGGTCATCAACGCCGTCAAATGAGAAGCTAGAAGTTGTTCCAGTGCCTACAAAAGTTGCCCCATTCATTACAGAACCCGCTGTCCTAAATGAAGATAAATCATAGACAGTTGTTCCAGTTCCAGGATAACAATTTTTATCAGCAAAATCTAATTCAAATACTGACCCACTAGTTATTTTTGGTAATTCTTGTTTATATCTACTTTTAAGAGCATTATAATTATTTATAATTTCAGACTGTGGTAAAGCGCGATTATATATTTTTAAATTATATATATAACCCATAAATCTTTCTCCACCACCTGAATTAGATCCCATCCTAAAATTTGTTGTAGTTCCAACTGAATCAGCTGAAGATCCTGTGTCTACAAGATTTCCATCTAGATAAACTGATAAATTAGATCCACTTCTTGTAGCAGTAAGTTGCGCAGGTCCATATTGATATATTACTTGAGAATTTGGAATATATGCTGAACCATTATTAAGATACATTCCCATATAATAATACCCATAAAATATTTGCAAAGCTCCAGCTGGATAAGTTCCAATTACAGTGGATTCGCTACCTAATCCCTGACTGCCTACAGGTGATTTTGTGCTGTAAACCCAGGATTCTATTGTAAAATCTTGTGTGCCTGATAATATTGCATTATAAAATTGAACATAATCATTCGCGCCATCAAAATATAAAGCACCGGTGCGATTATTTGAGTAAGTTGCACCATTGACCAAAGACGCCACATAAGCATTACTGCTCAAATCATTTATTGTAGTTCCTGTACCAGAATAGCATGTATTTATTGAAGGGTCTATGTGTAATATCAAACCATCTGTACTTATG